>Ga0213865_10001821_pt1 | contig 13676 bp, 22 predicted proteins | sample PICome_6_FD_160100 | JGI IMG/M metagenome (GOLD analysis project Ga0213865, IMG submission 160100) | Coastal seawater microbial communities near Pivers Island, North Carolina, United States - PICO282 | ecosystem: Environmental > Aquatic > Marine > Coastal | place: USA: North Carolina...
ACCGAACATATTGTATGTTCCATTAGCTTGTTTGTTAGACTTAGAGAACCAAAGCATACGCTCTTTTTCTTTCATCCACTGGCACATGAATTCGTATTCTGCATACTGAGTCCAGATCTTAGTAGTTGTTCCTGATTTAGGATCAGCCATTTCGATAACTAGTGGACGTTGGTGCATGTTTCCTGGAATAGTGTAAGTCTTAGATAAGAAAGACATTGCATTACGCATTTTGAATGGAGACGTGTAGCTAGTTTCACCGTACGTTCTGTTCAAAGTTCTTTCTTGTGGAGAGTATTCTTTACTCGCTTTAGATCCAGCTGCAATTAAAGAAGCTGCAACTTGAGCTGAAGGATCGCTTGTCATAAGCGCACAAGGATAAATCCAGTTTGTACCTTCTGCGTAAGGCTCGCGCATTACACGTACAGCAGTCTCACCATCATCTAATACTAGTTTGTCAGTTACAGCAAAGTACTTTTCTCCAAACGTAATAAGAACTTCAGCTCCGTACTGTCCGTTTCCTGATGAACCAACAATAGTAATTGCTTTCTCATCGTCACCTTTTAGGTACCACTCGAAGTCGTTGTCGTCTGCAAGTTCTTGTTCTCCACCGCCGATAGATAGGAAGTAATCCATACCAGCGTATTGGTTGAGACCAAATACTCTACTAATAATGTTAGAAACCAAAGTTGGCTCCTGTGCAAATACGCTTCCTAAGTGGTTCTCTGTTGTAAGACCAGACCAGCTTTTAGGAGCATACATTTGTAATGAACTAATTGTGTTTGCCATTTTAAATTAATTTAATTATTATTTGTTGTTTATATATATAAATAGCTCCTATCGCAGAGATTTTCTCATGGTGTCAAAATTAACAGATTTTGAGGTACCTCTACTTGGTCTGGAACCAGTTTTTTTCGTACTTTTTATTACATCTGCCAACTTCCTAGTAGACTTGGTAGTTGACTGACGCTCAAACGCTGAAAAATCCCATTTAAGGACTGTCGCTAAATATGCTATTTTTAAATCAAACTCAGGGTCTTTTTCACGTAATCTCATGATTTCGTTTTTACCCTCTCTGTCTAATTTAGTTATACCTTTATACAAGTTATCTTTATCTTTTGGCGATAACTTAAATCCAGGTAAAATTTCTTCTTTCTTACCAATGTGATCTTTTAAATCTCCTAACCATTTTTCATGAGCTTGAATTTTTTGTTGCTGCTCTTGCTTTTTGGTTTCTACAAATTGTTCTTTCTCGTACTTCTGCATTTCAACTAAAGATCCTAACGCTTCCTCCGCTTCTTCGTGGAGTACTCCTGCATCTTCGTACCTTTGAATTTTCTTGTTAGCACGTTCCTCAGACCAACCTGTTTTCATTAAAAGATCTCGAACTACGTTCTTTTGAAGTGAATCGCTTTTCTCTAGATTCTCAACAGATATAGATTCGTATACCTGTTCTTGATTCTGCATCTCTAATAAATTACTTAGAGGGACACCTGCCTCGTAGTTATCTAATAGATATTTAATTTCTGTAGGAATTGTTTCCTTATACTCATTTACTTTACTTTCAATAGTATCAGAAATTCTGCTGAATAGCCAATCATCGTTTTCTTCAAACTCTTCATCGTTGTAATCTATAAGCCCCTTATCTCTTTGCATTTCTGCAAATACTCTAAAAGCATTTGAAGTTTCCTCTTCTTCTTCGACTTGTTCAGTTGTTTCAGAAACAGGTTCCTCTTTATTTTCTGCTTTAGTTTCAGGGACTTCATCCTTTACATCGCTTTCCTCTTCTTGAGGTTCTTCTTTTACTTTTACTTCCTCTTTAGCTTCTACTTCAGGAACTTCATCTACTTCCTGAATTTTAAGTTGAGGTTCAAAGATAGATGGTTCCCCACCCTTATCTTCTTCTTTTTTGGCGCTCTCTGTTGGGTCAACCGTGATATTTTGTAACACGCTCAAGTCCAATCCATCTAATGCATCTTCTCCTATTGCCATAATTAATTTAATTTATCAGTGAACAAAAATATAAACTTTGTGTTTATTCGCAAGACCTTCAATAAATTAAAGGTTTTATTTTATAGCTAAAAATATAATTTTAAAAATTATACTTTGTTAATTTTAGCGTCATTATTCATTTTAGCTATTTCTATCTTAGTTCTATTGTCTTCAGTGTTTCTAGCATCTTCCCTATCCTGCTTTTCTTGCTCTAGTTGTAGCTTGGCCATTTGAATTTCTGAATCAGCTGCTTGAGCTTGCTGGGCTTGCTGCATTTGCATTTGTTGCATTTGCATGTTTTTCTCATCTGCTTCTTTTTCTGAAGCTTCGATTTTATTTCTAATATCCGAGATTGAGCCTGAGTTATATACGCTAATAACATCTGAGATAGACATTTTATCATTTTGTAATGCTGCTTGAGTTAAAGATTTTAAAGCTTCTACTGCTTGAAGATCTTGAGAAGAGTTTGATACAAATACTCCATACTCAGAGTATCCAAACTTATCTCCCATTAAATTAAAAGTCATTGTAGCTAAACTATCAGTAACGTATTGGAATTTTTTTGTTTTTCCTCTGTATACATCTTTAGCTACGTCTAACAATGTTTGCAGTACTCTTACTTTTGTGTGATTATGAATCTCATACCACTTTTCTGTAATGTGTGAAGATTGCTGTACTGCTCTTTCTGTTGTACCTACAAGCTCTGATGAAGATATACTTCCTAGTCTTTGTCTAGTTACCCCTGAAAGAGATTGCACTTTACTTTCTACAAACTCTAATAATTGTGTGTGTTGCTGTATATAATTACCAGTTTCCATATCTAACACTTTATTCTGTGTAGATATGTTACCTGCTAGTTTACCAGTGGACTGTCCTTTTTTACCTTCGTTAAAAGAGTCTACAAAACCAAACTTCATTGATTGTGCATAGTACATCCACTTTTCTACCTCCCACCCATCAGGAACTAATGATAAATCTATAAGAGCTATCTTTCCTTGATTAGAAGATATTGCGAGTTCTAGTCTGTACCATAGTGTGATATATAGATACACCCACGGCACTAGTCTATCCATTAATGATACAGACTGAGAATTATTTGCGTTATATATTGTACCAACATACCCAGACTTACAAACAGATAAATTATCCATTCTTCTAAATTGTTGGTTTTTTGGTCTAATGTTTATGTAAGTATTTTCACCAATCTTGGTTCCTTCCCAATATTCGCTAACCCACATATATTCTATTGTTTCTCCTTCTGACTCGTCTGTTTTGTAACTTTCATTTACAATAGTTTCTTGCCGAACTCCCAGCTCATCAATGTAAGAAAGCTTACCTACCTTACGCATAGATTTCCAAGTTATTTTTGTAACTCGAATATTTCCATCCTGATCGTAGTAGTTAAAGACACTTCCCTCAGATCCATTATTAGGATCTAAGTCTTGAATGGACAGCTTTTCAGGAGTAGTATAATTTAAAGAGCCTTGCGCACTCATTCCTCCTCGCATACCCTGTTCTCTTTCTAACTTATCTATTTGAGCAGGAGTTAGATCCTCGTAGTAATTATCTATAATTGTGTTTACAGACATCCAAGTATCCTCAACAATTATATCTGCGTCATCTACAAAATCAGAGTTATGTGGTAATAAACAATAAAACTCAAGAGGGTTTACCCTTCTAGCAGTTGGTTCTTGAGCTACTTGCTCAATGTGATATATTTCTTCCCCCGCAATTAGTGCATCTTCCCAGCCTCGTCTAAACATTGTTTTTAGATCCTGGTCTTTTTCTAAGAAAGTTAACAGTTTATGAGCCACAGACTCATTCATGTCTTGGAAATCGTAAGCAAAGTACTTTTCTAACCTTTTAAGGTGTTCTGGGATAGTTGCTTCAACTTGTTGAGGAGATGCGTCAGGAGATTCAGAAGCTGATGCTTCTCTATACTGATTAATAACTCCTGCAAACATATCTACTACTGCAGATTGCATCTCTTCTTCTTTACTGCTAATAGCGTCTTCATTTACAGAACGCACTACGTAACTAAATTTACGTTTAGCTTCTTCTCCAAAAAGAAGATTAAAGATAGGAGATACAATATCGTAATATTGTAATGTTGCAGGAAGTTCAGCCGCTCCGCCCAGTCCTAACGGATCTGTTACGTACTCTAGATCTTTCTTATCAAATTGACCGTTATAAAGATCGTAGTTTCGCTTCTTTTTAAAGCGAGAACTACGTCTTGTATGATCATATATGCCTATTAAACCTAGTGCAGCTTCTACACATTCTTCTCCCCACTTTTGAGTCTTTTTCCTACGACTCAGTTTTTGTCTGGGAAAATCTATACGAGGCATAAATTATATTTAGTCTACTTCTAATAATAAGAATTCTACTGTTGGTGTTCCGGAGGAAGCCTTAACTTGAATTTTTGTGTTATCTGCAGTTGGGTAAAAGAAAAATTCTCCCGGTGCAAGCTTTGCAAATTCTTGATCTCCGTCGTCTGCAAAAATTAAATCTGCAGTACTATCAGTGTTTTTTGCATATACATAAGCTTTTTTACCACCGTTTTCTGTACCTGATAAAGCTTCAACATTAATATCTGTATAAGCTGTAGTAGTAACCATTGTAGTTAAACCTTGTCTATTATCACCATCAATAGTAACTGCGTCAGTTACAGTTTTTGATAAATTAACTGTATCAAATAAATCATTACTTGATACGCTAAGTGTTACATTTAAAGTTGCGTCTGCCATTTTATTATATTTTTAAGATTATGCTGATTTCTCCATTAATACATATTCAACTACAGGATTTCCTGTAGCTGCTTCAAGATCTAGGTCTTGAAAACCTGTGGATGAACCTGTAGGCATAAACAAAAATTCTCCAGGCCCTAAAACTGCAAACCAGTCTCCTGACGCAGAATCAGTTCCGTGCGCAGCACACAAAGAAACTTTTACATATTCACCTGTAGTTGTACTTAAGTTATGTAGAAATACATATGCTCTATCATCTGATCCGTCTATAGCTTTTAGCGCTATATTATCTTTTGTACCTGATCCAGAAGTTTTAATTTTTCCAACTAATTGTTGATCTCCTGCAGGAGTTAGTATGTCTGTTTCTGTAAAACTTAAAGTTTGCTTTGCAAACAAATCAGTACTAGAAAGAGACAAAGTTACATTTACTGTTGCCATATTAATATTTTTTTAAAATTCGCGAATTAAAAAACAAAAATAGACAATTAATTATTATGTCCAAGTAATAATCCACTAAATTATATTTTTAGTTACCAATTTTATAGCTAAAACTTTTTACTACCCCTTGAAAAAAGCTTCTTACCCCAAAAGTCTTGATCATAAATAGTGGAAATCTTTTTTTCTTTTTCTACTTTTATCTTTTTCACTTCTTCTAAGTGGTACATAACCATCATAAATGCCATAGCCCTATCAAAGTTTCCAAAGTTATTATAAGATATAAGTTCTTTTAATAACCCTATACTTCTTATTTTATGCAGGTTTAATAACCCTTCTTTTTCATAAGGCTCTAATAACCACATCTTTATTAATTCTTCTCCGTAAGATTTTAAAGGTTTTGACATATGCATACCTTTTTGGCGTGCCACTTTACTGTGCTGTACCACATCTTTTATAATCTCTGGTTGATCTGCCAGTAAAAACGTTTCATGTTTATGCTCTAAATACTGAAACAAACCTTTACGCTCATTCTCGTATAAACACTTTGCGTTATAAAACTTTAATAGTCTCCTAACGTTTTCATAGTATTGGTTTGCTGTGTCTGGGCGGCCTGTATACTCTGCTACTACTCTATTTGTCAACCTGTTTAGTACAATAGTTGATCCAAGAGAGGAGGTAGTAGATTCGTCATGATCATAGGGGTCGGTCCCCGCAATATACATACCATATGGTATATCTCCATCTTTATCTTCATAAGGCATTTCATGTATAATAACGCACCCAGCTATATCGTCAGACGCTTTCACTGGAAAATCGTATATGGGTTTTAATTTAGCGTTTGGTTTCCACTTAACTTTATTAGTGGTACTATCTATGTATAGATCTCCAATATAGTCATGGTTGCGTTCTCTGTTTGACGCTTCTAGTTCTGCAAGCCTGTTTAATAAATCTGCCACAGGAAATAGATTACCGGTGCGAGTTAAAAATACTTCAGAAGGTACAAGCGGTCTGTTTTGCAGTTCTGCATCTAGTGCGCTTCTAGCGTTCTTACCTTTTTTTAACTTCTCTCTAAATTTTTCTAAATAATCTTTAGCGTGTTGCTCTTGGGTGTTTCCGTTCTTATCTTTAAACTGATTTAACCCTCTATACGCGGGTACAAAATAAGATATTTTACCTTTGTTTTCCCACTCATCATCAAACGTTACCATATCGTAAACATCTGGATTATAGAACATATCTCGTGCATCTACGGTACCTCCACCCTCCATATCACCTCCAGTACCTAAGTACATACAGCTCCCAAACTTATACGCCCCATTCTTCATACACTCAACGCTAGCTTCGTGTGAAGACTTAAGATTGTTAAACATACCAATCTCCTCCATAACCATTACAGCAGGACGAGTACCATTGGCAGCAAATGGGTTATCTTTAAATGTACGGTGTTTTATCTTAGACTTACTACCCATAACCTTCCAAGTACCTCCAAGTTTCTTTTTATACTCCGCAACCACCTCTTTACCAGAGTACCAACTGCCTCCATCTTGTTTTGCAAATGGAGAGGGGTAGAATTTGTCTCCAAGTTCTATACCTCCAGGTAGATTATCTAAACCAAATTGTGTCTTTTTTAATATGTCTCCTGAGTACTTTGCATCCCCAGCTCCCACCACTATTTCTGTAGACGGAGTACTATTTAAAGCGTCGGGGTTGTATGATTTCATACCATCGAATACAAACTCATGCCCTGCAACACCTCCGGCTACAGAGTATGATTTACCAAATCCACGACTCCCCATCATCATAAAGTTTTTAGCTTCGTTTTCAAATAGTGGGCATCCTAAATTCTTTGGGTGTGTTTTTCTTAAGTACTCGCGCGCGGGTATGTAATTGTCTTGCCCCTCATAATTTCTGTCGCATGTATACTTAGTATCTCCTTCAAATCCTGAGAACCCTCTGGCTTCCACCCAGTTATAAAAAAACTCCCACTCTAAATCACGTAGGAATGGTTTACCGGGGGTTTTTGTTTTAGAGTGTGCGGTCTTGTTTAATAGGATTGTCCAGTAGTTTATATAAAAATATAAATTACCGGGCATCCACACGCCACCTACCCAATAGCCTTCAATACACCTTTTCTTTTCTTCTCTCCAAAAGATAAGATATTCCTCGCTAGCAGGATGAAATTGTGGTATCTCCTTAAGTATAAAAGCTTCTTTGTTGATAATCATATTAATCCTTTCTCGGACGCCGACTCTTCTGCTCCACCTTTTGTAGAACCTTCATTATTTTCTTTGTCCACAAGTTTAAGAAGCCTTTCGTAGTCCTCAAACAACTTAACATTTGTTTTAAGTAGCCCTTCAATAGTATCTGCATTATCCTCATAAGTAAGTATATCTAAATATAAAGTTTTCTCGTCCATCTTTTTATTCCACACCATAAGCTGTCTTTTGGCGGGAGTAATTAAAGATCTTTCATAAAAAACAATTGCTTCTGTATAGTCATCCCATTTAAACTCCTCATCTTTTAAAAAATCTTTAGCTATCATCTTTTGTCTGTTAGCGTAAGATATATTTGAAAACTTAGAGTCGGGATCCACTAAAAGAGCAATAGCCCACATTATCTGTGAGCTTTTGCCTTTAGTTTTACTTTTATCTTTTTTGTAAATATCTGCAAAATGTTCTGGAATCTTTAACTGTGGGTTAGCGCTCCAAAAATTAATATTTACATCAAATCCGTTTAATATCATTAGTTTGTTCTTAGTCCGTCGTTTTTACCGCGCACTGTTCCGCCGGGGCGAGATAGAGCAGAGCCAAACCCTGCATTCTCTCGTACAGGTTTCATATACTCTTCGCAGCACGTTGCATCTGGGCAAACTACTTTACCATCTACAACTTTAACAACATGTTTAGTAAGCTCTACGTTTCTCTCGCATAAGCTACAAGTAAACTTTGCCATTACGCTTTTACAATACCTAATACGTCAAACATGTTCATTTGGAAATACTCTACCTCATCTACCATAACCATAAAGCCTTGGCCTTTAGGTATAACAGTGTCTCCAACTTTAACATTTTTAACATCCTGACTAACTGCTACAACTTTAGCGTGTCCATCACGTTTATCTGCTTCTTCTCTTAGCATCAATTCAGATTTAATAATACCTGATGCTGTTTCCTTTTCTACCTGTGGCATTTCCACTACAATGTGGTTTCCTAAAGGCTCGTAATTAATTGTGTTTTCCATTTTTACCATTTTCTTATTGGGCAATGTGATTGCATTGACCTTGTTTTAGCTATTAGCGGACACCCGCACTTTGTACATCTATTTTTAACGTTATACTCGCAACCAGAGCAGATGCTTGCTCTTGCCTTTGCAATTTGTTCTACATGTTCGTTTGGAAATACTACATTTTTCCACCCGCTTAAGATCTCAGACATTTTCGCTGCTGCTCCCTTTTTCTTTTCTTCCATTTTTGTAATATTTAAATCTATTTTTTTTCACTGTAAACATCCCAAGATGTTTTAATCTAGCACTTTTAAAATCTCCTTCTTCAATTGCTTCTTTTAATAATCCGAATTGAGATTTAATTACAAGTTCTGTTTTAAATTCGCTAATTCCATATTTTTTAGCTAGTTTTTTTATTATTTTGTCCACGTTATTCTATAAATTACTTCAATTCCTTCTTTTTCTATACCACTCAAAATATTAGAGTTTATTTTTTTATCTACAATCATACTCTTTTTTCTAAGCATAGTAATATGATTATTGAAAGAGGCTTCAGACATACCAATTTGTTTTCTAACCATTTTTCTAACAGGGGTAGAAAATAACATCTTATCTAAATTAGCATTATCTCTATTAGATTGCCATATAGATAAAAAACTTGATAACACTTCAATTTCTTTATCCTTTAGCTTTAGTATAGGATTAAGCACCTGAAGATACGCTTTCATAGATTGGGGTATATCTGATTTAATTGGAATGTTCATCTTCGATATTTATTTCTGGAAATGCACTTTCTGCAAACTCCTTATCATACATGCTTATAGATTTCTTTACATACTTTGCAACATCTAAAGCTTTTTGTTTTTCTTCTGCAGTAGAATCAGTACCTAGCTCTGCTTGAGCTTTTGCATTTTTATGTAGCAGTTCATCTACCCTGAGTTTACCTATGTAATGGTTCATACATTTCTCACAAAACTTTTTATGATCCGGGATTCTAAACCTTTCTCTAATTCTTTTCTCTAGTGCATCCATAATTAAACTTTTCCGTAGGAATCTTTGTGTATCGGTAATTGGTTTTTATACCTGTTAATTCTGTTTTGTTTCTCAAGAGCAGCTTTCTTTATATTCTCATTCTTAATCTGCTGCTTCTTGCGTTTAAAATCAATCTGTTCTTGGATTAGTTTTGCGTCATAGTATTTCTTGACGCGATCGAGCCTCCACTGCACATCACCAATCTCTTCGATAATCTCAGCGGTTAAATCTTTAGAGGTTTTATTTAGCTGCTGCATAATAACTGTAGACAGCTCAGATAACTCCTCCACTAATTTGTAATGATCTTTTATGCTCTTACCTATATCCATTTAAAAAGGTATCATTGTTATACCTACTAAGTTAAACAGGTATTCTAACACTGTAAATATTATTGCACCTCCAACTATTTGGTATGTCCAGTATTTCCAGCCCGTTAAACTTCGTTCAAACTTTTTTACTGGAGAATTCATAGCTTTATCTCTAAGTCCAGACTTAATAAAGATCTTTTCAGCCCAGTAAGCAGGGTCTAATATATCTTTAAACTTCTTTAATAGTAATAAAAACTTTCTCATATTAATCTTTTGCTGTAGGGGCACGACTCGAACGTGCACGTAGAGGTTAGCTATAGAACAATTGTTGCAACTCGGTGGTCTACCCCTAATATTCTAAGTTTATGCCTAGTTCTACACCCCCGAGACAGGAGGGCATGTCTGCCAGTTTCATCACCCTACAATTTGTTATAGGCAAATATAATAAATTTAATTATAATCCAACATGTTTTGTATTTCTTTTCTGTAATCAGCGCACTCTATTAATTTATAAGTGTCGTTTTTTTCATTAAACCACACAATAAAGCACTTCTTTATCTCAATGTTTGTTTCTAATTCTATAATGTATCTGTAAAGGGAAAGTTGTAGTGAGTAGGTTGTAAACTCACATTCAGGAAGGTGGGATATTGGATCTAGCATCCAATTATTGTACTTACTTTTGTAATCTATTTTTTTGTTAGTTTTCCAGTCAAATATGACAAACCCGTCAAGAGGTGTTGAATAGTAGAGCTGGTCAACCATACCACAAATCCCAAGCTTGCTAGACCCAACGCAAAGCTCAGAGCGAATAGGTATAAGGTTTTCTTTTGAATTTTCATAATACTTTAAAAAGTGGGACTCAATTTTATCATACGCCTTTAAATCTAAATTAGAGTCATATATTGTATTATCAAGTATCTTATTATTAATGTAGTTTTCAGCAAATGCGTGAAACTTACTTCCTTTATTGCAAGCTTGCGTACTTATTGAATCCCACTTATCTAAAATTTCTTTAACGGTTTTGTTTTCTTTCTTGGCACTACGCTGTGCCCAAAATTCCTTTATAAAAGGTTTTTTGAATTGTCCAATGAATGTGGTTACAGATGTTGCAGGGTTTCCTTTTATAGTATACGTGTGCCCATCCTCTGTAAACACCACATCCTTGAACTTATTTAATTCTTTGAAAATCATCTAAAAGTTTTTCTATATAAACACATGCGTCCATTAGTTCTTCTTGTAGGTGTATTAACCATTGCTCACGAGAGAGATCTCCACGCTCCATTGTAACACCATATTTGTTTTCACCAACTTTTGCTCTTTCCTCTATCTTCTTACAGACTCTTTCTTCTATTTTACTCATGAACCACAGTTTTCGCAATCTGGGTTGTCAATTGAACAAGCTTCTGGTTGTTCTTTATCTTCTAAGTCAGTTAACCAGGAATCAAATGTATTATCCCTTGATTCGTCAGCTTTCTTAGCTAAATCTTTCATGTACTCTTCATCTGTTGCCATAAATATACGCATTTAATTGTTAAAAGAAAAGTGGCCAAAAGAAAACCAAATTGAAACGCCACTAACTTTTCAATTGGGAGAGTCATTGCTGGTTCAACTCTCAAACATCATTACACGAAAGAACTTATCTGATCCAACAGCCGTTGCTGACTGAAGTGTCGGTTCGGTAACCCAGACTGCAAATCTATATAAAAAAATCCACTTGTAATGTTAAAATTTTAAAAAAATTTTGTAAAAAAAGTATCCCCCTCAAAATGAAGGGGATACAAACCATGAGAAACTGTTATGAAAAACATTGCCTCGATAAAAAATAAAGTTTTATGAAAATAAAAATACCGAGGCACACAAAACAGTACAAGTATACAAAACTTTTATTTCTAAACCAAAACATTTTAAAAATTTTATGCGGGGATGAGTTGGTAGACCACTTACATCACTACACCCCCTGAATGTTTTGGCGGGAAAGTCCCCCCACAAACTTAAAAACTTACTACTATGCAACTTGAACTTGTTAAATTGAACGACTGGAAAACCGATAAGAACGGAAACGCTTACTGCATTGCTATTAGCAAAGAGTACATCGATTCTAATAGAGTATTCCAACCTTCTAAGCTATTCCTCGTACGCGATGAAGACATCGCTACTCAAATAGCAGAAGGTATAAAGTCTAACGACTTTATCAAAGCAGACGTTAGCAATGCTATCGGCGAGTAAAAGAAAGAGAGCTTCGCTCTCTTTTCTTTTTTTACTTCCTCAATAAACAACCCGTTTCACATCCATCCTAAATAACTACGTCATGATAAAAGACAGAGAACTACTTACACTTACTGAACAAGAACTAGACAGTAAAGCTAAGAAAGAAGCAACGAATGATCTTATAACGCAAGCTATTGCTCTTGCCACCCAATGGACCCAAGAAAAGTCCAAAGATTACAAACCATTCAAACCTTCAACATTATAAATATAGCTAATTATGGAAAATAGACTAAAAGCAAATGGTTAATGTGGGTTCGATTCCCACATGCTTTTCTATGCAAAATGCATAACACAACACAATTCATTCATTAATTAATTTACTTAAACAACAACAACATGAGTAATCCAAAAATCACAATCGACTACATTGTCCAAGCACAATCAAACGAAAACCTATTCAGAATTATCTTGAGAAAAGAAGAAGTATCTGGAGCACAATCAGGTAATAGTTTATTAAACTTAACAATGGGTGGTAGAACTACAAAGTATGTATCCTCTTTACCAGTGGATAAGAACTTCTTCCAAGCCTACGGCATTCCAGTGGACATAGACTCAATGCCAGAGCAAAGAACTACAAACTCAGGTAAAATACTTAACGCTTGGACTGTTGAAGGAGACAATGAGTTTAACAACTACTTGACAAGAGCTCTTGACATTCCAATGATTACAAATGATAGCGAAGCATTTCCTGAGCAGTTCCCTGCAATTGACTTATTCATAACTGAGCAAGTTGGACAACCATTCTGGGATGGACAAGACGGTAAGCTAAACCCTTCAACTAAAGAATACATCTGCTTTGAAGGACAAAAGATATACCGTAACTGTGAAGTTAAAGTAGCAGAAGATGCATTGCTAACAGATACATTCATTAAATCAGATGGCAGCAAACTTGCAGGAGTAAAAGCTGACGCACTAACTGATCTAATGCGTGCATCAACAGAATTAGCAGACTAATTAGCTTGTAGTAAGGCTAAGTTTTGAGAGTGCCAGTGTAACAGCTGGCCTCTTTTTTTCTTTAACTCTTTTAAATCACAATCATATGTTTTTATTACCATTAGCAACAGAAACAGAGGTAATGTACCTATTATTACTCACAACCTTCGGTATTGCAATCACTGCATTACTAGTGGGACTATTATCTAAGAAGCTTAACAGGTTGGGACAAGAAGTTGTCTTACTTAAAGCAGAGATTAACCTATTACAATCCCTCAACAAACCAAAACGTAGAGGTAGACCAAGAAAGAAAGTTGAACCTAAAATAGTTCACCAACTTGGAAAGTAGTAAGGAATTTGTATCTCGTATGATGATGATGATCAGCGAGTTACCAGAAGAAAAGAGGCGTGACCATTACACGCTTCTTTCTTTTCTAAGTTTTCAACTAAAGGCTCGAGACAGAGATATTGTTCGTACATTTACACATCGAACACTACACAGTGTTGAGTCAAGTAGTAACATGCCTAGAAGATTTAAAGATGAAGTCAGACAGAAAATTAGAGGTGTCTGCAGATCAGCTGAATATACTTTCGCGATTCCACTCCTTGACAAAGAATCCGTGGAAGAAATATTGGGCAAGCAGGCAGATAAACCGAATATTAAAACAGTTAAATAGTAGAAACAATGATAAACTTCGTAGGAAATCCAAGACTTCTTGATTGTTGTGACCCTGTTACAA
>Ga0213865_10001822_pt1 | contig 13674 bp, 14 predicted proteins | sample PICome_6_FD_160100 | JGI IMG/M metagenome (GOLD analysis project Ga0213865, IMG submission 160100) | Coastal seawater microbial communities near Pivers Island, North Carolina, United States - PICO282 | ecosystem: Environmental > Aquatic > Marine > Coastal | place: USA: North Carolina...
GATGGCATTGAGTTGGTTGATCTACCTGCTCGTTCGTTTGAAAACTAACAACAATATAATTTTTGCCACAAGAAATGCTAATTGCAGTTCTTAGGGTGCTTAGCTTAGGTCGGTGTTGGGGCTGAATCCTACATGATTAACGAACAGTAAAGAGCCTGCACACGCCTCTTGCAAAGGTCTTATCCTTGTCTAGCACTCCCATACTTGATGTCAAAAGCGCTAAAGGCTCCAGCCTAAACATTAGGAGAGTGTATGGATCAACGCCCATTGTCGCCCCATCTTAGCGTCTATAAATTACCCCTACTTCCCTTGGTATCTATTATAACAAGGATTTGCGCTGTAGCGTTAAGCATTGGGATATTGGTCTTTGGAATATGGCTAATTTCACTTGGTTATAGCTCCGATAGCCTCGCCTTTCTTACTGAAATTTTAGTCTCACCGGTTGGAGTTGTATTGCTCGTTGGTTGGACATTTGCTTTCATGTGGCACAGCGCTAATGGGGTACGTCATCTTTTCTGGGATGCTGGCCATGGCTTCAGTCTGACAGTAGCGGAGCGATCTGCGTATGCAGTAATAATCTTTTCCGTCGTCGGGACTTCTATACTTTGGAGCTACATATGGTCCGCGTTATGAAAGCAACCTCCTCTTCATCTAGACGCTCTTCACTTGCAGTGGCTCGAGGGCTTGGTTCAGCCGGATCTGGAACTGAAGTCTGGTTCACTCAGCGCATTACATGGGCCCTCACTATAATTTTGTCTATTATGGTTGTGTTTCTAATGGTTAATCAAGTTGGAAACCCATTGCCTGATATTAAATCTGAACTCTCAGGCTTTTGGTCTTCACTGCTGCTGATCGTGTTTGTCGCAGTGACTTTCTACCACTATGTTCTAGAGTTGACTGAAGTGATTGAAGACTATGTTCACAACCGGCCCTTAGAGCTTCTGCTCCTTCTAATGATTCGATTAGGCTTTGCCGTTGTCGGGTTAGCAGCCATTGTGATGATATTACGAAACTTCCTTAGCCCTTAAAAACTTAGACCATTATGCTTTCATCTGCTTATAAATTTACCGACCACACTTACGATGTTGTAGTGGTAGGTGCTGGAGGCTCAGGCCTCCGCGCCACCCTTGGCTTAGCGGAATCAGGTTTAAAAACAGCCAACATCACAAAAGTTTTCCCAACCCGTTCGCACACTGTTGCAGCCCAAGGAGGAATAGCTGCATCGCTGGGTAATATGGGCGAAGACAACTGGCAGTGGCACATGTATGACACTGTTAAAGGTTCCGACTGGCTTGGTGATCAAGATGCTATTGAATATATGACACGAGAGGCCGGCCCGTCAGTTGTTGAACTTGAGCACTATGGAATGCCGTTCTCACGAACGGAAACTGGCGAAATATATCAACGTCCCTTTGGCGGAATGACAACACAGTTTGGTAAAGGTCCAGCGGCGATGCGCACTTGTGCAGCAGCCGATCGAACTGGTCACGCAATGCTTCACACGCTTTACCAACAATCTCTTAAACGCAAAGCTGAGTTCTACATCGAATACTTTGTAATTGACCTGATGATGGATGAAGATGGATCTTGCCGAGGGGTTGTCGCTCTCAATCTTGATGACGGCACCCTTCACCGTTTTCGAGCTCAACAAACTATCTTAGCTACTGGTGGCTATGGTCGCGCGTATTTTTCATGCACTGCTGCACATACGTGCACCGGTGACGGAGGTGGGATGGCAGCTCGGGCTGGGGTTCCTCTTCAGGATATGGAATTCGTTCAGTTTCATCCGACCGGGATATATGGAGCGGGAGCCCTGATCACTGAAGGAGTGCGCGGCGAGGGCGGTATACTTCGAAACTCAGATGGTGAAAGGTTCATGGAACGTCACGCCCCTTCCGCAAAAGATCTTGCCTCAAGGGACGTGGTCTCCCGAGCGATGACTTTGGAAATTCGTGAAGGGCGTGGCGTAGGACCAAGAAGAGACCATATTCATCTGGACCTCACGCATCTACCAACAGAAACAATTGACAATAAATTGCCCGGCATTGCCGAGACTGCTCGGATATTTGCGGGAGTTGATGTTAAAGAATCACCCATACCAGTGCTTCCAACATGCCACTATAATATGGGAGGAGTACCTACTAATTATCATGGCGAAGTGATCCGACCTACCAAAGATGATCCTGATGCAGTGGTTCCTGGCCTTATGGCAGTAGGCGAAGCAGCCTGCGTGTCAGTCCATGGCGCAAACCGACTCGGCTCCAATTCACTGTTAGATCTCGTAGTATTCGGCCGCGCAGCAGGAAAGAGATGTGTCGAAAAAGTGGAGCCGGGAGCAACACAAGGCGACCTAAACAGCAAACATGTGGAACTTGCTATTCACCGATTGGATAAATTTCGACACGCAAATGGCGGAACAAAAACCGCTGATTTGAGACACGAAATGCAGGTCATCATGCAAGAAGACTGTGCTGTTTTTCGAACTGGAGAGAGCCTAACTGCAGGAGTTTCTCGAATGCAAGATGCGTGGACTAAGCGAGCGGACCTAAATGTATCTGACAAGTCCCTAGTTTGGAACTCAGACCTTGTTGAAACATTAGAGCTCGACAACCTGTTATTCCAGGCTGCAGCCACAATTCACTCCGCAGCTAATCGAACTGAGTCACGAGGCGCACACGCGCGAGAAGACTTCACTCAACGCGATGATGACCAATGGATGAAACATTCGCTTGCCTATATCGACGAGACCGGTGTGCAAAGTATGAATTACCGGCCGGTTCACACATTTACGCTATCCAATGACGTCGCCTATATTGAGCCAGCAAAGAGGGTTTATTGAAAAAGCAGACCAGCGTGAAACCCCGCTGACCTCAAATTTATACTTCGAGTTCTCTCTTAGAGCCATGCTTTGCTATAGAATATCGCTAATAATAATTTAAATGGGCTTATGCGGTATGTTTTTGATCCAGCACCAGTCCCAACCCTGTCCGTAGAAGGACGTAGTGATCGATTTCCTGTTCATCGTGTTTTCTGCGTAGGCAGAAATTTTTCTGAACACGCGCTGGAAATGGGCAACACAGTAGATCGCACAACGCCGTTCTACTTTACGAAATCAAGTCATCATGTGAGAGAAGCTAAGGGTCAAATTGCAATTGCCTCCCAAACACAAGATTACCACCACGAAGTGGAACTCGTTGTAGCCCTTAAAGGTGGTGGAACAAATATTTCGAAAAATCTCTCCCTCAGTCACGTCTTTGGCTACGCTGTTGGGTTGGATATGACCCGGCGCGATCTACAAAAAACTGCAAAAGACAAGCGCAGACCTTGGGCTACAGCAAAAGATGTGCAAGAATCTGCACTAGTTGGCCCTTTACTTGAGACATCAATCCCAAATGGACCAATTTGTTTAGCGGTTAACGAGGATATCCGTCAGCTAGGTCATTTGAGCGAAATGATATGGTCGGTAGAAGAGATTATATCGGATCTTTCTAAACTATATACACTCCATGCCGGAGACTTAATTTTTATGGGAACACCCTCAGGGGTTGGGCCAGTTCATATCGGAGACACACTAAAGGGATCAATAGAAGGGTTGCCCAAACTTGAACTCACGTTAGTGGGCAGTGATTAAGTTCTGCTCAACCGCGGCTGTTTTCATTGCGTCTTGGAGCTTTTCAAACGCCCGAACCTCAATTTGACGGATACGCTCACGACTCACATTATAAATCTGGCTAAGGTCTTCTAGAGTGCTTGGTTCCTCTGATAGCCGACGTTTTACTATTATATCTCTCTCTCTATCATTTAGGCCAGACATAGCCTTAGTGAGAAGTTCGCGTCGCTTATCAAATTCGTCTGTCTCTGCAAGTTGCGCTTCCTGTCCGGGAGCATCATCCACCAGCCAATCTTGCCATTCACCTTCCCCATCCATGCGAAGGGGAGCATTAAGAGATTGGTCAGCTCCAGACATTCGGCGATTCATGGAAATCACTTCATCCTCATTTACGTCCAAACGTTCTGCTATTTCCGACACATGCTCGGGACTTAAATCTCCATCTTCATATGCCTGCATTTGATTTTTCATTCTTCTTAGATTGAAAAATAACTTCTTCTGCGCCGCGGTAGTGCCCATTTTGACCAGAGACCAAGAATGCAGAATGTACTCATGAATTGAAGCACGTATCCACCACATAGCATAGGTAGACAGGCGAAAGCCCTTGTCGGGGTCAAATTTTTTGACTGCCTGCATCATGCCTACGTTACCCTCTGATATCAGCTCGGTAACAGGCAAGCCATATCCGCGATAACCCATCGCAATTTTAGCAACTAACCTAAGGTGGCTTGTTACAAGCTTGTGCGCCGAATGAACATTCCCCTGCTCTCTCCAGTCTGTAGCAAGCTGAAATTCCTCCTCGGCACTAAGCATGGGAAATTTTTTAATCTCACTTAAATAGCGAGATAGGTTAGATTCTGCAGACAGCGCCGGCAGAGCGATGTTTTGGCTCATCACGTTCTCCTGGCCTAAGATTTATAAATAGGCAACCCAAGACAGCCATAGTCACCTTGCGATTAAGCGCGACTAATGTCTTTTCAAGTCCCTCACTCGGCCTCTAATTCTAATATGAGAAGTTAATTAGGTAACTTCAAGACACATAGCTTCACAGACAGGCGAGCAGCCAATTTTAGGATAGCAGGCTTAATTGGTTTAGCGCATATATCGATCATGAATTTGATAATAGAACACGAGAGTAGTCTGCGCCTAGCGGTTTTCATTGGCCTTTTAACAGTTATGTTTACCTGGGAGTCAGTGACCCCTGCACGACGTTTTGAAGTATCAAAGAAGACCCGTTGGAGCGCCAATATCGGACTAGTTTTAATCGACACAGCCGTTCTAAGGCTTCTAGTGCCAATCTTAGCTGTAGGAATTGCCTCCAGAGAATGGGGCTTAATGAATTGGATTTCCACTCCAGTATGGGTTTCAGGAATTGTAGGTTACATTGCGCTAGAATTGCTTGTCTACTGGCAGCACCGGTTTTTCCATACCGTTCCATTCTTATGGCGATTTCACCGCGTGCATCATTGCGATACCGGGTTTGACTCCACAACTGGTCTTCGGTTCCACCCGGTAGAATCAATAATTTCAATGCTATCAAAGGTGGCTGTTGTTGCAACCTTAGGTATCCCTGTAATTTCAGTATTTATATTTGAAATTATTTTAAGTGGGACAGCTATTTTTAATCATGCAAATATTAGGCTGCCCGTTAAGTTCGAAAGCTGGGTTAGAAAATTGATTGTAACTCCTGATCACCACCGAATTCATCACTCATCGGCCGAAAATGAAACCAACTCGAACTTCGCTTTTTCAATTGTGATATGGGACCACTTATTTGACACCTACCAGTACTCGCCTGCAAAGGGCCAAAACAATATGCAGATTGGACTTGAAGGCCTCCGGAGTTCGCAGGAACAGCGACTGGATAAGCTCTTGTTGCAGCCTTTAAAAAAATAGGGTTCCACCAGCAAACCTAGGGCATGCAACTAAAAATCTTGACCCTACCCATTTGGTCTTTTGGCTAGTTGTAAATATTATTGTCTATTTAATGCTACATTTGACTGATTTTTGCGAATTACGAACAGCCATGCATCTAAATTGGAGTTCAGCTTTTCTTGAACGGAGTGTTCAAGAGATATCTGAGAACCGAACCACATGGTTAAAACATATGGCATGGAGGTAGGGCGAACACCAAACGGATCCATTTTTGAAGCGTATGCTGGACCATGCGATTTAGTATGCTCGATTATTAAGATTCCGTTTTCTTTTAGCTGAGCCAACCAAGTCTCCAAAGCCAATTGTGGCTTCCATGCTTGATCCAGAGAATTAGTATAGATGAAATCTTTGGAGCCCAACCAGGCGTCATTTACATCGTGAAAATCCCACTGACACGAATTTTCATAGTTATTGGCAGTATCTGATATATCAGTTCCAATAACATCAAATTTCTTGGACGCTTCCCGCAAATAATTCTGCTCAAATCCATTGCGCGAACCATGGCAAATTCCACTAATGGTCTCAATGTCTTTAAATTCCCTAAGAACGAGCTCTGCGACTCTATCTAGAGTTTTCTTATCAGCAAAAACTCGGTCAATCTTGCGCTTGTTGTGAAATACTTGAGCAGTTTTATATTCGTCATATGAGGAGTACTCGTGCAAGTAAAAATCCGTCATATCCTTTTCTTTTACTACTACATATCCGAATGGCTTAAATAAGGACCTGAAAAATCGTTTAACTAGATTTTCTGCCATGCGTATACCCTTCCTAAAAAAACTATTGCTTGCTCCTACTCTTAAGCTGGAGTCTCTTTCAAAAAGCCCATCTGTTCTCCTAACTTAGCAAGGGTCACCATATTTCCAGACGCACCAGAAAGCGACCATCCGCCATCTGCTGGAATAACGGTACCGCTAACATAGGCTCCTAAATCAGAAGCTAACATTAACGCAACCTTGCCGACATCATGCGGATGGCCCAGCCTCTTAATTGGAACGGAGTCTCTCGTGGACTCAAGCAGTTCGGGCGTTGGAGCCAGACGCTCCATACCCTCTGTGCCATCAATTGGGCCCGGTGAAATAGAATTGACTAAAATGCCCTTGGGACCCCACTCCATCGCAAGGGTCTTAGTAACCATGTCAACACCAGCCTTGGCCGCGCATACATGGACTTGGGCCATCATAGGTAACCAAGCTTGTGGAGCTGAAATATTGATCACTCGACCGCCAGGTTGTTTCAGATGCGGATAACCAGCTCGCATTACATGAAAAGTCCCGAGTAAATCGATATCTATCACTGACTTAAAACCATTTGGAGAAAGGCCGTTTGCTAAAGCGGGGAAATTACCCGCTGCACCAGAAATCAGCACATCAATCTGGCCAAACTGATCATTACAAGCCTGAAAAACTGCTTTCACCCCATCATAGTTTCTAACATCCGTGCATGCTCCTGCTGCCAACCCCTTTTTGCGACTGTTGAGGCCTTCTATGGCCTTGTCTAACTTTTCCTGTTTGCGGCCAACAACAAAAACATTGCAACCCTGGTCCATAAAACATTCGGCTATTCCCAAGTTTATTCCGCTTGTGCCTCCCGAAATAAAAACAGTTTGACCGCTTAAATTAAGGTCTATCATAATTGCTGCTCCTCCATATTTTTCACAGACGGTGCTTCCCATGCGCACCTTTTTTCATAAATCTCACGTAACCGCCGTATCTTATCATTCAAGGGGTCCCAATTGTCCCTTGCGGCTATTTCTTGCCATAGATCTTCGACCTCAGTTAGAAGCATTGTTTCAGATTTATGTTCTACTGGATAGCCTGACCAGCCCTCCGATAGACTCCGCATTCTCTGAGAGAGATGTTCACGTTGATCGGTACTGAAATAATAAAATAGATCCTCAAACGGAAGCTGCTCCTCTCTCAGCTCACTCAACAAGGCTTCTGCTAACTTTGTATCTGTGGCGAAATCACCACTAGAGTGAAGGCGTGTTCGCCAAAAAAACTGTGATATTGAAGCCGCTTGAAGCAAATCTCCAAACTCTGACAAAATGGTTTGAAGAGGAACAGTATTGGTGTGCAAAATCGAAAGAGCCGAAGCCAACGCCGTTAAATTCCAAGACACCGCCCTAGGCTGGCGCCCGTAAGCATAAAGGCCGTTATTGTCGAAATAAGCGGCAGTAAACTTGCCATCGTAGGTAGGTAACCAACGCCACGGACCGTAGTCGAACGATTCCCCAGTAATATTGATATTATCTGTGTTTAGGACACCATGAACAAATCCTGCCATCATCCAGCCAGCGAGAGTTAATGCTTTACGCCGCACAATTTCACGAAGAAGTATCTGCACTGCTTCGATAATACCCAACCGTTGGTCATCAATTCGGTAGTAGTGCGTTAAAACGTAGCGCACCAGGTGCTCCATTAAGTCGGCTCTTTTCTCGAAAGCTAATCGCTGAAAAGTCCCGATCCGAATATGCGAATGTGACAAGCGAGTCAGCATAGCCGATCTTGCCGGTGAAGGTTCGTCTCCACGATAAAGTTCAGTATCTAGATCCTCGACTATTGCAAATGTTCGAGAAGTGGGCACTCCCTGAGACTCCAGCATAGAAGTTGCTAGCAGTTCTCGCACAGCTCCTTTTAGCGTCAGTCGCCCATCACCTGAACGAGAATATGGCGTGATACCCGTGCCTTTTGTCCCAAAATCTAAAAGTCTTGAAGTGCCCCCGAGCTCAATACATTGGGCAAATAGAAATCCTCGGCCATCTCCTAGATTAGGATTATATACCTGAAATTGGTGGCCATGATATCTTAGTGCTAAGGGTTTCTGCAAACTACCTGGGAGAGGCTCAAATCTGCCAAAATGATGTTCAATCTGTGCGGCGCTTAAACCCAATAATCCAACTGAAAAAGCAGCATCTTGATTAAAATATCGCACCCTGATGTTTTCGCACATAACTGGCTCAACAGGATCAAATAAACTTTTTCCTAAACTCAAATGATCAGTGCGGCCCTTGAAATTCATCGGATCATACTAAAAATAAAAAAGCCCGCTAACTGCGGGCCTTTTATAACTGAGATGTAGCGATCTCACTAAACCTTGAGTGAGTTGATCGCACCAAACCGATTCTTAAACTTACCAACCTGGCCGCCAGTGTCAGATAAACGCTGAACACCCGTCCATGCTGGGTGTGTCTTTGGGTCAATGTCTAAACGAAGGGTATCCCCCTCAGAGCCCCAAGTTGAGCGCGTTTTAAATTCGGTACCATCTGTCATAACGACGGTAATCTCGTGGTAGTCGGGATGAGTGTCAGCCTTCATGGCACAAACCTTTCAAATTCGAAGCCGGGGCTCTAGGGCGATTCAACAATCAAAGCAATACCTAGCTTTGCGTTTCCCTCCATTGGTCCAACATGTGCCGAGCAATGGTATTGCGCCTAGGAAAACCATAAGCTGGATCATTTTTGAGCCGCAATAAATCTTTATGACTAAACCAATCTGCAGTCTCAAGCTCATCTGCATCAATTTGGATTTCCCAACTTGTAGCCACACAAGTAAATCCGACCATCAGAGAGCCTGATAAAGCCCACGGTTGGCTAGCTAAATAAGTAACTTCTGACACATTCAACCCGACCTCCTCAATTGTTTCTCTTCGGACTGTATCTTCCAATGCCTCCCCTGGCTCTACGTATCCTGCTAAAAGGGAGTGCAAGCCAGGCGGCATAAGCTTACTGTTTGCCAAGACTACCTTTTTTTTATCAGGGCTTAAAACAAGCATAATCACCGCTGGGTCTATCCTTGGATAGATGTCTGTCTTTGCTATCTCAGAACGCCGAGAACGCCCAAAATCTTGAAGTTCAGTTGGTGTTCCAGTCTTCGCGCAAAACCTGTTTTTAGCATGCCACCTGAGCATGTGCTGACCCTGGCAGAGGAGTGCCAGATGATCCTTAGGCACGCTATTCGGCAGCAACCAAAGGTCCGTTGGATCTCCTGGAAGCTCAACCAAATGACTTAGATCTTGAGCAAAAATTGCAACACCATTCCAATTTCCCAGAAACACTTGCAGCCCATTCGGGTCTGGTTTTACCCAGACTAGCATTTCTTGGTCAATCAATACACGTCCTTTAAAGTAACCTAGATATAGAGTTTCATCTAATGGCTCTCCGCGCTCTAAAAAACCGGCTGATAGAGGCATTAATAGAGGCATTAAGGGTGTAATATTGTCCATCTTCAACCAATTAGTTTTGAGAGCCATCAACGCAAGTCAATGCCCGAAAATACAAGGTACGGTCTCGTATAATCGCCAATAAAATAGGCACTACCCATCCACTTCCGTATAAAAAATTTGAAACAGATTTAATTGCTAGATGCGGAAAATTACGGAAAGCTGGCGAACGACCCGCGCTCCATCCCCTATGGCTGCTCCGTTCCCGGCCTGACCAGGTTCAGGGCAAAGCTCGTCCGCCGCCAACTTTCCTCGCTCCATTCTATTGGTTTTAGTTAGAATCTCAAGGGGTGTCTTTCCCAAATCAATCGACTAAGTATTTCTTCATGGAATTGAGCTTAACTGGTGGATCAGACCAAAACACAAGCTATCGAGTTTTAGCGCGAAAATACCGACCGCGTGATTTCTCAACATTATATGGACAGGAGCCATTGGTAAAGACGCTAACCAATGCAATATCGTCTGGACGGCTTGCCCATGCCTTCATGTTGACAGGCGTAAGGGGCGTAGGGAAAACAACAACAGCAAGAATATTAGCAAGAGCGCTTAATTGCTCTGCGCCAGATGTAACAAAACCAACGCCGGTGCCTTGCGGCAAGTGTGAAAACTGCTTGGCAATCCTAAAAGACCATCACCCCGACGTTCTTGAAATGGATGCAGCAAGCCATACTGGTGTTGATGACATTCGAGAACTTCAAAAATCTGTAGCTTACCGACCTAGTTTGGGCAGATTTAAAATATTTATCATTGATGAAGTTCACATGCTGTCCACTAATGCGTTCAACGCCTTATTGAAAACATTAGAAGAGCCACCTGAGCAAGTGATCTTTATCTTTGCTACCACGGAGATTAAAAAAGTTCCGGTAACAGTTTTATCTCGCTGCCAGCGCTTTGACTTGCGACGCATCGATATTGACGTTCTAACAAAACTATTCAGTCACGTAATTGGTGAGGAGAATCTTGAGGCCGAAGCTGAAGCGCTATCGATAATCGCACGCGCTGCAGATGGCTCCGCGCGCGATGGCCTATCAATCTTGGACCAAGCCATATCTCTGTCAGGGTCGCCCTTAACCGCGAAGGCTGTACAGGAGATGCTAGGACTGGCAGATCGGGCTCAAATTCTTGACCTATGTGAACTTATCATGAGTGGTGACGTTCCCAAAACCTTGTTGTTATTTGATAAGCTCTACCAGTCAGGCGCCTCACCTTTAAGCATTTTGACTGATCTTGCTGACTTTGTACATTGGATGACCAGGCTAAAGGTTGGCTCAGGTGCCGATGATCCAGGTTTAAGTGAAACGGCACGAAACAAAGGTCAGGAAATGGCTGACGCGTTGTCAATTGCCAACCTCGCTAGAAGTTGGCAGATCCTAGGTAAATCAATAATCGACGTTAAAGCTGCAGACCATCCAAAAGAGGCAGCAGATATGGCGCTTATACGATTGGTATACGCCGGCACCCTCCCTACTCCTGACCAAATTTCAAAAAAGCTCTTGGGGGCGCCCCTTAAACGCCAGCATGCCAGCGATAAAGCATCACAAAAATCACCAAGTGATCCGGATATAAAGAAACCTCCTTTTGATCCTCTTCCAGGCAGCTCTGGCGCTGATCCAAACGTCCGCGCAATTCATGAGCTTAATCCGGACAAACAAAGACGAATTGAGAGTCTAGAGGATATAATTGAAGCTTTGCTAATAGAACGCGAGCCTCTTTTAGCAGCTGATCTTCGAGCTTACGCCAGAGTCATTTCCATAATAGATGGTAACCTGATTCTTTCCAGAAACAGCAGAATCACTCGAGAACATCTCAACAAACTCTCGGCTCATTTACTGAAGTGGACAGGTTTTACTTGGCTTGTAACTCTAGCGGATGGTGATGGGGGCCCGACATTGGCGGAAGCCCAGCATGCAGCAACCAAATCAAAAAAAGATGCAGCCGAAAATCACCCACTAGTCCAAGCAGCTCTGGAAGCCTTTCCAGATGCAAAAATGAGTGAAGTAGTCGTTATAGATTGAATCAACGCCCGTCACCCCATCGGTCGTGCAGCCAAAACCAGTCAGCAGGACGCTCACGGATCCAACGTTCAAGCAAGCTGTTATAGCGACTGAGAACGGCCTCTAAATCCTTATCATCACCCGGCATGAACAAATTTGGGTGAATGGTTAGATGAAAGTGCCCGTCATTTGCTTTCCGACGTAAATCTAGAGGTAAAATATGCGCTCCAAGACGCGCGCCAAGCTTCAATGGGATAATTGTGCTGCGCGCTGGGCGCCCAAAAAATGGCGCGTAAGTATTGCTTGCCCTTTGATCCAAAGCAACAATCAAAGCATGGCCTGAAAGCATGTCTCGACGCACATAGCCAACCGACATCCGAGCGGAACGCGGATAGAACCGAGAACCATTTCGTGTTCGACGATGAAGTTGTCTCCGCTGAATTGAAGGAATAGCTAGTGGAGAATATAAAGCGCACAGGCTATTCCGCGTAACCTTCTCACCTAAGTCGAGCATAATCTCCCAATTAGCTTGATGTGCATGAACCAATATAATTGGCCTACCTTCAGAAATAGCTAGATCTACGTTCTCTTGCCCTTCAATTGTTACCCGATCGAGCAAACACTCACTAAAGCGGTGATCATCTAAAAGCTCAAACGCAGTCTTCCCAAATTGACGAGCAACTTGTCTTCGAGTATTTCTTAAGTCCGAAATTGAAGCCGCAGGGAAAGCGAGTCTTAACCGCCCCTCGACCGAGCGTCGTATAATAGGAATAATTGTAAACAATAGCTGCGCTAAAGCAGAAAATAAGCTATAGCCAGTGGAACGCGGAATTACCCTTGCAATCAATGCCAAAGTTGAAAAAGCTTGAGCGCCTATTTGGTCGCGTCTTGAACCCTTACCACGCGCTTTTTCAAGGTTTGATTCATGAATGAGGCCAGATGTGACCCGCTGCTCAAGCTCATTCGCAATGTCCGCATCTGTTAATCTACGCCTACCGTTATTCATTAAACTTCTCAATAAAAGTTTGCCGCCAATCTCTAGCATCAATTAGCATCAGATGGTCCCTCAAATAGCTTACTTTGCCCGTTACTAACTTCAGCGCTTCAGCGGCCATTATCTGAGCCACCAAATTTGCTAGTTGGCCCAGGACACCTTGTGCAGCGCAAGTCACTCTCGCGGACGGTGCCTCAGGAAATATAGATGTAAAGCCTGGGCTCCCCGCTGAAAATACCGTGACCTGCGCGTCCATGCCTATTACAGAACCAAAGATAAGAGTTGTGCGTGATTGACGCAGTTTATCGATTTGAACTCGTGTTTCGTAGGTGTCGGTGCAATCAAGCCAAAGAGTGGCGTTGCTTCCTTCAAAATAATTTAAGTTGGTCTGGATACGGGTTTTTTTATTTCGGGAGTTGCACAAATCTTTAAGCGCCAAAACTTTTGGTGTGCCTATTTGATCTTCCATGTATGGTTGCCGGTGTAGGTTTGATAATTCTACCACATCTGGATCATAAAGCTCCAACTGCCCGATTCCTGACTGGGCCAATGTCAGTGCTGCATTAGCTCCCAAACCACCACATCCGATGATGGCAACTTTTGCTTGAGCAATATCCAACTGACCAGTTGCACCTATCTCTGGCATCACCAACTGCCGAGCGTAACGCTCAATCTCTTCATCGCTGAATTGGTCAATAATATCAGACACCTGTTGATCCAAAACCGCCTACATTTCGACCTGTATTGCCCAACTCATCAACCACAGAAAACTCGACACGCGTAACCTCGCTGATAACGAGCTGAGCTATGCGAGCGCCTCTTTCAAACGATACGATTTCCTGGCCTAAATTAATCAGCGGAACTTTAATTTCACCTCTATAATCTGCATCAATGGTACCTGGCGCGTTTATGACAGTTAAACC
>Ga0213865_10001824_pt1 | contig 13656 bp, 14 predicted proteins | sample PICome_6_FD_160100 | JGI IMG/M metagenome (GOLD analysis project Ga0213865, IMG submission 160100) | Coastal seawater microbial communities near Pivers Island, North Carolina, United States - PICO282 | ecosystem: Environmental > Aquatic > Marine > Coastal | place: USA: North Carolina...
CTGGCGCCACTGTGTCGATCAATCGAAGCGCCTAGCCGACGAATTTGAACAGCTTATTACCGGGGATGACCCACTGCGAGGAGTGGTGCATATTTAGGGATCGAGGGGCGGCATTGAAGCTTGCAGGTCACGGGTTCAGGTGGTGCCTGAGTGGCTGAGATTGCGTGCAAAATTGCTCGCAGTGTCTTAGATAAATGCGCGTTATGCCGCCCCGGGCATGGCAAACCCTTGAGAGATGGTTCAAAAGTCCTTAGCATGCGCTCCCCATGCCGGTGTAGCTCAGTTGGTAGAGCAGCGCATTCGTAATGCGAAGGTCGTAGGTTCGACTCCTATCTCCGGCACCAAGACACTATTTTGACCCTCTTAAGACCAAGTAAAGACTAGCTATAAGCCTGCATCATAACCCGTAGTATAATAAAATGTATCATAATCCTTTACCTGCGGCACCGCCTGTCTGAGGGCGTCACCCTATTGCCAATACATTAGATGGCCATTGCTCAGGCTGACCTACAGCCAGCCCTTGGGGAGGTGTGAGCAAGAGCCTGAGTCCCGCCTGTGGCTCACATTGCGCCAGAGGGCCTTCTAAGCCCCTCGTAAGACTAGCCACCTCTGCCAAACATCACGGCATCTAACAAGTTGTTGAAGTGCTGCTGAACCCTCTCATTAGACTCCAGTTGTCTGAAGCTAGCCACCGCCCAGCAGTCTCCATAAAGAGGCTCTGCTGTGTACACGTTGTAATGCAATGACCCCGGGCAAGTACCCGTCACTTCGTCGAGCTTGTAGCCATCATCCGGTTCAAAGGTGATCTCTACCTCAGCATCTACTCTTGTGTAGATTGAGGGATTGCCCACTACTGACCCACCGACTCCAGCGGCAGCGCGGACTATGCCGTAGTCGCCGGAGTAACTGGAATCCCATGATAAACGCGTATCTTCAATAAGCCTGCCAGACTCAGGATGCTCATAAACAAAATATGTTTGCCTAACTTCAGTTCCAAGTCTCTGCCCCTGCTCCGTATCGCAGTAGTACAGCGACCGAAGGGAATCAGCCTCCATAATTAGATCGCCGGGTTCATACTCTTGTGAGCGAACAACCAATCCTTCTGCGTTTACCTCTAACTTTCTTATTATGGAAATATCAATGGCGCTATCGTTGAACATGACGTGAGATGAGTACCCTCTTCCGTCACATATGGCGGAGCTAGTCCTAAAGAATTTATACGAGAAAACATTCAGAGGGGCAAAGGAAGCACCCTCAAAGCTTTCAACTATCCTCGCCGAGTTCATCAACGTTCGGCGGTTGTCTGCAGAGTCTGCCTCGGAAGGTGCGTTAACGGGGCGTCTTTGCTATTTTACCGCTATGAGATTATTTGCCTTCCTACTACTGCTCCCAGCCCTGTCGTTTGCCCAGATTCCTCATACGTTTAATAACGGTCAGGTGGCTGATGCTGATAAGATTAATGAGAATTTCCAGAATCTAGTTGATCGTTTACCGGAGCAGGGTGAGGGCTATGAATTTGTTGAACAACGAACTCTGGAGGGCGGCAACGTCTTCACCAAACTGCGACTATACGAAAAGGCTAGCTTGTCTGGATTCAGGGTCGATAGGCGCCTAGACGACCCAGCCCAAGCTTATGAAGACTGGGGTCAGGAAAGAAGCATCAACGCGCTGGGAACGTTCGACAACGCTTATATCTATGTTTACCCACCCAAAACGAATATCCCAAACCCCACAAATACTGACCTTCCTACAACCTGCCCAGACGGTTCCGCACCTGAATTTTGGTATCAAGCGAGCTATAGCTACGCCATGAGGAACCTTACGGGCGCCATGCAGTTCAGCACAGCGTATGGTGACATGTCCGGAATATACCAATGCGCTTCGTATGTCTGCGGAGATGACTGCCCAAACGAGTTCAATGAGTTCTACATAATGGAGGGACAAGGTATCGGTGAGTTCAGCTGTATAGAAAGCGCTGTTATGTATGGGCTACTTGGTGGGGGCAACGCTAGAGCGTGGAACAAAGTGAAAGGACCGAATTGGATCACAGGCGTATTTGATTCTAGCTACAACGACGAGTTCGGCACCTACTTTTTGGAGATTATCGCGCCAATCGGATGTATCACATCGCAAGACTAATTGATGGATGGAGTTTAGATCTGCTCCCGAAATCCTCAACACCGCCTGCCTAGTCCGACTAGAGCAGTTGCCTTAGCCTCACGGTGCGCTAACGGGGCTAATTAGGTTATTCCTTTGGCTCCAACTTTACGGCGGTACCAGACGCAACTAGCATCAATAGCCCTCCGTTCTTTCCGCTGATTTCGCTGTAGTCTAAGTCCACTCCAATCACCGCATCAGCGCCCATCTCGGCGGCATTCATACGAAGTTCATCAAGACAAGTCTTTCGCAGGTCTTTAAGTACTTTTTGATGCGCCCCCGCTCGACCGCCTACGATGTCCCTAACTCCGCCAAGTATATCCTTAAAGATGTTGACGCCAAAGACGCACTCAGAAGTAACAATATCTATCTCTTCAATGATAGTTCCGGCTACTGTCGTGTAACCCGTGGTTATTGGCATGACAACAGTCGTTACTGGCTGAGTGAGGTGGGCACTGCTCAGAGTTGAAGCGGGCTATTTCCTGCTGTAGCCGCTTATGGAGGCCCTAAATTCCAATGGCAAGCCGATGGCTTCTAAACTATCTACCAGTGCGCTCGACGGATTGCCGTATATCGTTATCTTTTCAATAACAAAATGGTCAGTGAAGTCTCCAAACTCCTTTTCTTGAATGCCGCCCGGCGAAATGTTTTTCACGTGCTGTAATGCAGCCATTGAGTCTTCGTAGCGCTCCATTAAGTGAATTTTTCCGTCAGCCCCACTGTAGAACTGCCACGCCAACGTTGACGGCTCATTGCCCTCAACCAGTGTTTTATAGAATGCGGAAAAGGTATTTATCGCTTCGGCGCTTTTGTTGTTAACGCTCATCGTAACAAGATAGGTGATTTCCTTCGGATTGAAGCCGTCACTCTGAGTCCCTTCATGATGCGCTGCCCATACGACAGAGGATGCCAAAAATCCTAGGCTCAGTAGAAGTTTTCTTAAGGTGGTTGTCATAATGCGCTCCTTCGAATGTATTCCATCACGTTAGCCCCATATCTCTACACGCTTAAACAAAGATTAAGAATTAATACCAACAGCTACAACAACTATGACTACTTTTTTATCAGTCCCGAAATCCACCAATGCACGCGGCGCAACGATTAAATTTTTAGCGAAAAGCGTCAACTTCAGTTTTCAGCGGGGAACATAGATTGTCCCCTCAACTCAACTCAACTCAACTCAACCTGACCTGCCTCCCCGAGTATGAGCCTCCAGTGCTGCTCGACTCCCCCTCCCAGTCCCTGCGCGACTTAAAGAGCTCCACAATGGCTTCCGCGAGGAGGCTATCACTGAGGTGCAGCTGAGGCATGTAAATCACCGAATTAGGGGGCTTCTCTGGGGCCGGCATACTGTCGGCAATTGCACAACGCTGGCTCGCCTCACTACTGCACACTAACCCAATAATTTAGGAACAAGGCTCATGGCAAAGCTAATGACAAACTCAATGCACTGGGTCTGGAAGATCAGCCTTGTGGCTGCCGTTTTCTGGGCTCTGTTCATACTCCCAGAAATGAGAGGCATCGATCGGTTTGGTGCGCCAAGCCTGGGCAATGATGATGTGGTTAAGTTTTTTGCCCCTTTGATGATCTGGGTAACAGCACGGTGGCTGACGCCCAAGGATTGAGGCGCGCAGGCATTGCGAGTTAGATCGGTTCAATGACTCGGTTAGCGCACGTTGTGGGTTAGACGGAACGCTTGGCTGCAAGGTAGCCATAGCGTTCCTGTAGCTTCCTATCCGTTAATGTTACTCCCAACATTATTTGCGCACACCTAATATTCGGCGGCTTCTGTATCGGAATACCCTGTCTGGGTGCGCCGCATCCGTTCAGCTGGTGTCTGTCTTGGAACGGCCCGTGTGGCTCTCAGATCCTGCGTAGGCCATCATTCTTGCCGCTTTCACGTTTCAAAAACGCGATTTGATCAAAGACCCTGTCTGTCTCTGGGGAGAGCCAGGTTTTTCAGTGGGGTGGGCCATTTGCTGTCGATGTTGGGTCTTCAGCCATAATTTTACGAAGCTGAGCATCGAGCCAGTAAAGCTCGTAGTCATTTGCGAACTTCCTTATTGCCGACATCGGTTTGCCGGGCTGGATGGATAAAATCGAGCAAATAAAGAAAACGAAGATGGACCCGATGCTCCAGCTCGCAACCAAGGACATCGATAAGTCCCGCCTGCAGTTGAGCGGCCTGCAAAGCGACAAAGGTACTCACACAAAGAAAGGTTTCTTTGCCAAAAAGAAAAGCGATGCGATGAAGCACATCGGATTGAGCTGACCGAGCAGGCAACATCACGCTGTAGTCTGGAGCGGATCATAAACTAGAGGTCTGGGCTCAGTTCAAGCGTCCGACTTTTTTGGTTTGCTCAACTAGCGGCCAAACACGCTCAAAGTCGTCATCACCTAGCGAAGTACGAGGCCCCAGTTCTTCATCATGAAAAGCCAGCTCGGAAAAAACATTGGCTTCAGATAGGCTAAACCAAGCTCTACGAGGAGTAACATTGGTTGCGGACTCTAAACGCTTGATGACGGACTGTTGGTAGTGGTCCGCCAACTAGGGCGGCAGCGGCCTTAGTTGATACCCGCCGCTAACCGTTCAAAAATTATAGCTAACCGTTAGGCCAAGCACCCGTTCTGCCAGAATGTTGGTTTGGGTATAAGAGCCGCCCGTTGCGGTGATGTCGTAGGCATCGGGCCCTTGTTCATAGATCACCTCATCAGAATCGAGGAGGTTTTTAACCCATAAGCCAATATCCCATTGCCTGCCACTATGCCTTAGGCCGCCATACACGTTGACCATGTGATAATCATCGAAGCTGCCCCGCGTTATGCCTAGCCCTGCAGAGGCGTCGGTATTGTCTCGCTCATCGGTGTACTTGTAGAGCCCACGCAGATACCACTCATTAGAGCCCGCTGGGATAAAATACTCAGACTGTAACGATACCGATAGCTCCGGCTCGCCGCCTAAAGATTCACCCCCGATATCACAGAACCCTAGCACTTCACCGGGTGCTCTATCGTTGCAGGGCGCTTGTGCGCCGCTATCCCACTCCCCCTTGGCATAAGCCAGCGCACCACCGGCACTCCACCGGTCGCCTAGAAGAATTTGGCCCTCGAGTTCTATGCCCCAAATGTTGGCATCACCGTTATAAATCAGACCACCTGAAATGGCATTTGGATTACCGGCATCGTCCAAAACCTGAACACCACGGACAAACCCAAAATATCCGTCAAACATTTGGTAATAAAGGGCGCCATTTAATGCGGCTCGACCGTCGAGGTAACGGCCCTTAAAGCCTACTTCAAGAGCATTACTTGACTCTTCGTCATGCAGTACGTCTGCCTCGCCGTTGGGTAACAATGCAACAGCCGGCGTTGGATTAATTGAAATACCGCTTGGCCGATAACCGCGGTTATAGGCAGCGTAGACAGTGGTATTTTCTGTCCAGTTATGGCGTAAGGTTAGCGAGCCTGTTATCGCATCCTCCTTGGTGTTTTTATATTGGTCGCTAATGCCTTCAATGGGAAACGCTGCGGCAATACCACCCTCAACGATGTCAGCAATAGGGACTAAGGCTGCCGGTAAATAATTTGTTGCCCCAAAAAACACGTCAGCGGCGCGGTAAGAATCATATTCTGTCCAGCGAAGACCCGCCTCTAGTGTGGTGCGATCGCTCAGGTGAAATTCATTGAACGTGAAAAAGGCCAGCTCATCGCGAGTCACGGGGATAGCCCCTACACTAGAAAAGCTAATGTTCAGGGGCGGTGCCACAACTGAGTTTGAGGTGAAACTGGTCTCGGTATCTTGATCAAGATAAAAAACACCAATCATCCAGTCCCATACATCATTTCCCGATGAAGACAGTCGCAGCTCTTGGCTTAGCGTTTCTGCCTTGGTGATGGAGTTCTGATTCGTAGTGGCTTCATCAATGCTTGAAGGGTCGCCATCGAGGGTGATGTAGTTTGCCCGATCATTTTCCTGAAATGAATTTTTAGTGCTCTCGTTGTAACCGGTCACTGACATAAGGTCCAAATTGCCCAGTTGCCAGTCAAAACGCAGGTTATAGAGATCATAGTCTAGCGTCGCACCTTCATTGGAGTTAGCGAAGCCGACTCTGTCGCTAGCGCTAACAGTCGGTCTAATGCCTAGAGCATCAGTGCCTCGAAGCGCAGAAGGTCGCCGGGTATCGCGATCGTAGTATTGGTAAACAAAATTTGATTTTAGGTTTTCCGTCATCTGCCATGTAGCACTCAAACGCAAGGAAGAGACCTCGTCTTCAGGGTCGTCAAAGCCGGTTGTCGTGTTCGTGACGTCATTGGAGTTGTTTGTATCATAGACTCCTGCCACTCGAGCGGCGAAGACGCCATCAACCAGTGGGGCGCCATAAGCAAACTGAGCGTTGATCCCATCATTATCGGCGACGGAGGCCTGAATACTGCCACTAGCCTCTGTGAGGCTGGCGTCGCGGGTTACCAGGTTGATTGAGCCACCAGGAGAAGTACGACCCTGCAGGGTGCCCTGGGGGCCACGCAGTATTTCGACTCGTTCCATGTCGTATAACCGACCGAAAGCGATATCGCTTCTAACGACCTGGTCATTCCAAAACACCGACACCACACTACTGGCGCCGGACTCTGGGTCAGTGCTAATGCCACGTAGAGAAATGCTGTTATTGCGAGCATTGGGGACACTGAGCGTCAGCCCAGCTGTTTGCAGTTCAAGATCCTTAAATTCAAAGGCTTTGAGTCGATCAATTGAAGCCCCAGTCAATACATTAACGGTGCCTGAGATATCCTGAATCGTGGACTCGCGTTTGGTGGCTGTGACCACAACCTCTTCAAGTACAAGGTCTTGAGCCATAGCAGGAGAAACTATTGAAGCAACCGCCAGGGCCAGTACACTTGATGGACCAAGTTTTGTTGTCGATTCATTGTTGGACATAGGAATGTCTCCCGTAACGTCCAGTGCGTCGAGCCACACCGGATCAGTTGATTATTATTATCTGTCGCTCACAACGATCCAGGCACCAATAAACCGGGGCTTTTACGTCGCTTCATACTTTAACGTATCACAACACTAACAATTTCACCCCTTAACGGTCACCCTGTTGTTATAGTCCATTTTGTTTTAAGAGCCGAAGCTCACTGAACCCAAGCGGAGACTGTTTCAGACCTATCGTCAGATTCCTTTTGTCAGCGGGTCAGCTGGATGGAAATCGTTGGCGTTTCAGGACACTCTTGGCGACAAAAACCTAGGGGCGACCAGACCAATGAATCCACTTACCCTCATTCAGCAGGCTTGCTGCGTGGTGCTATTAGGCTTGCTGTCTCCGATTGTGGCAGCGTCAAACCTCCCTCCGGCCAACCCTTATCTGGCCGATTCCAATTATGCAATGGCTCACGGTGACCCTGCCCAACAGGATGCATTGCCACAGTCGGGACCCATCGATAGATCACGATCTCTCGGGCAGAGTGAAATTCAATACACGCATACCGGACCCGCATTTTTTGGGATATTGACGTCCGGCGAGTACGCTGATGACAAGCGGGTCTTTTGGGGTAATGGCCTCGATCGCATTGTTAAGCTGGACTACGACTCTCAGGCAATTGTCTCTGAGTATTTCTTTCCGGATAGCGAGATCTACACGCAACAGCGCGCCGAAGAATCGATAAGGGCATTCGATGCCGATAATGACGGTCTATTTGCGCTGGTTCATGGTTTTCGTGAGGCTCAAAAACTACGCAGCCTATCCAAACTTTACACGCTTCTCGATCGAGACCACGTCTACTACATAGGGAGCAAAACCGGCCTGATTACGGCTTACGGTGATGCAGATCCCAATAACTCCCGATCCCCCATTGTTAAACTGCGCGAATTTCAGTTACCCGAAAACGTGACCGGACCCGTCATGGGGCTTTCGATGACTTACGACGGCTGGTTAATCGTTGCCACTGAACATGGGTATATTGCGGCGATCAGTCGCGATTTTACTAAACACCATGTGATCCGTTTGAACTACGCTGAGGGTGCTGAAAACAAGGCGACTAAACCTACCGGTTACGGCTGGATACGCAATGCCTTTGCCATCGACAGGCGTGGTGGTATTTACATCGCGTCGCAAGATCATATGCACAAAGTGGTGTGGACGGGCCAGGAGCTCAGTCGTCAGGAAAAGGACGGCGCCTGGACCTCGGGGTATCTTAATGAATGGGGTCATGGGACGGGTGCCACGCCGTCCCTGATGGGATTTGAAGAAGAAGACCAGTTTGTGGTGATCACTGACGGTCAGGACCAAATGAACGTGGTGTTATTTTGGCGTAATGAAATTCCCAATGAGTGGCAGGGGCTTGAGGGCGCACCCAACCCACGAATAGCCGGTCAGATTAAGGTAACAATGGGTGATCCGTTGCTCACATCTATCCAGTCGGAGCAGTCTGTTGTTGTGGCCGGTTACGGGGCCTTGGTGGTTAACAACCGGCCTCGAAATATACCCTGGTACCTACCCGAACGTGCCGTTGGGTTGCTAGCGGGTTATCTGGGAAGTAACACCAAACACCAGCCTTACGGTGTGCAAAAGTTTGAGTGGAACCCCATTTCTCAGCGGCTCGAGGAAAGCTGGGTCAATAGGGAAGTTAGCTCTCCCAGCTGCGTACCTATTGTGGGCATTGGGTCAGATACCACCTATCTGATTGGTGCGAGGAAGAACCAATGGACTCTCGAAGCACTGGACTGGACCACCGGGGAAAACAAGTTCCACTATGTAATTGGTGGCCAGCGCTACAACGTTATGTACTCGGGCACCCTTATCGATATGGATGGTCGTATACATTATGGGACACCCTGGGGGCGAGTACGACTAACGCCTCAGTCGCAGTAACGCACACCGTCTTTTACAGCGTGGCCTTTACTCGAGTCGCTGTTTTGACGGCGCCTCAGGTGCTGCCATGGTCCAGGCCTGGCCCCTCAGTCCTTAATGCATACCCCGTAGGACCACCAGCGCTGTGAGCAGTTGTACTCGAGCCTGCCTCGGGCGCCATGCTGCCAGTCAAGTACCCTTAGAATTGTCGGTGTCGGTGCCATACCGGTAGTGCCATGATCTTGCAGTTCTTCCAACGGTATTGGATAGCCCGCCCAGTCACGCGGCGCGCGCCACCCCGGCGGTGGAACAAGCTGCGAGCGAGTGCCATTGATCGGATACAGTGCACGCCAGTCGAGTATTGCCTTACTTAGATTCTCAACAATATCGGGATAAACGGCCGCCAGATTGTTGTATTCGTAAGGGTCGTCAGAAATTTTGAACAGATAGTTAGTGACAGTGATTGCTATTTGTTCCTGCTGCACCTCCTGCACCAACTTCCATTCCTCATTAAAGGCAGCAAAATTGAAGTTGCCATAAATAGGAATTTCAGAGCCGAATATAAGTGGCGCGTCCAAGGGTACCTCTGCTCCCGATTTTAACGCGGGCCACATGTTCCTGCCGTCGAGTGCAAAGCTGTTCCCTGGCCTGACATCGGCTGCGTCCGCTATAGTCGGGAAAACATCCATAACGCTCATAATTTGATCAAATATTTGACCAGGCTCCAGCATGGCAGGCCAGCGCATTAGGGAGGTGACTCGTATGCCGCCTTCAAAGGTCTCTCCCTTACCGCCGCGTAGCGGTGCGTTATTTGCGCCGCCGTAAGAGTAAGCCGCCCCACCATTGTCACTAAAAAACAAGACAATCGTATTGTCTGCAATACCCTCCTGGTCCAGCGTGTCCAAAACGCGACCGATAGCTTGGTCCATGGCATCAACCACAGCGGCGTACATAGGTCTGGCGCTCGGTTGGAGCATCACTTTTGAAATAAGGCGCGTGTCGTCGGTTTGCCGAGAACGGGCCAAGGGTAAATCGGTTTCAATATTTTTGTATTTGTCTTGGAGTTCCACCGGCGCGTCCAGAGGCGTATGGGGGGCGATAAACGGCATATAAACGAGGAAAGGCCGTTCGCGGTCGCGTTCGCGAATGTACCTAGAGACTTCATCAGCGAGGAGGTAAGTTTCGTAGCCTTGGTCATCTATGGATACGCCATTACGCTGAAAGTCCTTGCCACCCTGATTGGAAAAAGGGGGATAAAACCCCACTTCAGTGTGCAGATGACCATAAAAGTGTTCGAATCCCCGGTTATTGGGGTGATAGGTCATCTGAGCGTGCCCCAGATGCCATTTACCGACGATTGCCGTCTGGTAACCCGCCGCTTGAAAAGTTTCAGGCATGAAATGCTCATCGGGGTGAACGCCAATATTATCCCAGGGAAAAATCACTCCGTAGGCCACACCAAGTCGAATGGGGTCACGCCCTGTCATTAGGGCAGCGCGGGTAGGTGAGCAAATGGGTGTGGTGTAAAAACGATTCAAACGTACGCCCTGTTGCGCCAAGAGATCGAGGGAGGGCGTATCAATGTTGCCGCCATGATACCCAACATCGGCCCAACCCAGATCGTCAGCGACCAGGATAAAAATATTGGGTTTTTGTGGTGTGGCTGACGCCGGTGCGCCAAGAATGACGCACAGAAGCAACAGGGCTGTAAGGAGTTGCGATACGTTTGATCTTTTATGAGTCATTGAGGCAGTCCACAGGTCCTGTGATGAATTTGGAGGTTGTAAAAACCTCGCGTTAAGTAAGGTCGGGCAGCAGGTGCTAAACGCCGTGACAAGAAAATTCGCCTATGACTTCTCTGCTTGCTACTGCGCCGTCTGCCTGTCCGTGCAGAGCCCCAGAAATGTTATACCCGCTTCTGATTCGGTTACCGTAATTGTTAGCCTGCAGTTTCTCACGTAATTTGGAGTAAGGGGTGCTGAGCCGCATTACCTCATGCTTATTATGGTTGGCTTAGTGGGCCTATTCGGTTTTCGCAGCCTCAAGGTTTAAACTGCGGTCGACTTGATTTTGCGTATTAGGCAGGAGATGACGTATGCACACCTCAAAGCGGTCAATTATTATGTCGATAAGGTGGCCAGCGATCGTGATCGTGATGTGGGCAGGGCAATGGTTGTTTCTACCACTGACCTATGTCCAACATGAATATTTTACCGCTTTTTTAGCGGGTTGCGTGGTTACGACGAGTGCGATTGCTGCATTCACAGTACACCTTTCGCTTCAGGACCGTCGTAAGCAGCGGCTTTGGAAGGGGGCGTTGTGGGTGGCTGAGGGTGAGGAGTGGCAAGGGCCGTACTGTACGCCCTGTCATGAGCGAGGCACTTACGCGCTTATGGACCAATACGCGTGTTGCAATAAGCCCGTCTGTGAATACCGCATACCCGTTGTCGAGCACCCGCCGACCAAACCGCCCACGGCAAAAAGCTAAATTCACTCACGCGCCATTCGGCATCGCATGACGTCTTTGGCGTCAGCCACCACATAATAAGGAACATGCCAGGGCAGGGCCGCTAGGGGGCGAGCAGGATTTCTGTAAGCTGCCTTTGACAGCACAGCGCAAAATTCAGGGGGGATAACCACGTTGCCAACAGACTGTCGTTTAAAGCTTGCTCAGTTCCACCCGGTTTTTATTGAGGGAATGGGCAGCTACGATGAGCGTAGGCCAGATGTGGTGGCCGATCACATCACCGAACAGCTTACCAAGCATTGGGCAAAAAAACCGCCGGGGAAACCTCTGATTATTATGATTCAAGGCGACCCTGTCGCTGCTAGGGGGATTTCAGCGATTACGCCTTTGGTCGCAAATCACCTTGGCATCGCACGATGCCTAGTCTGTCTTGATGATCACATCGCCGACTATCACTCGGCAAACGCTGACCGGGAAAATGTAGTGTTAGAGCTTCGTTACTCAGAACTGGTCCAGCAATTAGCGAACATGCAAACCGATCTTCCTCATGACATAGAGGCGGCTATCGATGAGCAACTAGCCCGCAAGAATCGACAACGTGAAGCCCGAGGTAAACCATTACTAGCAGACTATTTCCGTCCTTTCGCGCTGCTTCAGGAGGTTACAAAGGCGGCATGCGCCGGTCTATGTGGCGAGATTACGGTTATTCATACTTCTGCAGAAATCTCCGAATTCTCAGTCACCAGTTTTTTTACCGTGGGCCTAACATTAAAGCTCGTGAGTGCCGCTGATATGGTTAGTTTTGGATCGATCGACGGCAGTGATAGTGTGGGCGTTCTCTAGGGAAGGAGATGCTTGGTTTTGCCCTCAGATACCATCAGGGCTATTTTTCTCACTGTTATAAGGATTATCGAATGAAAGTTGTACTGCATGGTTTGTTATCTGTAACCCTACTCTTGTCGACCTTGGTCTTTGCTGATGGGCACACACCTTCAGAGGCTACTGTTAAAACCGCCATAGAGACCTATTGGGAGGCAAGAAATACGAGTGACGCTGAAACCGTCGCCGCGATGGAAAGCCAGACCGGCTTCTTCGGCACTAATTCAGACGGGAGCTTCCACAAGCCTATGTCTACGGCATCGGCCGACGACTGGGAAAAAAACATGGTTGGCAACAACGCCAATTTACGGGTGGTATATCCCGAGACCACTGAAATCGCTGACGGCGTTGTTTATGCGCGTTACTACGCAGAAGGCGTGGTGGGCACCAATGATAACGTTTCGCCCTACCGCACGCGCGTCACCAGTGTTTGGTTGAAAGAGAGTGATGGCGAGTGGCGGGTAAAATCCATGCACTTTTCGCCGGCTAATTACGGGGGCACTCACGAGACCCAAAGTTCCGACTTTGATGACTAAACCGCAGGCGTAATGAGAGCGATAAAGCCACCACAGCCCCGCCCAGCCGAAACTGGGCGGGGCGCAGTTACAGCCGTGGTGGCGTATTTATTTGCGCTGATCGCGTTGGTTTTTTCGGCAACATCTTTAGCCATTGATCCTGAAGTTGATGCGGAGATACGCGCATTGCTCGGCGCAGTCTCCAGCAGCGGGTGCGACTTTAAGCGCAACGGCACCTTGCATTCTTCAACAAATGCCGCAGAACACTTGGCACTTAAATACAGCCGTGGTGAGCGTTACGTTGCAACCACCGAAGACTTTATTAATCGCTTAGCGTCAAAAAGTTCATGGACGGGAAAGGCTTATGGGGTTGTTTGTCAGGGTGACGAAACGCCCAGTGGGGAGTGGCTTCATGCCCGGCTTTTAGAGCTCCGTACGGGCGGACCTGAATCCTGAGTACGTATTTATTATTTCTTTAGGCGGTACACCAAAGGGTTGGTCGATCAGTCTAGAAGTCAGCGGCAGATCATGCGGCGAATCGAGCCGTCGCCATTAAGCTCTGGCTGACAGTGTTGAATGCTAGTGGTCTTTGGTGGATTACCACCCGTGTGACTGCATGCGGCGCACATGAACACGATAATAACGCCTATGAGTATTTCTTGCCGGTAAGGCGTGCCCTTAGCCTTTGGTGTCTGAGTAGCAGTCATTAGTGCTTCCAAGTAGGGTCGGTCCAGCAGGCGCCAATACCTCAGGGTAGCTTAGCGGCTTTATCGACAACTCCACACGA
>Ga0213865_10001826_pt1 | contig 13655 bp, 7 predicted proteins | sample PICome_6_FD_160100 | JGI IMG/M metagenome (GOLD analysis project Ga0213865, IMG submission 160100) | Coastal seawater microbial communities near Pivers Island, North Carolina, United States - PICO282 | ecosystem: Environmental > Aquatic > Marine > Coastal | place: USA: North Carolina | collected...
TTACTTTATATGACCCGCCGCTTATACTTGCAGTTCCTGAAACAAACGATGCACCACTTAAAGTAATTGTATTTGAAGTTATCGTTGTATTTGTACTTACATTAGTTTGATTTGTAAAACCGAAACTATTTGGAGTTGATACACCAAACTTAACAAATCTTCCTTCCACATAACCAACTGTTCTACCGTTACCATCTCCTTGACCGTACATATATAAAGTTACTGTTCCTGTTCCATCATATCTAAATGCTAGTGGAATATTTGTGGTGTCATCACTTGATGTTAGTCTTGATTCTGATACTAGTCCAGGTAATTTTTCAATTCTTGGAGTTTTATATACAACTCCAGAAGAAGTTTCACTTAGTTCTCCAGTATCTGTACCTCCACTTGTTACTGTGGTGTTTACATAACCATCGCTAAACAAGAAGTGAATAGTTTTTACTTGTCCATTTCCACCTTTTGCTCTTACAAATCCTTGGTAAAATCCTGCTCCTGTACCTACGTCGCAAACTTCTGTGTATCTTTCAGAGTTATAATTGAAAACTCCTAAACTACTTCCAGTAACTTTAGCACCAAATGTAGGAAGCACTAAGTCTTGAACTACAATTGTATCTGCAGAAATTAAAGCATTTGTTCCTGTTAAAGGAGTAAGTGTTGGATTTGAAGCTTCACTTGCTTGGTTTTGAAATGGTACTCCTGTAGTAGCATCCCAATATACTGAGTTTAATTCAACTACAGATAACCCTGAAAAACTTTTTAAAGCAGTGTTTCTTTCAGTATCTGTATCAACTGTATTATCAAAACCTATAACTACTGCAGGAGCACTACTACCAGGACTACCATCAGAGCCTTTTATTCCTATTTGTCCTTTATCTCCTGTGCTACCCTTATCACCAGGGTCTCCCGGGTCACCAGTTGTTCCTTTAGGACCTAGTTCACCTTTGAGACCTTTATCTCCGGGGGATCCTTTAGTACCTTGAATACCTTTAACGCCTATTTCACCTTTGAGACCTTTATCACCTTGAGGACCTTTTTCACCTGTTGGACCTTTTGCTCCTTGAGGACCTTTTACACCTATCTCACCTTTAGGACCTACAGCACCTTTGAGACCTTTATCACCTTGAGGACCTTTTACACCTATCTCACCTTTAGGACCTACAGCACCTTTGAGACCTTTATCACCTTGAGGACCTTTATCACCTATAGCACCTTTATCACCTTGAGGACCTTTTTCACCTGTTGGACCTTTTTCACCTGTTGGACCTTTAGGACCTATAGCACCTTTATCACCTTGAGGACCTTTTGCACCTATAGCACCTTTATCACCTATAGCACCTTTTGGTCCTATCTCCCCTTTTTCACCTTGTAAATATCCACTAACTGTCCATTCTGCTCTTGGAGTAGCAGTAATACTTGCACTAACAGCAGTTGCTGTAAAATACCATTCTGATATAGCTGTAGCTTCTGTATACCAATCTGTTACAGTTCCATCTGCTTGAGTTAATCGAAAACCTCCAGAAACTGCACTAGAGCTTCCATTCATATCTGGAGCTAATGGTGGGTTGTCTCTATCTACAGTTGCATTACTATTTAATACATCATTTTCCTCTCCGTCATAGTAAATAAAGAATACATCATCTCCGACATCTCCTTTTAATCCTGTACCACCTTTTACTCCTGTTTCACCTTTTAAACCTTTATCTCCTGGGTCTCCTGGACCACCTTTGGGACCTGGGTCTCCTGCAGTACCTTTTAGACCTGTTGCACCTTTTTGTCCTGGATCACCTTTGGGACCATCTGGACCAGGAATACCTTTTGCTCCTATTTCACCTTTATCACCTACAACACCTTTTGGACCATCTGGACCAGGAATACCTTTATCACCTTGAGAACCTTTTTCTCCTGCATCACCTTTTGGACCATCTGGACCAGGAATACCTTTTGGTCCTGGTTCACCTTTGTCACCTGCAACACCTTTTGGACCATCTGGACCAGGAATACCTTTTGCTCCTTTTTCCCCCGGGTCTCCTGTGCCGCCTTTTGGACCTGGGTCTCCTTTTGAACCTGGTTCTCCTTTTGAACCTGGGTCTCCCGCACCACCTTTAGGTCCTGGGTCTCCTTTATCTCCTGTGCCACCTTTTGGACCTGGGTCTCCTTTCTCCCCTCCAGCAGACATATATAATTCTTCTATACTATAAGTACCACTATCTAAATTTATCTTTGCTAATATAGAATCATTTGTAAAATCAGGAGCAAATGTTTGCTGTTCTAAAGATGAGTTTGTGTAAGGTCTTAATACTATTTCTTCGAAGAACATTAAAGTATCAGACTCTATTCCTCTAATTCTTTTATATGCTGGATTAGGTGTAAAAGATAAACTTGTTCCACTTGCTATAGTTAGCTTACTTGATAAAGTAAGAGTAGTTCCACTTATTGCTTCTACAAATATTGTACCAGGAGATACTGTTTCACCATCTACTGTTTGAGTAGGTATATTTCCTACAGTTTGTCCTACTTCTATATTTGTATTAGTGCTTGATAAAGTTACAGATTTACTAGTTGTTGTTGCCCCACTTGTTGTTTGCGTAGTTGAACTTCCATTTTTAATTTTAACTAAGTCACCTGTGTTAAACTCTGAAGTAAATAACGTATTTGTACCATTTACTTGGTTAGATTCTTTGTCAATTTGAATAGTGCCTGTTACTGAACTTAATCCATTGTTTGTTGCATTAAGTGTTGCAAAATATTCAACTGATGGACTAACTGAATTATCTGTGACTATTTCTAATGCTTTTAATCTGTCTGTTGTTTCACTTGAGTCAAAAACTAAATATGCTGTTGTTGTCATACCTGAAAAAGACTGTTTATAAGTATCTACATTAGTAGAGTCATTAGTAAATGTTACTCCATTAGAGTTTGTAAAAGTATAATTATTACTACTAAATTCTGCTAATCCTGATGAAGAATCTATAGTAAGATTTCTATTAGAAGTTCCTCCTTGAGGTACTAAACTAGTTCTTGATACTCCTGGCGTATTGAATTCTTTTTCTAATATCTCTATGTCTCTTTGAATAAATTGAGAGACTGATCCTATAGATGTTTTTGTTCTTATTCTTATATTATATACACCTGCAGAAATATTTTCAACTGTAAAACTTTGATTTACAGTATTAACAAGTTCTGTCTCTTCATCTCCATTAAAGTTATGTATAATTTCAAACCCGTTAGCAAACTTATATTTACTACCATCACTATTTTCTGGATAATCCCAAGTAATTGTAACTTTATTTCCTGTTGTAACACCTGAATTCGTAGTAGCTGCTGTACTATCACTTGATTCCATTGGCTCTACTGTAACTATTAAATTACGAGGAGCAGGTACTACATCATCTGGATCAGGAGATTCTTTTTCAGGTCTAGCTTCTAATGCATACCCTCTTTCAATTTCTGCAAACTTTTCTCTGTTGTACTCTGCTGCTGCTATACTAAATTTTTCGTCTTCTTCTTTTATAGCAATAATTTTGTATTCTTTTATAGCTCCTACTTTTTGAGTTCCGTCTGTATTATAAAGTTTTAATGCCCAAATAGTTTCAGTATCTGGAGCTGAAGTAAATGCTGTATCAACTGTTAATGAAGAAACATTACCTGCTGATGTTGTAATTTTTTGTGTCTCTGTTCTAAAATCTTCTACCCATTCTATATTTGCATCTATATTGGCTGCTGCACTAGAACTAGAGATAGTTGGTATTAAGTCTCCTTTTACGTAGTCTACTCCTCCAATAGTTGCATTATCGTCAATTAAATAGGCACCACCTTTTGGATACATTAATACTAATTCATGTGGGAAATCAGAATTATATGAAGGTAAACTAATAGTTCTATCTAATGGAATAACTGTTGTTGATAGTGTCCCTGTATTTGAGACTCTGCCTGCATAGGAAACTCTATCTCTGTCTGCATCTTGAACCCCAATAATGTGACCTGGTAATAATCCTATTGCATTTTGTCCTGTTTCAAAAGATACTGTCTCTCTTTCTGTTTTTTCTGAAATTAACTTCCATTTACCCATTCTATGAGCTTGACCTCTAGAAGTACACCCAAAAGCTAGTTGTTCTGATCTTACAATTCTTCCTGTCTCAGCTATATTTTCATAATCTTCTACATACTCTGTAGATTGTCTATAACTATCTTCAGGGTCATTCCAAGTTACTTTTACTTGGTTTGTTCTTACTCTTTCACCTGTTCCTTCATATGTAAATTGACCATCGATTACATTTGCTTTTGAAAATAATGCGACAGGTTGTTTTGGCTGGTCTGCAGTTGCTGTAAATTCTCCATTAGCCCAGATAGCCATACCATGAAAAATAGAAGCTAATTGTTTTAATACTGTTGTAGCTTCTCCAGATTCTTGAAGATATAAATTACAAGTAAATCGTGGTTCTGTACCACCATTTCCATCTGGTATTTCTTCATCACAATACTTAGCAAGTCTAAAGAGTTCATATTTATCTATATGCTCTTTATCAACAAATTGACCCATACCATAACGATTATTTGTAAGCATATCGTACATAACCCAAACTGGATTATCACAATATACTTTCTGATGATTTATAGAAGATTGATTAAAAGTTTCTACATCTCCTCTAAAATTTCCATCCCAATTCTGATAAGAGCTTTCTACTGCTCCTGAGCTAATATTTCTTCTATAAGCTGCTGCTCCTCCAGTTTCATCTCTAGTAAGATAATTTGTAGGGACTTGAATTTTCATTCCTTTTAATGTAAAAGCACGTGAAGGAACTTGCCCTTCATAATCTTTTGCATTAAAAGAGGTATATGCGTATGCAGTATGTGGATAAGTAAGTTTATCTTTTACTATACTTTCTACTGTTGATAAAGAAATAGCATTATTATGTCTAAAACTTCCGTCTATAGGGTTTAAATCTGTAATCCTTCTTATTCTTATTCTCCAATCATCAAAGGGTTGAAATTCTTCTGTATTTATTACAAATTCTTCTACAAAAGCTGCATACTGTTGTTTACTTGGTCTAATATATCCATTATTTGGAGTGGAGTAAGAGTTATTTGCAACGAAGTTAACATTTCTACCTTTTCTACCATTATCACGAGTCATTATCGCATTATTAGTTGGACCAAAAGCAAGTTCTGAAGTATAACTAGCTCCTCCATCTGTTGAGTACTCAAACCAGATTTGAAGTTCAACAAAAGAAGGGCCTTTTGCACCTGAAGAAGGTTTCAGAGCGTGACAGTTAGGTAAATTAAATGTTAAATGTACTTCGTCTATTTCTGAAGGATTTGAAACATCTAGAAACGCTGATGTTAGTAGAGTATCTGCAGCTGTTCCTTCAGATTGAGAAGGTTCATCCATTTCATTATTATACCCCGAAATTAAATTTCCTGTTGTGCCTACATTTGCACGAAGGTCATTTTGCTCTAATTCTATATTTGGACTTGCTATAATTGAAGATTGTCCAAAACTTGTATTCATTTGGATAGGAGCCTGAAGCAATGTTCCAGTGTTTAATGCAAACTGTAAATTTTCAATATTATATAAATTCTTTAAAGTTGACTCAGTAGCAGCTGCTCCTGTTAGTATTGAGATAGTATTGCTTAATGTAACTCCTGGTGCAAAATCTAAAACTGCATTGTTTCCTGAGATACTATTAATTCTAGATACATGGTCTATAAATATATCTACATTACTTACCGTAGTTGCAACTAAATCTTCTACTGTAATTTCTGTTGCACTTACAAATGTTGCAGTAGTTACTAAATCTGTGCCGTCTGCTCCAGCTCCTGCAATTCTTACATAACCCTTGATTCTACTATTTCTTATGCTTGACAGTATGCTACTCGTAAAAAATGATGAAGATGTTGTAATTGTATTTGAATCTTTTGTTGCACTTGCTATACCTGTACCTTTTTTACCTGCTTTTTCAATTAGTATATGACGACCACCTAAACTTAATCCACTTTTGTTATTATTACTTAGTTGATTGACATCATTAAAAACTGAACTAGAGACAGTTGTTGAATTTGCTGTAGTATTTAAAGTAATTTTTCTGTTTTTTACAATTTCATTTGCAAGTGTATCAATAATTGGTACATCATTTACATATACAGAAGCAAAACCATTTGCTAATCCTTCAATTTCTCCTTCCGATAATATATCATAAGCAGCAGCGACCTGCGTCTTATTAGGAGTTGATCTATCTGTCTGTGTTTTTGTTCCAAAAGGTTTGCTAGTATATTTTGCCATTATCTCTGATGTGTGGCTCCTTCTCCACGTTTAGTATAACCACCACTACTACTAGTACCGGATGTTCCTCCATAGTAACTACTTGCAACTGTACCTGTTTTATAATTTAAAGCTGCTCCTCTTAGTTGTCCTGTTTGAAATCCTTGACTAATTGGAGTTCCACCTATTTTCATAGTACCATAAAGAACTGGTACTGGTTGTCCTTGTTCTATATTGTTATCTGCTCCATTAAAAAGATATGAAGGATCTGATGTCATATCTCCTGCATCTGGTGCGCTCATCTGTGTTATACCCATAATTGCCAAATTTGCACCGATAGATGTAATTAATAATCCTGCAGTAGATAAAGATGCTCCAGCAGATAAAGCACTAGCTGCACTCATTCCATAAGATCCCCCTACAAAGAGAGACGTTCCACCAGCTCCAGTAGCTACAACCCCACTAGCTGCACCAGCTCCGACTGCTTGACCTTGTATCATAAATCCACCTAATCCAGGAATAAAAAACATTGCAGCTAACATAAGTAGTCCTGTTATTAATTTTCCTAAACCTTTACCAGAACCTGCAGGTATAGCGGATATAATTACAGTATCTTTTAAATTATTTAGTCCTAATTCATTTAAATCATCATCAATAAACTCATTTCCATTTTGAATAGTAAACCCAATATTTTTATCGTGACATTCAGCAATATACTCTTTAAATCCCTCTACTTGACAATCAATAAGTTTTAAAACTTCACGCACAGATTTACCTGCACAGTGCCAATCTGTGCCAAACTTATCTCCTAATTCTCCTAATAATTTAACGTGGGTCATAAATAAATTCCTTTTTATTTGGGTAAGATACAATTAAGTATGGAATACCTAATGCCTTACAGTTGTTTTTGTCATGCTCACTTGGGTAACAATCTTGTTCATAGTGACTATGGACTACATATAATATTTTTGATTTTATTGAGTACTTTATGTACTCCTTTGGGTCTATTGTAAAGTGGTCTTTTTCTTCACTCACATTTTCTAGAGGAATAAAAGTTGGGTCATCTTCGTTAATAATCAACCCACAACCTTCCTTTGGTGCCCAATGAGCCATATGCTCATATATCTCTGGTAATAGTTTACTTAAATTTTCTTGCACCAGGAAAGCCTCCGAAAGGTAATGCTCTAGTTGTAACTTTAGTTGCTTTTCCACGACTAGTTGCCGTGCCTGGACTTATAGGACTAAATCCATATCTACATTGACATGAAGAAAGTCTTTTTCCACATAAATCACCTCTTTTCCAATAATTTCCAAACTCTTGTGCTTCATTGGTATGAGTTATCTTTGCTTGCCATAAAAATTCTGTTCCTGATGTAGGTTTTGCATAGTCATTTAATCTATCATCTGTGTATGCATAATATGTATTGCTAGTAGAATAATCATTAAATACTCTTACTCTTGACCAATCTGAATGATTGTCTTGAGGAGTTACAGTTGTACTACGTGTAGCTTGCCAATAATTATTTATAGTAGTTCCATCTGCGGAAGTATCAATAGTTCCATCTCCTTTATATCTTCTCACTCCGCTAGATGTTCCTAGTGTAGTTGTAGTTTTATAATAAGCGTCTGTTGTGCCACTTCCTGCCCAAGTTGTAAATCCTACATCTCCGTCTACAACGTATTCATCATCTGAATTTACATAAACTTGATATGCTGTACCAGAAATTATAAATTTACTTTCACTATGCCAAGTACAACCTCCGCGTTTATTTGCTTCTGTTTTTTCTGGACTTGCTCCTTGATATTGCCAAGGACATGCATTATGTCCAACTACTCTATATGGAAGAACTAGTCCTTCTGTATTAAATGGACTTGCAAGTTCAAAAGCTATTTGCTGTGCATTCTCTTGTTCCACTCTATCAATTACCCACATTTGTCTAGGAAATTCTATTGGGTCTACTCCTGAAGCAGTTTCTGCGCTTCCTCCTACTAAATACTTCCTTAAAGTTTTTCTTCTATAAAGTTTTTTACCTATTAAATCTTGAAATTTTAAAGGAGCAATTGCATTTTCAAAATCTGTTAATATATTTGCAATTGTTAATACAGGTCTTGCTTGTACTCCTTTTGTAGTTACATCTATTCCTTCTATCTCTAGAGGTATGGGGATGTAAGTATTTTTCTGAGTATTCGTATCATAATCATACATTTCTATACTTTGTAAATCACTATCAGGAGCATTTGTAATATAGACCTTAGAAGTGCTACTTAATTCAATCTCATAAAGTTCTACAATTCCTGAAGATTGTTCTAGTTTTTGTACTTCTTTTACTGGTATTCTTTCTGCCATAATTATGCTTCATAAACCCTTTCGAGTGTAGTACTTAAGCTATAAAAGTTATCATAGTTCCATGTTTGGTTCCAAGACTTACACACTACTTTAATTGTTTCATTTCCATTACTATCATCAATAGTCATTCTAAATTTGTTAACACCACCTAAACTTTCAAAGAAAGCTACTAAATCATCTATTTCTGCTTTTGGTCGTGTATTAAAAGTTACGTTCATAGTTTGTGCTAAATTATTTATTCCATCTGCGATTCTTTGTTCGTACCCATCTCCAAACGTAACAACATGAACTTTTGGAGTACTTGCTCTTTGAAATCCTTTATCTACTGGAACTCCTGCTGAGAATCCAGTTATATTACTTCCATCATTTTGAAATATTGCTGTTGCCATTATCTACCTAACACTCCTCCAGGTCTCTTCTCTCTTTGTATTACTTCCATAACTGCTACTTCCATAGCCTTACCAAGTGCTTTACCTTTTTCACTATCAAATGAGTTTGTTGAACTTCCATCTACATTAACACTAATTGATACATTATTTGTTCCACTTCCACCTTTCATATCTACTGGAATACTTCTTCCATCAGGTAATGGTACAACTGCTTCATTGTGTTTACCTTCTCCAACTAGATAAGTAGGTTCTGTTGCGATACCTCCTGCAGAATATTTAGGAATAACTCCTCCGGTTGCCATAGGTATAATTCCACCTGTAGCCATTGGTATTATACCCATACCCATTAGTGCTTTTAGTGCTAGTTGTTGAGCTGCCATTTCTGCCATCTTTTTCAACATAAATAATGCTAAGTCTTTAAATGCTTCTTTTGCTGATTTTGAACCTGTTGCGATTGCTACAAACATATCTTCAATACCTTTTGCAAAGCTCATTTGTAATTCACCTAAATGAGTGGCTGCAAACTCTGCTGCGTCTGTTTGTTTTCTAAGAAGTTCCAATTTTTTCTCATTATTGTTAATTGAAGCCATTTCTGCTATATACTCATCAGAATCGTGTTTATAGTTCTTCTCATCTAAATTATCTCTTTGAGTTGCAATTGCAAGTCTTTGTTTTTCTATTTCAAAAGCTTTCAGTTCAACATCTTGCTGTTTCTTTGCTCTCTGTCCAAATCCTGTGTGACCATACATAGTATTGAATCCAACATTTCCTATTTGTTGTTGCAATGCTAGAGTGTCTTGGTTTAATTGTGCTGCTTTTAATTTTAAGTTATTTTCTGCTATATTTAACTGTTTCTTTTGTTCTGCAGTTAGTACTTTTTGAACTTCTACTTCTTTGTTTGCAGTTGTTACTTTATCCACTGCGAGTTTAACAGCATACTCTGCATCTAATACATTTTCTTCGAGTATTCCACCTTCTTCTTTATATTTTTCTAGTGCTTCTGTATCTAATTTACCTTCTGCATTTCTAAAAGACTCAACTGTTCTAAATCCTTTCTCTCTTAAAGCTGTAACAGCTGCTCGTGCATTAGCTTCATTTTGAACAGCTCTTGCTTGTTTTTCTTCTACTGCTAACATTGCTGTTGCATCAAGTTTTGCTTTCTTTTCTTCAATTGTTCTTGCATTAGCGTGATCTAATCTTGTTCTAATATTTGTTTGTTGAGTTGTTAACATCTTTTTTTCTGCTTCTACTATACCATCTAAAGTTGTTTTAAAATTATTTAAGTCTGTTAACTTTTCTTTGTCATACCCTAATTTTTTGGCTTGATCTGTCTTTTTACCATCTTCGCCTACATCACCTTCTGTAACACCACCTAGTTCTGCCATTTTTATAACTGCTTCTTGACTCTTAATCATGTCATTTAAAGCTCTTCTTTGAGCTTGCATTGGTAATCCTTTACCCGCCATACTTGTTAAAGATTGTTGATAAGATTTACTAACTTCTCCATATCTTTTTACTCTTTCAGTTAAAGCTAAATATGCTGATTCTTCTTCTCTCAGTTTATCTGCGGTATCTTTTGATACTTCTCCATTTTTCTCTAATTCTTCACGAGCTGATGCATACATACCTTTTAGAGGACCTAAAGCTCCTTCTTCTAATTCTTTTAATGTTTTAATACTATTTTTGTACTGTGCATCAAGTTGTTCATCAGCATAACTATTTTCAGATAATGAAGCAATCTCTTCATTTCTTTTCTTTATTAAATCATCAATACCTTTTATTCTGTTTGCAACTCTTTTAGCTTGTTGTCCTTCTGCAGTTTCCATAACTTTTTCAAAGTGTGCTTTTTGTTTTAACTGATAGTCAAGATTCTTTTGCTTTTGTGCTAGAGATTTTGCATTAACATCTACTCCACTTTGAAAAGTAGCTTTCCCAGGATCTATAGCTCTTTGTGTTGATACATTTTCGGACTGTTTTCTTAATGTATTTGCCATATCTGCTGACTGAATCATATTACCAAACTGAACAGCAGTATCTAATCCTGCTGCAATAAGTCCTTTCCTTCTAACTTCGTTCATTCTTTCTAGCTCAGTATTTAACGTTTTTTGAAGATCGATTTGTTGCTCTAACTTTTCATTTAGCTTATCTTGTTCTTCATTTTCCTTTTTAAATGACTCTATAATACCCATAACTACAGAGCCAATCATAACAAGAATACCAAGAACACCTGCAAAGGATAAAAGCCTTGTCATAGCAGCCGAAGCTGCTCTTGTAGCTTTAACCATCATTACGGAAGCTTTTTTGTGTATTACTACCATACGTGCTTGTTGCAATTTAAAGAAGTTTGTAGTTTTTGCGTACTCTCCTCTTTTCTTACCTTCACTAACTTTAAGAGCAATTTCTTGATCTTTTAAATGTTTTTTCATGATCGCTCTTTCTTTTGCAGTATAGTTTTTATAATCACCTGCCTTTTTGTCTAACATTCTTTTATGAGTTGCAATTTGTTGTTTGGTCATTTGGCTATACATTGAACCAATTTTTTTCTGACCTTTACCCGCTCTCATTGCATTAATACCACCCATAGAACCTTCTCTCATTTTTTTGTTATCTTTAAAATCGACTTTATCAAACTCTGATTGAGCCTTTTTTAACGAGCCTCTTGCTATTTCTAAGTTTTCTTTTGCGGCTTTACCCATTGCATCAAAATTCGGTAGAATTGTTTTAACAATTGGGAGTGCAAAAAGTCCTAACGCTGCTGTAAGCGCATAAACATTATTTGAGAGAAATTTAAGTAGTGGTAAAAGAACAGTACCAATTCCAACTTGAAATTTTGCTAGTAAGTTATCAAAAGCAACTGCAAATTGCTGTAAAGCAAAAGCAGATGGATCCATGATTTCTGCGATCTTACCAAACTTTGATTCGGCTTGTCCAAGAACTTCATTGGCGATAGCTTGTGATTTTTCAAATTGATTTAATTGTTCTTTACTTTTACCTATTTCATCTGCATAGGCTTTTAATGCAGGGTCTAGTCTTAATATAATACCTAATTCGTCGAGTAGTTCTGGTTCAGCTTTTGTTATACCTCTTGTAAGACGGTTAAATGAATCTGTTAAGTTTCTACCTAATGCAAGAGACGTATTCTTTGCAGCTTTACCAATTTCTTCTATCTGTGCTCTAGATAAACCAGCAGCTGTACCGATAGCAACAGACTGAGCTGCCTCTGCATATCTTAATTGTCCTTCAGTAGCTGCTTGAACACCTTTTGTATATGTTGCCAAAGCAACACCAGTAACAGCACCAAAAGATTGCTGTCCTTCAATTAAGTTTTTATAATCTACAGAATTAGATAAGAATTGGAACGCAGCTGTAACAGCAAATACCTGAGCAGCCAAAGTAGCATAAATAGGTACAAGACCTCCACTAATACCTTGCTGAATTTTTGAAAAGTTTTTAGTTTGGTTTGAAGATTGTCTAGACAGTCCTTTACCCGCACGATCTGCACTTCGTTGAGAAGTTGCAAGTGCGTCAAAGCCTCCTGCGGCTTTCTTTAGTTTCTTTTCGAGATCTTTTAAAGTATCTCCATCACTAAATTGGATTGTTATTTGATTCTTACTTTTTGCCACTCTTCGGTACTCTAGGAACTGCTGTTCCGCTTGGTTTGCTAGAGCTTTTTCTTTTTCGTTCTAGCTCTTTGTTTATTTTTCCAGTATTTCTTGCTTCTATATGTTTAAGAAATACTAACACCTGTTCTTTCTGCTCTATTTTAAAAATATTCAGTATAGAGTCTAAGGCTGAATAATTCTTTCCTAAATATCCACCTTCTATCCAATTATCTGGTAAGAAGTCATGAACTAAAAATGCATCCTGAACTTCTTTTGGAAATTCACTCCTATCTGGAGGCATCTTCATCGGGTCAGGATCTTCTCCTGTTTGTTCACATATTCTTAAGTATGTGTCGAGAGGTAACATATCCTCTCTATAAAACGCATCTAGTCTAGCAAGTATTAATTTTACTTGCTCTGCGTAAAATTTTCTAGGTCACCTACTGTTTCTGTGACCCAAGTGTCAAAATCTGATGCATTTTTCATTAGTATTTCTGCATCTTCTTGAGTATACGCTAACTCATCCTCTGGGTTGACACCTTCTAAGTTTACAAGTAACATTTTTTCTAAGTATTTGTATTTTAAGCCTTTCCAGCCTTTAATCACTGATTTACAATACTCTACTAAAAATTTTGCGTCATCTAAATCTTCTTCAAATGCTCTTGTTTTCTTATTAAATTTTTGAGAAAGACATCTTGATCTTAATTTGACAAGCTCTTCTCTTGCTAAGTAACATAAGTCTACTGTCATTCCGGGAAACTCTGGGTAGTCTATTGTTACTGTTTTGCTTGGAGTTAGTAAACTCGCTAATGATACTGTTTTTGTTGTTTCTGTCATAATAATTCCTGGTTAAAATTGGGGGAGACTTGCTCCCCCGAGTGTTTATTAACTACCAGTGTAAGTTATTTTTGCTTCAAAGTCGTTAGCAGCGCTTGGGTCTACTGACGCAGGTAAAGCGTGGAAGTTAGTCTCTAATGAAATAATGTCATCAATAGAATGACTTGGTACTTCAAAGTGACATTGTGGTAAGTCTATTTGCACTTTTGGTGCAGCTGTTC
>Ga0213865_10001827_pt1 | contig 13655 bp, 11 predicted proteins | sample PICome_6_FD_160100 | JGI IMG/M metagenome (GOLD analysis project Ga0213865, IMG submission 160100) | Coastal seawater microbial communities near Pivers Island, North Carolina, United States - PICO282 | ecosystem: Environmental > Aquatic > Marine > Coastal | place: USA: North Carolina...
GCGTGAAGCTTTGATTCAAACTGGCAGCTCTGAGCGCGTAATACTGGCTTTGGATGGCGGGCGATTTCAGCCTGTCGAGGTAAAGTCGGGTATTGAGTCAGGTGATAGGGTTGAAATCTTGGATGGCCTGCGGGAAGGCGAAAAAATCGTGACTTCAGCACAGTTTTTGATTGATTCTGAAGCAAGTTTTACCGGATCTACGATGCGTATGTTGGGCGATAGAGAAATTGAGGCTCAACCATGATTGAAAATATTATTCACTATTCGATTAAGAACAGGCTTCTGGTGCTCTTGCTTGGCTTATTACTTGCCGCATGGGGCATAACTACGATTAAACAAACCCCATTAGATGCTATTCCTGATTTATCCGATGTGCAGGTCATTGTTAAAACCAGTTTTCCCGGTCAAGCGCCTCAAGTCGTTGAAGATCAGGTCACTTACCCTTTAACTACCGCGATGTTGGCTGTACCCGGGGCGGTAAATGTACGGGGCTATTCATTCTTTGGTGATTCGTATGTCTACATTATTTTCGAAGATGGCACAGATTTGTATTGGGCGCGCTCCCGAGTGCTGGAATACCTCAGTCAGGTCTCACCGAATCTTCCGAGTACCGCAAGTGCAGCTCTCGGACCCGATGCGACGGGTGTTGGTTGGGTTTATGAGTATGCACTAGTTGACCGAACTGGACAGCATGATCTATCTCAACTTCGATCAATTCAGGACTGGTTTTTAAAATATGAACTTCAAACCGTGTCTGGCGTGTCTGAAGTTGCCACGATCGGTGGGATGGTCAAGCAATATCAAGTGGTTATCGATCCCGATAAATTGCGAGCGTATGGTATTTCTTTAGATCAGGTTAGAAAGGCTATCCAGAATGCCAACCAAGAAGTGGGTGGTTCAGTCATTGAAATGGCCGAAGCTGAATACATGGTGCGTTCTGGTGGATACATCAAATCACTAGAGGATCTAGAAACCATTCCGCTGACTGTGTCGGAGAGTGGTACACCAATATTGTTAGGTGATTTGGCAAATATTTCGATAGGGCCGCAAATGCGTCGAGGGATTGCCGAACTTGATGGTGAAGGTGAGGTAGTAGGCGGCGTCATTATTATGCGTTGGGGCGAAAATGCGCTCAAGACGATTGAGCAGGTTAAAGAAAAGCTGGAGGAATTGAAAGCCAGCCTTCCTGACGGAGTGGAAATTGTTGAAACATATGACCGTTCCGCGTTAATTGAACGCGCTGTAGACAATTTAAAGGAAAAGCTCACGGAAGAATTTATAGCTGTCGTCCTAATATGCGCACTCTTTCTATTTCATTTCCGTTCCTCATTGGTCGTATTGGTTAGCCTCCCTTTAGGAATATTGATCGCATTTATCATTATGTCGGCACAAGGAGTCAACGCAAATATCATGTCGCTCGGAGGTATAGCGATTGCGGTCGGTGCAATGGTGGATGCAACGATTGTGATGATCGAGAATGTCCACAAACACGCAGAAAAGACACCCCTTACGGATCAAAATCGCTGGGAAGTCGTCTCCAAGGCGGCGGGTGAAGTCGGACCGCCATTGTTTTTCTCGTTGTTGATTATCACGCTAAGCTTTCTACCCGTATTCACTTTGGAAGGGCAGGAAGGCCGTATGTTTACGCCATTGGCTTTAACCAAAACGTATGCCATGGCGGGAGCTGCTTGTTTATCTATTACGATTGTTCCCGTATTAATAGGATATTTTGTAAGAGGACGTATCACGCCAGAAAAAAATAACCCAGTTAACCGATTACTTATTGCCGGTTATAAGCCATTTTTAAGAAAAGCTATTCAAAAGCCAAAAACAATCATCATTCTAGCAATCTTGATTGCGCTAACGGGCATTTGGCCGCTCACCCGATTGGGTAGTGAATTTATGCCTGAGCTTAATGAAGGAGATTTACTTTATATGCCAAGTACATTTCCCGGTATCTCTATTGGTAAAGCACAAGAGATATTGCAGCAAACGGATCGTATGATAAAAACGTTGCCGGAAGTTCAGACCGTGTTTGGTAAGGTCGGGCGCGCGGAGACCGCAACTGATCCCGCACCACTGACAATGATAGAGACAACGATACGCCTTAAGCCAAAAGATGAATGGCGTGACGGGATGACATTAGAGAAGCTTAAAGCCGAGCTTGATGATCTGGTGCAAGTGCCGGGCATTAGCAATGTATGGATTATGCCGATAAAAAATCGTTTGGACATGCTGGCGACGGGTATTAAGACGCCCGTCGGAATTAAAGTCTCTGGCCCTGATCTTGACGTTATTGCAGATATTGGTGAAGAGATTGAAAAAGCCCTCAAGCCGGTCGAAGGCACGGCATCGGTCTACGCCGAGCGTGTTTCAGGTGGACGGTTCATTGATGTGAATATTAACCGGAAGGCGGCGGCACGGTTCGGGTTAAACGTATCTGATGTACAAAATGTGGTGAGAACAGCTGTGGGTGGTATGAATGTGACACAAAGCGTAGAAGGCTTGGAGCGCTACCCCATTAATTTGCGCTATCCACGTGATGTGCGAGATTCCGCAGAAAAACTGAAGTTACTTCCGATTGTCACTCCAACGGGTGCACATATCCCTTTAGGCGAAGTGACCGAAATATCGATATCCGACGGCCCGGGGATGGTGCGCAGTGAAAATGCGCGACTAAATGGTTGGATCTACGTGGATATCGAAAATACTGATTTAGGCTCTTACGTACTCAAAGCCAAGCAGGTGGTCAAAGAGAACGTCAAGTTGCCAGCTGGGTATTCGATCGGTTGGTCCGGTCAGTTTGAATATATGGAGAGAACAATAGAGCGTATGAAACAGGTCGTCCCCGTCACTCTGATGATTATTGTACTTCTACTATATCTAAATTTTAGGCGTTTTGAAGAAGTGCTAATAATTTTGGCATCGTTACCTTTCGCTTTAGTAGGAGGCCTTTGGTTGATCTATGTGTTGGGTTACAACCTGTCGGTTGCAGTTGCAGTAGGGTTTATAGCGCTAGCCGGTGTCACGGTTGAGATCGGCGTGTTACTGATGGAATATCTGAACCGATCTTATCGAAGCCGAGAGCGTCTTGTCTCGGATTCTGGCGGTACGATGACTTTTGAGGACCTTAGTCAGGCAGTGGTGGAAGGAGCGCTATTAAGAATTAGACCCATATTGATGACGGTAGCGTCCACCATTATTGGATTGCTACCCATTATGGTCGGCACTGGCACGGGCTCTGAGATAATGCAGAGAATTGCGGCACCCATGGTGGGGGGCATGGTAAGTTCGACTGTTTTGTTGTTACTTGTCATTCCAGCCATCTTTGTGGGGTGGAAATATAAAATACTTCAAAATGAAAAATAGAAAGAAAGGATTAAAACATGCTTAAAGCTACATTTTTACTATCAACAATTGGTTTTCTCGTATTTGTCATGCAGGCGCGCGCGGAGACTTTCACCGTGAATATGGTGACAGATATTGAATCTGAGAAGATTTATTTTTTTGAACCTAATCATCTAGTTGTGCAACCCGGCGACACCGTAACGTTTCTAAATCGACAGGAAGACTCTCATAACGTCGTATTTGAGCGTGTACCGGAGGGAGTCGATAGCATCGAAAGTCCGATGTTGGAGAATGCGAGTGATACTTGGTCGCATACATTTACTGTTGAGGGATCATACTCCTTTCACTGTCATCCACATGCTGGTGCAGGTATGAGTGGAATGATCATTGTTGGAAAGCCTTCAGAAGGAAAATCGGGTGGAGAGGCTAATCATGATAGCCATTCTCATTAATCGAAGAGAAAATTAGAAAAAAGCTTGACCTATGAGTAACTCACAGGTGTAGATTTAGAAATAGGAGGAAAATCTTTATGCGAGTTTCTGAAATTTCGAATCGGCTTAATGTGAGTCCAAATACTGTCCGGTACTACTCCCGGATTGAATTGGTACGACCTTCGAAAAGTGACAACGGCTATAAGCACTATACAGAAAAAGATTTTCGTAAGCTTCGCTTTGCTATACGTGCAAAAGCTTTGGGGTTTAGTTTATCTGACATAAAAAAACTGATCGATATATCTGACAACGGACAAACGCCCTGTCCACACGCACGTGAGATTATTGCCAGTAACCTTGAATTATTGGGGGCCTCAATAAGAGAAAGCCTCAATTTATTCCAGCGCATGGAAAGGGCTGCCGCTATATGGCGGGACATGCCCGATAAAGAACCTAACGGTGAGACCATTTGTTCGTTGATAGATGGTTTGAGCGAGGGGGAATCCCATGTCGAAGTGTCATAGTGATACTAGAAAAAGTGATGTTCAGCATCACAAGTCACGACAAGTTCCCGCATGTCATAAGTCAAAATCTCGTCCAGATTACTTACTATGGGTATCGATGACCGCTATAACGATTCTTTATATCCAGCATGCTTGGTTTGAGGAATTTTCTGGTATTGCATTATGGTACGAGACGTTGTCTTCATCGGTATATGAACTCATCAATACCATATGGTGGGGTATATTGATTGGCATTTTGATGGTTGCAGTGCTTTCAAGGATTCCGCGTGAATTTGTGATTTCTATACTCGGTACCCAAGGTGGGCTAAACGGCATTGCTAGAGCAACCGCTGCTGGAGTACTTCTCGATTTATGTAGTCACGGTATATTGATGGTCGGTTCAAAACTGTATGAACGCGGCGCCAGTATTGGTCAGGTAATGGCATTTCTTATAGCCAGCCCATGGAATTCTTTTTCATTGACGCTGATTTTAGTCGCCATGATTGGCATACCTTGGACGCTTGCATTCATAGGGCTATCAATGACAATAGCCATCATTTCTGGATTACTATTCGATGTGCTTGTTAGTCGCGGCGTTTTACCAGCCAACCCCCAGAATATCGATTTACCCACCGATTTTAAGTTTTGGGCGAGCGCTCAGCAGGGGCTCGCTTCTGTGGAATTGACGCCAAAATATGTATTGGCGATGTTGGTCGATGGGGTTAAGGAGTCCCGGATGGTGATGCGATGGATATTATTTGGCGTGCTGCTTGCAGGATTGGTCAGGGCGTTCGTCTCACCAGAACATTTCGGAACCTATTTCGGCCCGACGCTGGCGGGCTTGGGTTTGACGGTGTTGGTCGCAACAATATTGGAGGTTTGCTCGGAGGGGTCTACACCGATTGCGGCTGACTTACTAACGCGTGCTAAGGCTCCGGGCAACAGTTTTGCGTTTTTGATGACAGGGGTATCAACCGATTACACCGAGATTATGATTTTAAAAGAAACCACTAAGTCGTGGAAGGTTGCTTTATTTCTTCCGCTCTTAACGGTGCCACAGGTGATTTTTATAGCATGGGTAATGAATGGAGTGGCGATATGAAAAATGAATTGCCAAAAAATTATGTACCAGCTTTGCGTTTTTCTTGGTTAACAAAAATATACGACCCAGTCGTAAAATTGACTACAAGGGAATCCCTTTTTAAAAAAAGACTTGTCGCTAAATCTGAACTTCAATCTGGGATGTGTGTGCTCGATATTGCGTGCGGTTCGGGAACCTTAGCTTTACTGATAAAACAGCACTACCCTGATGTAGAGGTTATAGGAATTGATGGCGATCGAAATATTCTAGAAATTGCCAAATCGAAAAGTGACAAGGCGCGCGTTCAATTTAATCAGGGGTTTGCGACGAATCTTCCTTATGCAGATGAGCACTTCGATCGCGTATTTTCAACACTATTCTTTCATCATCTAAGTGACAAAGATAAGAAAGTGGTTTTCTCTGAAGCTTATCGCGTCCTGAGTATTGATGGAGTGTTATATATTGCTGATTGGGGGAAGCCTAATAGTCTAATAATGAGATTTACTTTCTACATTGTTCAGTTTTTAGATGGGTTTAAAAACACACGTGCTAATGTTGAGGGTCGACTACCTGAACTGATTCAGGGTGCTGGATTTAGCCATGTAGAAATTTCTGAGTCGATTGACACTGTTTTGGGTACGATAAGCATTATATGTGCTGAAAAGTAGAATTAGCAAAGCAGTAAATTTAGATGGGATTGGATTGTGAATGAAGAGTCATCTGGTTTGGCTGATTTGATTGATGTACTTGATAAGCCTCAGTCAGAATCAAGTGAGCATTAGAAATAGGGGTGCTATTTTGGTCGTGGGTGAATAGATGTTGTTCCCTCCTTTTTGTTGGCAATTTTGAGGGCTTTGGGTGATTGGCAATGCCGTGAATCGAGCCTTGGTTGGTAGCGCCCCAGAACCCTCGGTAATGGGAGGCATTGCAGTCGTCGCGTTAGCCGTCAATTTCATTGTTGCTTTTTTACTCTATCGTTATCGTGAAGGTGATAGCAATATGCGTTCAATTTGGTTATGCAGTCGCAATGACGCAATTGGCAACATAGCGGTCATGATAGCCGCAGCAGGGGTATTTGCAACGTCGTCCCGTTGGCCCGATCTTTTGGTTGCGGCCATAATTGCAGGCTTGAGCTTAAGTGCTGCATTTCACGTTATCCGTTTGGCGCTAAGTGAAATGCGCGCAGATAAGGCTAATTTGGTGTAGACTGATTAGTCATGATCAAACCGTTTATCTGTTATCTATTTGTGTTCTCGATGCTCTTTATGAGTGTTGAGGGTGCTCTTGATGCTTCCGGTGGTGACCATCCGCACCAAGATGGTGTTGCTCATACTATCGTCGATGTTGATCCTGCATTGGATACGCATGACAATGATGGACACTGCTCTGATTGTTGTCATGGGCACGCAAGCGGCATCGCAGGCCAATTTGCTAAATCGCATTGTGACAACAATTTTCTACAGTTTGCTTTCTACCAGCGGTCTTTCCAGACTATTACTCAAGCCCCCCCAACGCCTCCCCCTAACGCATAGATCCTTGTTCGATTTTTAAAACTTCTTGCTTTTGATTGCAGGCTCCGCTATTGCAATCGTAGTGAGTAGTATCCTCTATCGAGATTGGACTATGATTTATGCAATTACAAAAAACCATCGCGGCTGTCTGCTTAATTATGGCATGCCTTTCAAGTGGGATAAGCGTAGCTGAACCCACAGTTCAAGTTGAAACTGAGAAAAGCCTTACAAACGCCGCGTCATCGAATTCGCTTGATCTTGAAGACGCAATTTCTCACACTCTAGAAAATAATCCCCAGCTATTTCAATACCGCTTTAGAAAAAAAAGTTTGCTAGCGCATCGCGAAACTCAATCATATGCGCCTCCATTGCATATTGGGCTGGAAACGGAAAATGTTGCTGGAAGCGGAGCGTTCAATGGGTTCGATAGCGCAGAAACGACGCTCTCTCTATCCTCAGTCATTGAGCTAGGTGGCAAAGCACGTTCACGTGTTGCTGTTATTGATGCCAAAACCGACCGATTGAGTTTCGAACAGCAAGCGGCAACACTCGATGTGCTGGGTGAACTAACAACGCTTTACATTAGCTGTTTATCGACGCAGGAGAGTATTCGCTTGGCTGAAGAGACGGTTGGCCTTTCTGAACGAATGCTCAGCACGGTCAAACGCCGAGCGGCTAAAGGCGCGGCACCCGATGCTGAAGTAATGCGTGCGAAGGCTGCGCTGAGTCGCTCGAAAATACGGTTGCGCGCTTTATACAGTAGCTACGACCGCCAAAAAGTTATGCTAAGTAGTTTTTGGGGAGAGAATGACCCCAAGTTTGATGCGCTAAAAGGTCGATTGTCAGTGTTTGAATCGGAGGCAGATTTCCCCAGCTTATTCAAACGTGCTCAAAACTCTCCTGCAATTGCCATACTTGCAAGCGAGGCGCGGTTAAGGGATGCAGAGGTCAAGCTGGCTAAGGCGCAAAGCCGTGTCAATATTGGTTGGCAGCTGGGTGTTAGAAGGTATGAAGATACCAACGACACCGCCCTTACCGCCGGAATTACCATTCCACTTTTTAATGGTAAGCGAAATCGCGGTTCAGTTATATCAGCTCTGGCCGAGCGCGATGCTCTGGAGTATCAAAAAAAGGATGCGCTCTCCAAACTTCATACACGTTTGTACGCCGCTTTTTCGCAATGGGAGGAAAACACGCGCGTGGTAAATCAAATGTCGTCCCAAGTGTTGCCCGCGTTAGAAAAGGCATTGATATTAACCCGACAGGCCTATGAGGCAGGACGGTACCGCTATCAGGATTGGATTGTTGCTCAGGAAGAGCTTCTTGCCGCTAAACAGCAACGCATTGAAGCTGCTACTTCCGCACAACTCAGCCAGGCTCTCATTGAGCAATTAGTAGCAGAGCCTCTAAAAACTAACAAAATAATATATTGATATGACGAGGCAGCGTCAAAATATGGGTAGCGAATACTTGAAGGAATTAACTATGAAAGCTTTTAATAAATATCTGATTATTACCATTTTCACTTTGTGTGGCCTATCCGGCTTCGTTGCTGCGCAAGAACATGATCATGCTCACGATAGCCATAACAAAGCAGAGCACATGCAAAATCATCAAGACGAGCATATAGATGAATTGGGGCATGGTAAGGATGAAGTCCATGAGCATGAAGAGGCAGAGGGTGACGAACATGAAAACGAAAATAAAACTCGCATCAGTAAAGAAATGGCGAATAAAGTTGGGATAGAAACAGCTGTAGCCACTCAAAAAGTGCTTCGACAAACTATCACTAGCTATGGAACTCTTTCTACCGGAGCCGAGCAGCTCAGCCACATGCGTGCGCGCTTTTCAGGATTGATCACTGCCGTCAATGCGAGTATAGGAGACGCTGTTAAAAAAGGTGACTTGCTTGCAGAAGTGGAGTCCAATGAAAGTCTAAAGACATATAAAGTGAGAGCGCCTATATCCGGTACTGTTGTGCAACGTCATGCTAACACGGGCGAAGTCACTAAAGATCAGATTCTATTTTCTATAGCCGACTTCGATACACTCTGGGCGGAGTTTCGCATCTACCCGGCGCAGCGTGAAAAGGTTTCGGCTGGAAAGCTCGTCGAAATAACCTCCGGTGATCGATTAATAGAGGGTGAAATTAGCCATATCATTCCTGCTTTGGATAAGCCCTATCAGCTTGCACGCGTAAAAATTGATAACAGGAAGTTGGGCTTGTCGCCCGGATTGCTAGTTGAAGGACGGGTCGTATTCGGCGATCTTGCTGTGCCCTTAGCAATCGAGAAGGGGGGTATACAAGATGTGGGATCGCAAGCAGGTGTATTTATACAAGAAGGAGATTCTTACCAATTTACTCCCTTAATTTTAGGTAAATCGGATGATCTATATGTTGAGGTTCTTGGTGGCCTCCAAATTGGCCAGCGTTACGTTAATCGCAACAGCTATCTGATTAAAGCTGATATTGAAAAATCAGAAGCTGAGCATGATCACTAGGGGAGCGCAAAATGATTGATACTATTCTGCGCCTCGCCATTGAGCGGCGCTATCTATTCCTCAGCTTAATACTACTCGTTGTCGGAGTGGGTATTTGGAGTTACCAAAAGCTACCCATTGATGCCGTTCCTGATATTACGAATGTTCAGGTGCAAATCAATACAGCAGCACCGGGTTATTCACCACTAGAGGCGGAGCAACGCATAACCTATCCTGTCGAGACTGCTTTGTATGGGCTTCCTAAACTGGCTTATACACGGTCTCTATCGCGTTATGGATTATCTCAGGTTACAGTGGTTTTCGAAGAAGGGACTGACATATATTTCGCGCGCAATCTGATAAACAACCGCTTGAGCACTATTCAGAATGGTTTGCCATCAGGCATTGAACCAGAAATGGGGCCAGTATCGACGGGTCTTGGCGAGATCTATATGTATACGGTGCAAGCAGACTCAGCTGCGACCATGAAAAATGGACAACCTTATGACGCCATCGCTTTGCGTGAAATACAAGACTGGATCATTAAGCCGCAATTGGCGCAAGTTAAAGGCGTGATCGAAGTAAACAGTATCGGTGGGCATAACAAACAATACCATGTTACGCCTGATCCAAAAATGCTGCTTTATTATCGTATTAGTGTTGAGGACTTAGTTAATGCTCTTCGCGCGAATAATGACAATCGCGGCGCAGGTTATATAGAACAAAATGGACAGCAATTGCTCGTACGCTCTCCCGGACAACTCTTGAGTGTAGAAGACATTGGCAAGGTAATCATCACAGAGCACGATAGCGTACCGATTAAAATACAGGATGTGGCAAACATAGGGATTGGTAAGGAGTTACGTTCTGGTGCCGCCACGCAGAACGGAAAGGAAACGGTGCTGGGAACAGCGATGATGCTTGTCGGCGCTAACTCTAGAACAGTAGCGCGAGATGTCGCCGAAAAGCTTGAAGAAATTCAGAGTTCATTGCCCGATGGAGTGGTAGCTGTACCAGTTTATGATCGAACGCGCTTGGTAGACAAAGCCATCGCAACAGTAACAAAAAACCTTCTGGAAGGTGCGTTGCTTGTTATCGTCGTATTGTTTGTTCTTCTTGGTAACTTTAGAGCGGCATTGATTACCGCTGCCGTTATTCCTCTCTCAATGTTGGCAACAATGACTGGTATGGTGCGGACGGGCGTTTCTGCCAATCTGATGAGTTTAGGGGCGCTTGATTTTGGTCTTATTGTTGATGGTGCCGTAATCATTGTTGAAAATTCGGTTAGACGTCTAGCTCAAGCGCAACATAATGGCGGCCAACAATCGTTAAAAGAGCGTTTGAATACTGTATACGAAGCAACATCCGAGGTTATTCGTCCCAGTCTTTTTGGGGTCGCAATTATAACGGTCGTGTATATACCAATATTTTCCCTCACAGGTGTCGAAGGGAAAATGTTTCACCCTATGGCCGCGACCGTCGTGATGGCATTGTTGTCGGCAATGGTGTTTTCTTTAACACTTGTTCCTGCGGCAGTCGCAGTTTTTCTAAATGGTGAAATCAGCGAAAAAGAAAGCATTGTTATTACAAAGGCGAAATCAATCTATAGGCCGCTACTGCAATTGGCGCTTAAATTACGTTGGGTAGTCATAGGATTTGCCACAATTTTGGTAGCTGGAAGTCTCTGGCTGGCTACTACTTTGGGATCAGAATTCATCCCTCAATTAAATGAGGGCGATATCGCGCTCCACGCTATGCGTATCCCCGGCACAGGGCTAGAGCAAGCAGTTGCAATGCAGGAAATTCTGGAGGAACGTATTCAATCTTTTCCCGAGGTTGAAAAAGTGTTCGCTCGACTTGGTACTGCTGAAATCGCAACAGATCCTATGCCACCAAATGTGGCGGATAATTTCGTTATATTAAAGCCAAGGGATCAATGGCCAGATCCTAGTAAAACCAAAGATGAGCTGGTTCAAGAGATGGAGGTTTCATTAGAACAATTACCGGGTAATAATTATGAATTCACTCAGCCGATACAGATGCGGTTTAATGAGCTTATTTCAGGTGTTCGCGCCGATTTGGGAATCAAAGTCTTTGGGGATGATCTTGAACAATTGGTCGCGACAGCAAATGATATCCTGAAAACTATTAACCAAGTGCCGGGTACGGCAGATGCGCGAGTGGAACAGGTTACAGGGCTGCCTACTTTATCTGTCATTCCGAAACGTACAGCGCTCGGTCGATACGGTCTAAACGTAGTAGAGCTGCAAGAGTGGGTATCTGCTGCCATTGGCGGAGAATCAGCTGGTTTAATCTATGAGGGCGATAGACGGTTCGAATTGATCGTGCGGCTACCAGAAACGTTGCGTCGCGATATCGACCGACTGGCTTATTTACCGGTGCCTCTTCCTAACGGCGATTATATTCCACTAGAAGAAGTAGCCACACTCGATGTTTCACCGGGCCCCGCGCAAATCAGTCGCGAGAACGGTAAGCGCAGAGTAGTTGTTACAGCTAACGTTAGAGGCCGTGATCTCGGCAGCTTCGTCTCTGACGTAAAGGCAAGTATAGATAGTAGTGTTGATGTGCCGCCGGGCTATTGGTTGGACTATGGAGGCACATTCGAACAACTTGAGTCAGCAAGCAACAGGTTGATGATTGTCGTGCCATTGACTTTGCTTATTATTATCGGTCTGTTAGTGATGGCATTTGGATCGATAAAGGACGCCCTAATCATTTTTACAGGAGTACCGTTGGCTCTCACAGGTGGTGTTCTAGCACTTTGGTTACGAGATATGCCGTTGTCAATTTCTGCGGGTGTAGGATTTATTGCGCTTTCTGGTGTCGCAGTACTCAATGGATTAGTGATGTTATCTTTTATTCGCGACCTCTGGCATGATCAAGGCGATCTTGTGGCATCCATCGTTGAGGGGGCGTTGATAAGGTTGCGTCCGGTTCTGATGACAGCGCTTGTCGCTAGTCTTGGGTTTATTCCAATGGCACTTAATACGGGAACGGGTGCTGAGGTTCAACGGCCTTTGGCAACAGTCGTTATTGGCGGGATTATATCGTCAACTCTGCTAACACTGTTTGTACTTCCTACGCTTTATCACTGGGTTCATCGAGGAGACAGGCGAGAGGATAGCTTGTGAGCAGTGATGTCGCGTGCGACGTGACTGCGTGATTGCACATTGATTCAGCTTTAGGCTGGCTAATTGAAGTTATAACGATTCAAGTTCCAATTACTGCATAAGGGATTTTAGAAGATTTCCCCTTTTGGGTGGACTTCAAAATATCACGCCTTTTCCCTCCATCAAGACATCCCCCAACCTTCCTCGCCCTGCGCATGCATGGGCTTCGTGCAGGCCGGGTGGTTCCCCCTGTCTGGATTCCAGCAAAACGCATGATCTTCCGCTCGCTTCCCTCGCTCTTTTTTGGGGTTTCTTAACCCCAAAAGGGGATGTGGTTTTTAAGATAAAGGAGAAAAGACATGAGCGAAGACATCAGAATTTATGTGGCGGATTTGGCAGCGTATAACAACGGTAAATTACATGGCGTCTGGATCGATGCGGCCTTGGATATGGACGATATCTGGGAGCAAGTAAACAAAATGCTCAAAGACAGTCCCGAAGGCTTTGCCGAAGAATATGCCATTCACGATTACGAGGGTTTTGGCGGGTACACTGTCTCTGAGTATGAAGGCTTAGAGTCTGCGCATAATGTGGCGGTATTCATTGAGGAGCATGGAAACATTGCCGGAGAATTACTCAATAACTTTGGCGGTGATCTGGAAGACGCTAAAAAGGCAATCGAGGAGAATTATTCAGGCTGCTATAAGTCCCTAGCTGATTACGCAGAGGAGTTGACCGAGCAAACAGCCGAAGTTCCCGAAAATCTGGCCTTCTACATTGATTACGAGCGCATGGGGCGCGATATGGAATTAAACGGCGACGTTTACACCATAGAGACCAGCTTTGATGAAGTGCATGTCTTTTGGAATCACTAGCAGCGTCAAATCGGCCTGATATTAGACTCATAGTCCGGTAGCCATGTAGAATGGCGCGCTTTTCGGCAGTTCAGCCAAAAAGCGATATCTGTAATGGGTGTAAATTTGGGTGTAAATTAGGGTTTTGTGGGTATGTCTGATAGCAATTTTGTCAATGAAATCAACAAGAGACGCACGTTCGCTATCATCTCGCATCCCGATGCGGGTAAAACCACGATCACAGAAAAACTGTTGCTGCTGGGTCAGCTTATTCAGGTGGCAGGTTCAGTCAAGGGCAAGAAGGCTGATCGTCAT
>Ga0213865_10001829_pt1 | contig 13646 bp, 10 predicted proteins | sample PICome_6_FD_160100 | JGI IMG/M metagenome (GOLD analysis project Ga0213865, IMG submission 160100) | Coastal seawater microbial communities near Pivers Island, North Carolina, United States - PICO282 | ecosystem: Environmental > Aquatic > Marine > Coastal | place: USA: North Carolina...
TGCACGTCCACAACGGCGCCGATCACCTGAGTGATTTTACCTTTTGCGTTTGCCATAGTTTCGTCTCCGGTTCTTAGAGCGCTTCTGCGCCCGAGATGATTTCAATTAGCTCGTTGGTAATGACAGCCTGACGCGAGCGGTTGTATTCAATTGTCAGTTTGTCGATCATTTCACCCGCGTTGCGGGTCGCGTTGTCCATCGCAGACATCCGAGCGCCTTGCTCGGATGCGCCATTTTCCAGCAATGCCGAGAAAATCTGCGTTGCTACACCACGTGGAAGAAGATCTGCCAAGATAGCCTCCTCGTCTGGTTCGTAGTCATATAGCGTTGCAGCGGCATCACCCTCGGTCGCTTCAAACGCTGCTGGGATAATTTGCTGTGCTGTTGGCACCTGGCTTACGACGTTGATAAAGCGAGCATAGAAAATGGTTGCTACGTCGAACTCTCCTGCCTCGAACCGAGATAGGACGCCTTTTGCGATATCTTGCGCGTTTGAATAGCCAATGCGCTTAACTTCGGATAGATCAACATGTTCAATGAAGTGCTTGCCAAGGTCGCGCTTCATGCTGTCGCGGCCCTTTTTGCCCACTGTGATGATCTTGACTGTTTTACCCGCAGCAACCAGGTCCGCTGCGCGCTGTTTTGCAAGTTTTGCGATGTTCGAGTTAAAGCCACCGCACAGACCACGCTCTGCTGTCATAACGACTAGCAGATGGGTCTGTTCAGATCCCGTTCCACGCAGCAGCAACGGAGCAGAGTCCGAACCGCCGACTGATGCCGCAAGTGATCCCATTACCGCGTTAAAACGCTCTGCATAGGGACGACCGGCCTCAGCCGCTTCTTGAGCGCGCCGCAATTTAGCGGCCGCGACCATCTGCATGGCTTTGGTGATCTTACGAGTGTTTTTAACACTCTCGATCCGGTTTTTTAAGTCCTTCAGACTTGGCATAGCCTCGTCCCCTTATGCGAAATCTGCTGCGAATTCATCCAACGCGGCACGGATTTTTGTCTCAGCTTCGCCTTTGATTTTTGGATCTTCGTTTGTGATGTGGTCCAGTAGGTCTGCATGCTTGCCGCGCAGGTGCGCCAACAGGCCTGCTTCAAAACGTCCAACTTGATTTACTTCGACCTTGTCTAGGTATCCGTTTGTACCTGCAAAAATCAAACAAACGATTTCAGCGTTTGTCAAAGGAGAATACTGTGGCTGCTTCATTAGCTCGGTGAGGCGCGCACCACGGTTCAACAACTGCTGTGTTGCTGCATCTAAGTCTGAACCAAACTGAGCAAAGGCCGCCATTTCACGATACTGAGCAAGTGACAGTTTAACTGGACCCGCAACTGATTTCATAGCGTTTGTTTGCGCAGATGAACCAACACGAGAAACAGACAGACCTGTGTTCACCGCTGGGCGGATACCTTGGTAGAACAATTCAGTTTCCAAGAAGATCTGACCGTCTGTAATCGAAATCACGTTTGTCGGAATAAACGCAGAAACGTCGCCGCCCTGTGTTTCGATGATCGGCAGAGCCGTCAATGAACCTGCACCGTGATCTTCGTTCAACTTCGCGGAACGTTCTAGTAGACGTGAGTGAAGATAGAAAACGTCACCTGGATATGCTTCACGTCCTGGAGGGCGACGAAGTAGAAGTGACATTTGACGATATGAAACAGCCTGCTTAGAAAGGTCATCATAGATGATCAATGCGTGCTTGCCATTGTCACGGAAATATTCTGCCATTGCTGTCGCCGCATATGGCGCCAAGAATTGCATAGGTGCTGGGTCAGAGGCAGTGGCAGCAACAATAATTGAATACTCAATCGCGCCACTTTCTTCTAGCTTTTTCACCAACTGAGCAACTGTTGAACGCTTCTGGCCAACCGCAACGTATATACAATAAAGCTTTTTGCTGTCGTCGTCGCCAGCTGCTTCGTTGTATGTTTTTTGGTTTAGAATAGTGTCCAATGCCACAGCTGTTTTACCAGTTTGGCGGTCACCAATGATCAATTCACGCTGGCCACGACCGATCGGGATCATCGCATCAACTGATTTCAGACCAGTTGCCATTGGTTCGTGAACAGATTTACGTGGAATGATGCCTGGCGCTTTCGAGTCAGCAACACGGCGCTCTGATGCATCAATTGCGCCTTTGCCGTCTAGTGGGTTGCCAAGACCGTCAACAACACGACCCAATAGGCCCATACCCGCAGGAACGTCCACGATTGAATTTGTACGCTTAACAACGTCGCCTTCCTTAATATCGCGGTCAGAACCAAAGATAACGACACCGACGTTGTCGCTTTCTAGGTTCAACGCCATACCTTGGATGTTGCCAGGAAATTCAACCATTTCACCGGCTTGTACATTGTCTAGACCGTGCACACGCGCGATACCGTCACCAACGGACAATACGCGACCGACTTCGGCCACTTCGGCTTCTTGGCCAAAGTTCTTGATCTGGTCCTTAAGGATCGCAGAAATTTCGGCTGCTTGGATACCCATTTATCCGACCTCTTTCATTACATTCTGAAGGGAGTTTAGTTTGGAGCGGATCGACGTGTCGATCATTTGAGACCCCACTTTAACGACAAGACCACCGATGAGGGCTTCATCAACAGACGCGTCGATATTCACATCTTTGCCAATGCGCGATTTGATCGCTTTGGCTAATTTGTCAATCTGCGTTTTCGTCATCACTTTGGCCGAAATCACTTCGGCGGTTACTTCGCCTTTTTCTTCGGCGATCAATGCACGCAATTGACCAGACAATGCCGGCAATACGAACAAACGACGCTTTGTGGCCATCAGTGCCAATGCGTTGGCAAGTGTTGGCATAAGTTTCATTTTCGCGGCTACGGCCGAAATGGCTGCACCTTGTTCTTCACGCGAATAAACAGGTGAGTTGATCAGGTCGTTCAGCTCAGGGCTTAATTCAAGCGCTGCGGTTAGCTCCGCGACGTTTTTCTCTAATGTGGCTAGTCCCGCCTCATCTTTAGCTAAGGCAAAGACTGCTGTCGCGTAGCGCGCGGCGATGCCGGAGGAGATCGAAGTTGGTTCGGACACGTCCACCCTTTCGATGTTTGTCCCAAATTGCGGTACACCATTGCACTCATTTAGGATAGTTTCAGTAATTTGCATAATGCAGAACATTAATCCGCCGCGGATTTAGCAGAGCATTCCCAACCAAGCAACATTTATATCAAAGTTTTTTTTTACCTCTTTTCCTTAGAAAAAAGGGGTTTAGCTAAAGTGCGACCATCTGCGCCTAAAAAATTGCTAGATTTTACCTGCCAAATCCAAGATTTAGACGAATCTTCAGGGAAATTCGCTGATGTCACAGTCTGGGAGAAATAACTGGCTTGGCCTGCTTTGCGCCCAACCCAGAAAGCGCACCCAACCGTTTAGAGGCCACATTCATCACGGGCGTTCCTGTTTTATGATTGGCGCGCTTGCTCGCCTCGACCATAATCAGTCCACCCGCTGCAAATGGCAATCGAGGACCGATTGTTTCAAAAAACAGCGCTGTTTTTTGCCAACTTCTGTTATGCGTTGGCAAAGCGAACAATGTCGTTGAATGTCGTTCAGGCGAAAAACCATTTACGCGAAGTTGCGTTTCCAACTGCCCCAATGAATAAGGTCGCCCAAACCCAAAAGGCGTTGCATCGGTGCGCGACCATATCCCTGCCCGATTTGGTACGATGAACACCACCCGCCCCCCTGGCCCAAGAACACGGTGCGCCTCTTCCAACATATAGGCAGGATGTTCACAGTTTTCTAAGCCATGAAACAAAATTAGACGATCAACATGCCCCGTTTCTAGCGGCCAAGAAAATTCATCTGAAATGACCGATACATTTGGCGCACCTGCTGGCCAATGCATAACCCCCTGTGGCCCCGGCATTAATGCGATCACACGCCGTGATTTTGCCAGAAACGGACGCAGAAGCGGAACAGCAAATCCAAAACCTACCACAGTTTGACCTGTTGTGTCGGGCCAGTGGCGCACAACCTCTTTGCGCACTACACGTTGAACAGCACGTCCGAGCGACTGGCGGTAATAAAAATTTTTTAGGTCTTGAACATCAAGATGCATTGCACCTTCTCACGTCTTCCGCAAAGCTGACCACATGATGCACATAAAAATACGGAATGACCATGGCTTTTGAACTTATCACCGTTCCCTGCTTATCTGACAACTATGCATTTTTGATGCATGATCCAGATGACGGCACTACATTATTAGTCGATGTCCCAGAAGCAGCCCCAATTTTGGATGTCGTCAACACCAAGGGTTGGGATATTACACACGTTCTATTGACACACCATCATCCAGACCACGTGCAAGGATTACCCGATATTCTTGCCAACCACCGCCCGATCGTGATTGGTGCCATGGCAGACGCCAACCGCCTACCCGACTTGGATCAACCGGTTTCACAAGATGATCGTATTGCAATCGGGTCCGCCATTGGTGATGTGTATGATGTTTCGGGACACACGATTGGGCACATCGCCGTGCATTTTGCCGAACGGGGTATTGTATTTACCGCTGATAGTCTTATGGCATTGGGCTGTGGCCGCCTGTTTGAGGGCAGCGCAGAATTGATGTGGAACAGTCTCAATAAACTGCGCGCTTTACCAGACGCAACAATTGTATGTTCAGGTCACGAATACACCATGGCAAATGCCCGTTTTGCCATGACCGTCGATCCAGATAATCCCGCATTGCTAGACCGCATCGCGCGCATCGAACAAGCGAGAGCCAATGGTACGCCAACGGTCCCAAGCAATTTAGGTGAGGAAAAGCAAACGAATCCATTTTTGCGCCCAGACGATCCCGCGATCCGCAAACACCTTGGCATGCTATCTGCAACGGATGCAGAAGTCTTCGGCGAAATCCGATCACGAAAAGACAGCTTTTAGAAGATTACAGGCGAAAAACAGCTGTTTTCGCGTGAAAATTAAGGAATTTGTAAAATCAAGTCTTGAACACTGACAAGAAGCGACCAAACTTACTTATACGACATATAATAACCCAGGATGGCGATCGAGCATCGAAAGGAAAGCGGAAATGCCTTCATTTTCACCAACACTAGAACATGCAATCCACTCTTCGCTTGCACTTGCGAATGATCGACAGCACGAATTCGCAACACTTGAACATTTGTTACTGGCACTCTTGGATGAGCCCGATGCAGAGCGTGTCCTTCTGGCGTGCGATGTCAGCATCGCGTCATTGCGCGAAACATTAATTGAATATCTGGACGAAGATTTAACATCACTGATTACAGAAATCGATGGTGCAGAGGCCGCACCAACCGCAGCATTCCAACGCGTTATCCAACGCGCACTGATCCACGTGCAATCGTCTGGGCGCACCGAAGTAACAGGCGCAAACGTATTGGTAGCGATGTTCGCTGAACGCGAGTCAAACGCAGCTTTCTTTTTACAAGATCTTGGCATGACACGCTATGACGCGGTTAATTTCATCTCGCACGGTGTCGCCAAAAACCCAAGCTTTGGCGAAAGCCGCTCCGTCGCTGGTGCAGACGGAATTGGCGAAGACGGACAGATGGGTGAAGGCGCTGCAGCAGATAGCGAAAAGAAAGAAAGCGCACTCCAGAAATACTGCGTGGATTTGAATGCCAAGGCGAACGAAGGAGACATTGATCCCCTGATTGGTCGTGATAATGAAGTTGAACGCTGTGTACAGGTCTTGTGCCGTCGTCGTAAAAATAACCCGCTTTTGGTCGGTGATCCAGGCGTTGGAAAAACCGCAATCGCTGAAGGATTAGCCCGTAAAATCGTATCAGGTGACATTCCTCATGTTCTAAATGCAACGACGATCTATTCGCTTGATATGGGCGCACTGCTTGCAGGCACACGCTATCGTGGCGATTTTGAAGAGCGTTTGAAAGCCGTTGTAAAAGAGTTAGAAGAACATCCAGATGCAGTATTGTTTATCGACGAAATTCATACGGTGATCGGCGCGGGAGCCACATCAGGGGGCGCAATGGATGCATCAAACCTTCTGAAACCTGCGTTGCAAGGTGGCAAATTACGCACAATGGGGTCAACAACATACAAAGAATTCCGTCAGCATTTTGAAAAGGACCGCGCCCTGAGCCGCCGTTTCCAGAAAATTGATGTGAATGAACCCAGTGTTCAGGATGCTATCAAAATCCTGAAAGGGATTAAGGGGTACTTCGAAGAACACCATGGCATTAAATACACTGCAGATGCGGTAAAAGCGTCAGTGGAACTAGCCGCACGTTACATCACGGATCGAAAATTGCCAGACAAGGCAATTGATGTGATCGACGAAGCGGGTGCTGCACAACATCTGTTGCCAGAAAGCAAGCGGCGCAAAACCATCGGCCTGAGAGAGATCGAGGATGTGGTTGCGAAAATAGCACGAATTCCTTCCAAGACCGTAAACAAGGACGATACTGCTGTATTGCGGGATCTGGAAAAGAACCTAAAGCATGTGGTCTTTGGTCAGGACGATGCCATCGAAGCTTTAGCGTCTGCAATTAAATTGGCGCGTGCCGGTTTGCGCGAGCCTGAAAAGCCAATTGGCACCTATTTGTTCGCGGGTCCAACAGGCGTCGGTAAAACCGAGGTTGCCAAACAATTGGCAGATACATTGGGCGTTGAACTGCTGCGATTTGATATGTCCGAGTATATGGAGAAACATGCTGTTAGTCGTTTGATCGGTGCCCCTCCGGGATATGTTGGTTTCGATCAAGGCGGCCAATTGACCGATGGTGTTGATCAACACCCACACTGTGTGTTGTTGCTTGACGAAATCGAAAAAGCGCATCCAGATGTCTATAATATTTTGTTGCAAGTTATGGATCATGGCACACTAACCGATCACAATGGACGTTCCGTGGATTTCCGAAATGTCATCCTAATCATGACATCAAATGCGGGTGCGGCCGAACAGGCCAAAGCAGCTGTTGGATTTGGTCGTACACGCCGCGAGGGCGAGGACACAGCAGCAATCGAGCGGACATTTACACCAGAGTTCCGCAACCGTTTGGATGCAGTGATCAGCTTTGGTGCTCTACCGAAAGAAGTCATTTTGAAGGTGGTTGAAAAATTCGTGCTTCAGTTAGAGGCGCAATTGATGGACCGCGACGTATCGATCGAATTAACCAAATCGGCTGCCGAATGGCTGGGTGATAAAGGCTATGATGACAGGATGGGGGCACGGCCTCTTGCGCGGATTATCCAAGAAAACATCAAACGTCCGTTAGCCGAAGAGTTACTATTTGGTAAATTGGTCAAAGGTGGGCTGGTACGCGTCACAGTACGTGAAGGCGAATTAAAACTGGAAATTCGCGGCCCTCAAAAACGCCAAATCACGGGGGAAAAGCCACCATTATTGACGGCAGACTAATCCTGTATCGGGTTACAGTAATAATTTGGGCAGCATACGCTGCCCATTTCTCATTGCAGGACCATTGCAGTCCAAGTCACTGACAGGATTCAGGCTGGCGATGTTTCAGGGAAAACCTATCTGTCAGGTTCACGCTATCTCGACACGTGCATGTATGTCCGCCGCAATGGCAACCGCATTGATCCTTGTGCACCATCCGGGCGATTATCATGCGACGCATCCTTAAACACATTGTGGGATACTCCAACCGAATATGATTAGCGCGGCCAACTGAGTTTGCGATTTTTTTTGATCACTTGCCAAAAATTTAAACGCTGCGCATCCATAGACCACGCTACACATTGTTTTAACGTACCGTCATCATGGATCGCAATCACGCGCAATTCTTGCGATCGGACAGGAAAAGCTTTCACGCCGGATGTGACGCTCCGGGAATTACCACGCAACGGCCACAATGGTACTCGATGGCGAGACTATTTTAGGACTGAAATCGTTTATCACCGTTCCGTAAGTTTAATTTCAATGCGCCTGTTTTGTGCACGCGCCGCCGGTGTGTCGTCATTGTTCACAGGTTGAAATTCCCCAAAACCATTGGCTGCCATACGATTGGCTGGAAACTGCAATGACTCAACCATATATCGCACCACCGAAAGGGCACGTGCTTGGCTCAGCTCCCAATTATCCTGAAATTCCCCCGTTCCTGAAAGGGGGATATTATCCGTATGGCCATCAACACGGATGACCCATTCGATTGTATCAGGGATACTATCCTTCACCCCCAAAAGAATATTGGCGACCTTATCGATTTCCAGCTGACCTATTTCGGATAAATCATCGGCACCTGGCTCAAACAAAACCTCTGAGGAAAAAACAAATCTGTCGCCAACGATTTGCACACCTTCTTGGCCTGCTAAAATTTCGCGTAAGCGGCCGAAAAATTCGGATTTGTAATTTGCCAAATCCTTTGCTTGATCCGCCAATTGATTGCGTTCTTCCTCAAGCTTTTTGGCTTCGGCCTCAAGGCGAACACGCTCGACTTCTTCTAATTTACGACGCTTGCGCTCTTCTGAGGCAGCGCGAGCAAGTGCGGCGTTCAATCGGTTCCCAAGGTTCTGCAGCTGGATTTGTGAATCAGCATCTTTTTTTTCCGATAGCGCCAAAAGTTCCTGCAATTTGCCTAATTCTGCACGCAGTGTCGAAAGCTGTTGGTTTAACAACTCTTGTTGTTTGGCCGCTTCGATCAATTCATTTGCGCGTTTCTCTGAGAGATCTTCGGAAACACCCAGCGATTTACGCGCTTCGGCCAAGAGAATTTCACGCTGATCCAACGCGCTTAGCCGTTCGTTTGCCAGTGCATCTGCTGCAAGTCGTGCTGCCAGTGCGGCTTGCAAATCTTCGGTTATGTTTTGGCGTTCGCCTTCTGCTTTCACCTTGGCGGCAAGCGCTTCTGCCAATTGGTGTTCAAGAGATCTTAACGCACCCACATTTTGACCCGCAAGCTGTTCCAGCGCGTTTTCCAACTCTACAATCCGCTCTTCTGCACGGTTCCTCTGCAAATTCGCGGCATCTGTTGCATCACGCTGATTTTTCAAATCCAACAGCGCGCGAGCCAGATCACTTTGCAAATCACTCAATTCCGTGAATTGCGCACGTCCCCGCGTATTTGACTCTTTCAACATGTTGTTCACAGCTTCTAATTGACGGGCCATTTCATCCTGACGCGCCAGTGATGCGGCTAGCGCGATTTGCAACCTCTGAACCTCTTGATCTACCTCTTTGCGTGCCGCTTCTAAGCTTGCCAAAGTTTGAGTTTGCTCGCGGTCCATTGCGTTAATCGTGATCAGCGCTTCTTCCAATTTCTTTTCAACGCTATCCTTTGCGGCATTGGCCGCAGCTAATAATGTCAGTGTATCCTCAGCCTTTTTGCGTTGCTGTTCCAACGCCAATGTCATCGCGGTCAGCTCAGCGTTCGAATTCGCCAGCCGTTTGCGTAATTCTTCGGCAGCGGCAGCAGATACTAATTTTGCAGCGTCTGCTTTACTTAACTTCGTGGTCAAGTCTTCTAATCGCTGTGTTTGTTCTTCGATCATTGTTGAGGCATCCGCTTTATCTTTGCGCAAGGATGCAATCAGTGCTTCTAAAGCTTCTCGTTCACTGGCTTTACGACGTGCTTCTTCAGCTGCCACATCAATCTCATCTCGCGCTTGGGCAAGAGCCAGATTCAATGCCTCGGCTTCGCTCATGAGTTCGTCACGTCGATTTTTTAGGGTTTTAATATTTGCAAGGTTTTCTTGTTGTGAGGCCAGCAAACCCGCAACTTGCGCCTCAAACGCTGTGATCTTGGAATTCGCGTCAGCCAGCGCATTTGCGGTCTGATCTCTCTCTGACGTCAGTTGTGCGATCAATGCGGATTGGGCCGCAACCTGGGTCTCCGCGTCACTGAGATTGGAAGAGAGTGTTCCCAATTCTGACTCAAGCGATTTGACGCGTTCCTGCTCTAATCCCAAGGCCTCGGCGATCGCAGCAATTTCGACGCTAAGCGTATTTAACTCTGACTCTTGGCCAGAAATTGTTTCGCGCAAAACAAACTGGATTACCATGAAAATCGTCAGAACGAACATTAGGACCAATAAAAGCCCTGTCATCGCATCCACGAATCCGGGCCAGATTGATCCCTGAAATCGTTGTCCCGTTCTGCGCGATAATGCCATATTACGCCTCTTTATCGATGCGGTTTGCCAGAGGCTTCAATTTCAGCGGTGGCCTGCACCAATGCGTTCGTCAGTGCATGCACATCAGCGCGTATTGATGCGATGGTTTCTTGGCGTCCAGCGGCCAAATCCTCCATTAAATGCAGCATTTGAACATCGATTGAACGCAGTCGCATACGGCTTTCTGCGTCAACGGCATCGTTCTTTTCCATGTTACTCAAAACCTCGAGCAATTTTTCCTGTCCTGCAGCCACTCGTTCAAGGGCAGCATTGGTGGGTGCGCTTTGCTCTAATTGAACAGTCAGTTTTGAAAGATTTTCTGCCAGAATACTGATTTTTTCATCAACCATAGTTCGTGTGTCATCCGATTGTTTAAACATCGACCGCATGGCATCCATTTGCTCTGACATTTGATCCATAACTGCAGTGAAAAATGCGTTTTCCGTAGAGGTTTCGCCATCACCTGAGGAAAATCCCAATCGCGTGATCGATGACAACCATTCCTCCAATTCACGGTAAAATCGATTTTGCCCGTGTCCTGCGAATAGCTCTAACAATCCCACCAGCAGTGAGCCCGCAAGGCCTAATAATGATGAGGAAAAGGCAATACCCATCCCACTTAGCTGTCCTTCCAGACCGTTCATCAATCGGTTGAATACTTCAAATCCACTTTCCCCATCTTCTGGGGCAAGCGATCGAATGGTTTCCACCAAAGACGGGACCGTTGTTGCCAACCCGTAAAATGTGCCCAATAGACCAAGAAAGATGAGCAAGTTGACAATATAGCGAGAAATCTCACGCGCTTCTTCAATACGGGTCGCGACAGAATCCAAAATCGACCTTGTAGACGATGCCGCAATTTGCATGCGCGACCCACGCGAGCGCAGCAGGGTTGCCAATGGCGCAAGTATCTGCGGAGGGAGTGATGAATGCCCAGGATCGCGTGCAAAATTTTCAATCCATCGGACGGAATAAATCAGTTGGAATACCTGCACAAAACAACTGATGATGCCAACGCAGAATACAAAAAAGATGAAGCCATTCAGATAAAGGTTAGCCGTCACAACCGCGATCACATCATTCAGCGCCATAAATAACCCGATGCTCGCCAATCCAATAGCCAACATCATCATAATGATTTGACGGATAGGTTGAGAGAAATGAAGCTTAGTCTCTAATGCCTGCTTGTCCATGCGGGACAGCCCTCACTACTATTAGTAATTGTGCGCAGTCTACTCACTATATTTAGGTTCGCCAAGTCACTGACTGCGGATTTTCGTGACTTCGCCCTCTAACCATTGCAGATCAGCATCATAAATTTTTGAATCATTCAAAAAATTCACTGTATTACGTAAATATTCCCAATTGGGGCCGCGCCCGCCAACTGCGTGCGCGATGATGTTTGCTTGTTCGCTTAGCGATAAATCACAATACTGATCGTGCATTTCATCTATCACGTAGACCACAGACTCTACACGACCGATGCCCTTTACATCGATAATCAATATTTTTTCGATATATGCCGAGGAAATGAGTTCGCGTTCCCGCAAATATTCAAGCGTTTCTGCCTGATGTTCAGGGGCTACCAAAAAAGCAACACCCTCGCACACGGCCTGCTCTTTTACATCAAGGGCCAAAACCAAACCCGGATCCTCTACAGTGCCCCGATGATGGATTGATCGCATCGAAAATGAGCGCCGATATCCGCTGAGTGTTGCTGCACGTTGTTCGACAAATGGAAAGCCAGGGTTCCACAACAATGACCCGTATCCGAAAACCCACATTAATTTGCCTCTTCCCTTGTCTTTCCACCCATCTACTGCGTATCTGAACAAAGGAAAAGAGAGCACTATGTTACGACTAATTGTAATCACCCTGATCTTTTCAGTCATTTGGAGCATCCGCTGGTTCTGGTTTGCCGGACCGAACCAAGCGTTGATAGAGAATTGGGTGAAAGGTGGCTCAGTCATTGCGACATATTCAGATATCCGCCAAGTTGGCTTTCCAAACCGTTATGATGTGACACTGAACAACCTCAGAATAGCGGATGGCGATTTTGTTTTTTTTGAAACTGATGTACTTCAAATTATGCGCCTAGCCTATCGACAAGAACATTTTGTCTTGGCGTTTTCGAATGAAATTAAATTCGTTGGGCACAACGTTACAACATCCCAAAATCGTGCATCTGTTGTTAAACAAGAAAACGAAGTTAAGCGAATTGTTTGGGAGGCAACTGATATTGCCCTGGAGAATGGCGTAACAATTAAACATGGGCAAGTTGCCATTATAATTCCACCACAGGGCCGTGAAATTACGCTTTACCTTCAGCTAAGCAAAATCGCGGAAAATGGTATGGTCGTGTATGAAAAAACCAAACTACAAGTCAAAGTACAGCTGCAGTCGGCACCCTATACGTCCAATTTGGCGGATTTCGTCAAATCTCTGGAAACGGGCTTCATCAGCGCTGATATTTCAAACCCTGATAACAATGAACAGATTGAGAAATTAACTGATTTTAGAAACGTGGGTGAAATAACAAGTCGTTTTCCCGTGCTTGCCAAAGTTTTGAATTAGAAAAAAACACTGTAGCGAAACAGCGTTTTTTTGCTAGGACGCCGAATTCGGCCAGAGTCAGTTTCCTAATTAAATAACTTACAAAAGCACACCGCGAGTAACTTCGTAGTACTCATAACATAACAATTGACTCTTACTCCACCACGCTATTCGTTAAACACTGATCAAAATGGATGTAATTTCGGCTAATAAATGCTGATTTTTTCAGGATACAAGATGAGCACATTACGGACAGGACCCCTAAATTCAATCTGTGATATTTCCGGATTGCGTGTGGGCAACGCAATAGATTCCAAAGTTAAAACGGGCGTAACCGTTTTGACAGGTGATGCAGCTTTTACTGCGTCCTACGCTGTCGTGGGTGGCGCACCGGGGTCACGGGATACAGATTTATTAGAACCCGATAAAACCGTTCAGTCGGTCGATGCAATAGTCCTATCGGGCGGCAGTGCGTTTGGATTAGATAGCGCAGGCGGCGTTGCGCACGAACTTCGTGCGATAAGGCGTGGATTTGCCGTTGGCGACGTCACCATTCCAATAATTCCCACTGCGATTCTGTTTGACATGGCAAACGGTGGTGAAAAAGCCTGGGAAGTTGCACCCTATGCAGAGCTGGGTCGCAAAGCATATTTAGCAGCGGGTACGAAATTTGATATTGGCAGCGCAGGAGCAGGATTTGGAGCCCTATGTGGGATAACCAAGGGAGGTCTAGGGACGTCTTCTCTTAAGTTACGGACTGGCGGCACAGTGGGCGCATTGATCGCTGCAAACCCAGTTGGAAACGCGCTGACACCCGATCAAAAACATTTTTGGGCAGCACCATTTGAAATTCAAAATGAATTCGGGGGGTACGGTATATCCCAAAACATAACCCCCTCTTTGGGTATCGATCAAAGTAAATTGGGCGCATTGCACCCGCAGGCCAACACCACAATCGGTGTAATCGCCACCGACTTTA
>Ga0213865_10001830_pt1 | contig 13643 bp, 18 predicted proteins | sample PICome_6_FD_160100 | JGI IMG/M metagenome (GOLD analysis project Ga0213865, IMG submission 160100) | Coastal seawater microbial communities near Pivers Island, North Carolina, United States - PICO282 | ecosystem: Environmental > Aquatic > Marine > Coastal | place: USA: North Carolina...
GTAAAGGCAAAATAACCTCCTTTTTCCTAATCTCTGCGTCTTCCATATCTTGAAAACTGAAAAATTGCTTTCCTTTGTTTTTAGACTCTAAGATATTAGTTATTGATTTGTATTCTTTAGCTTTCATCATATTGCCTCATAATTAAGTTTTTTGTAATCATCAAATAAAGTTCTAGCAACTGAGCTGATGACATGGAAACCCATATCCATTCCACAACCTTGAACTTTAATAGAGCCATTGCCATTCCATTTGTAATCACATAACTCAGAGAAAAAACCACTTAAATTAAGTAATTTTTTTCCATCATGGTACATAAATTTAATATCTCTACTCATACCATTTCTAGAAACATGAGTAACACAATAATAAATTGTTTCCTTTTCTTTAATGTTTTCTTTTAACCATTTTTTAGAACTTTCATGTAGTTCTGCTTTGTCTTTTTTTGTTAGTCTAGTCATTTTGTTTTATCCTTCCTTTTTAATTTCTGATGATCTCATCAGTTAGGGAGTAACCCTAAGACTAGGGGGATTGCTCCCCCAAGTTTCGATCTTTACAATTGTATATCTCTTAGACTATCCTTATCGTACTGTTTAACATTTACTTCAGATTTCCAATTTGGATCTCCAAATAATCTTTCTGCTTTTTCTTCTGAAATAATATATTTTTTATTGTCAGTAAGATTTAAAACAATAAAAGGAGTTTTTCTTGCTTTAGGTCTATACCCACAAAGACTATATTTAATATGTCCTTGTGAATTTTTTATCTCTGCAATTTTATTTGGATCTAATGGTTTAATCCAACTTTTATTTGCATTTCTGACTTTTATTTCATGTTCTAATGCTTTTTCTTCTTTAGTTTTAGCATTAGGTAAAGATACTTCCAAACTTACTCTGAAACTATCTGAGTCATATCTTGCACCTCCAAAATTAACCTTAACACCTAACTCTTTTTCATTAAGCATAGATTTCATTTTGTTGATGATTGTGTCTATATTTTTTGAGTCTATTTTTTTCATGTTTCCTCTCTTGTTACAGTTTACTTTTAATATTTTGAACTTCAGAATAATCCAACTTAGAAAATACATTTTCTAAAACATAATCTCTAAGAGTTTTTAAATCTTCAGTCATACAACTTTCTTCGTTATGTCTTTTTAAAACATACTCTGCACATTCAATGTCTTGATCTGAACCAAATCTTTTGGCAATCATAACTACATTTTCTGTGTGGTAGTTTTGGTCAGTATTAAAATCAACTTGATTTAAAAAATCATAAATACTCATTGATTTAATATTATTTGTGTTTGGTATTGTTAGCATTTGTTATCCTTTCTTGATTTGTTTTTCATACCTAATTTATACACATTATGTTCTATTATGCAAACTATATAAGCTAAGATTGTAAAAATATTTATGTTCGCTAAATGTTCTGATTGATTACCCAAAATTTGACATATAGAAGGTCTAGCAAGGAAGGTTTAAAAATGGATAAAATTAAGCAAGGATTTGCACAAATCCCAAATCAATTAATATATGATGAGAATATAGGAAATGAAGCTAAAATATTATTTTGCTATATTAAGTCATTATCTGATAATTATAGGAACTTAAGAAATTCTAATTTGTGTCGAAAATTAGGCGTTTCTGTTAATACTTTACAGAAGGCAAAAAAAGAGCTTGTTGATAATGGTTACTTAGTTATTCACAGGTTATCAAGTGCCAACAAATATACCTTAAGACTACCCAAAAAAAGGGTAATCAGGGTGTCAAAATTTAAGCAACCAGACTACCCAAAAATTGGGCAGTATTATAAGAATAATAACAATAATAATAATAACAATATTAATAAGGGGTTTAAAGGATTTAAAAAGATAAAAGATTAATATGTATTACTATAATAATGAACCTTTGCAATTAAGCTATAAGAACACCTATACCCCCCCTGAGAAGATTGAAATAGTTTTACAAATAATTAACGACTTAAAGTCTGGTATGCTCTCCCCAGATCAAATGCGTTGGATTGTGAATAATCAGAGATTTGGAGCTTGGACAGTCCAAAAGGAAATAGACAAACTTATTTTTGATGGCAAAATTAAGATAAATCCTATTACACTTGATGAGTTTACTAATTTTCCTAAAAAGAAACCTTTTGATTTGTAATATACCATATATTGTGTTATTAAATTGATTGGCTACTAGCTCCCTCTTTTAGTTGTTTTTAGCCTAATTAAGTTAATTAACTAGTGAGTCTTTCAGATACCTTTCTTTCTTTCCTTTCTAACTGGAGGACTCACACTAATTTAGAATTATTATAAAGTGCCAAGAAAAAAGAAATTAACCGAAAAATTAGCAGATCAAATATTTGAGTTGATTAGTGATGGCAAAACTATCAGAGAAACTTTTGAAATTATAACCAATTATACTTGGCAATCATTTAGAAAAGAACTTATTAATAACGATGATTTAATGAGCAGATATATTAAATCAAAAGAGTTAGCAATTGATTTAAAACTTTCAGAACTTGAAGACAAACGAAAAGATTTAGAAGCTAAAATTGAAAATGGTGTTGTAGATCCTAAGTCTGCTCAAAATTTAGTTAATCTTTATAAAATTATAACAGCTCATAATCAATGGAGTGCAAGTAAATTATCTGCTAAAAGATATGGTAAACAGGCAGAAACTTTAACTTTAAAGGGTGATAAGGAACAACCTTTGTCTATTTCTTGGAGTAAATAACATTGTTTATGTTTGAAAAAGTATTTAAAAGCATTGGTTTTGTTGAATGTTTGGTAAAACTTGCACACATAAAAAACATATTATACATACAAGATGTTGCAAAAATATCACAAAATGAGAACAAATAGCGAACTTTCTGATAATCATTAATTATCGGAAAATTACTAATGATAACTCATAACTTATTGATATAAAATTTATGGTTGTAACTAGTTGGTTATTGGATCTGAATTACTAAATATGGGGGGTTTTTAATTGGTGGCTACCTGATTTTGTGTTACCGGTTAAATTAAAATTAATGTATGCTACAAACACATGGACGATAGATTTCTAAAAACAATAATCTTCATTATGAAAGATAAAACGACAAAAAAACCAATTGTCATTACACATTTTCAAGGTTTTAAAACAAACGATGAAGCTGAAGACTTTTCTGAATTCTTAAGAACACAATTTATTTTGCCAGACGATTATCCAGATTCAAATGAAACAATACATTAAGGGGGGTTTTGTTTTAAAATGAAACAAATTGTAATTCCCTATGCACCAAGAAAAATCCAAAATTTTTTGCATGAAAAATGCGATAAGAACCGCTTTAATGTCATCATTGTTCATCGTAGAGGGGGTAAGACTGTATTTGCTATCAACCACCTCATTAGAGCTGCTCTAACAAGCAATAAACCCTATCCTAGATTTGCTTTCATCTCTCCTTACCGGTTACAAGGAAAAAGCACCGCTTGGGATTATATGAAACAATTTTCCTCTGCCATACCAGGAACAAAATTCAATGAGTCTGAACTTAGGGTAGATTTCTCAGTTAATAACTCAAGAATACAAATTTTAGGCGGTGAGAATAGTGCTGCCATAAGAGGTCAGTATTTTGATGGGATAGTTTGCGATGAAACTCAAAACCTTTCGCCAGACCTTTTTGACACCATTTTGAGACCATGTTTGTCGGACAGAAAAGGCTTTGCAATATTCATAGGCACTCCGATGGGAAGAAACTGGTTCTTTGATTTACATGAAAATGCTAAACACAATAAAGATTGGTTTACAGCAGTCTTCAAAGCTAGTGAAACAAACATCATAGCAAAGGAAGAATTACAAGCTGCGAAAAAAACGATGTCGCCAGAAAGTTATGCTCAAGAATTTGAATGTTCTTTCCAAGCTGGAATATCAGGTTCTTATTATGGTAAGACAATTGAGGAACTAGAAGAAAAAGGCAATGTTAAAAATTTTGAAATTGATGATAATTTAGAGGTCGAAACATGGTGGGATTTAGGAATGAACGACTCTACTGTGATTACCTTTGCTCAACGACACAATGATGAAGTTAGAATAATCGACTGCTATGAAAATGCAGGTGAGGGTTTAGAGCATTATTTAAATATTATAGATAGCAAACCTTATAACTACTCAAAGCATATAGCTCCCCATGATATTAGAGTTAGAGAGATTGGAACGAATAAGTCTAGGTGGGAAACCGCTAAAGAAATGGGACTAGAATTTGACATAGCACCTAAACTTAGTGTAGAAGATGGTATTGAGCAAGTAAGACGAATGTTGCCTAAGTGCTACTTTCATAAAAACAATTGCAAAAAGTTGGTTGAGGCATTAAAATCATATTGCAAACGCTGGGATGAAAAAAATAATTGTTTTAGAAATAAACCTTTGCACAACTGGGCATCACACTTTGCAGACTCAGTACGATATGGAGCTGTGACAGAACCTATCGAAAGATCAGATTGGGACAAACCAATTTATGTGGACACAAATTATATAGTTTAATATGGCAAAAAAAATAATCGAATTATCAGATCCTAAATTAAGAAGTTTATTATCCAACCAAATAGAAAATGCTTTAGGGTATTTAGGAGGTAATCTTTCTGAGTCCAGAAGAAAATCTTTAGAATATTATTTAGGAGATAAACTTGGAACAGAAATAGATGGTCGTAGTCAGGTAGTATCAACTGATGTTGCAGATACAATCGAAAGTATCTTGCCAAACCTACTTAGAGTTTTTACAGCAAGTGATAAAGTAGTAAGATGCGAACCGGTAACTGCGGAAGATGTGCCTTTGGCAGAACAAGCAACTGCATATTTAAATCATGTGTTTTACAAAGACAATAATGGTTTCCAATTATTATATAATTTTTTTAAAGATGCTCTAATTGAAAAAAATGGTTTCTTAAAAATTTATTATGACGAAAGTGAAAAAGTAGAATTTGAAACTTACAAAAATTTATCCAAAGCTGAAAAAGATTTATTAGAAGATACCAAAGATGAAATTGAAATTATTGAAGAAGAAGAAATAGAAGATGAAACTGCAAAAGAACAATTTGAAGCACTACTAGAACAATATGAAGATCAAGGAGCAGATGTATCTCAAGTTCAAGAACCAGATTTTATTTTATACAATTGCAAAATTAAACGAACTAAAAAAACTGGTAAAATAAAAATCGAAAGCGTTCCGCCAGAAGAATTTTTAATTGATAGAAATGCAAAGTCTATTGACGATGCCGATTTTGTTTCGCATAAAGTTTTAATGTCAAGATCAGACCTAGTTGCTATGGGTTATGATGAAGATGAAGTTAATGACTTACCAACTAGCGAAGAAGATATTTACAATACTGAAGAAATTACTAGACAAAGAAACATAGACGAATATCCAGTCGATAGTGCTACAGACAAATCTACAGAAAAAGTTTTAATCTATGAGTCTTATGTAAAATACGATTACGATGAAGATGGTATTGCAGAGCTAAGAAGAATTGTATCAGCAGGGGATGATGGTTCTATGGTGTTAGAAAATATGCCTTGCGATAATGTTCCATTTGTAACTGTAACACCTATTCCAATGCCACACAGATTTTATGGAAGATCCATTTCAGAATTAGTTGAAGACATCCAATTAATGAAATCAACTGTCATGCGTCAGTTATTAGACAATATGTATTTAACGAATAATAACAGAGTTGCGATCATGGATGGTATGGTGAATATGGATGATCTTTTAACGACTAGACCAGGTGGTGTAGTTAGAACTAAGCAACCTCCAGGACAAGTGATGCAGCCTTTACAAGCTCAACCGATTTCACAACAAGCATTTCCAATGTTATCTTATTTAGATTCTGTTAGAGAAGCTAGAACTGGAATTACAAAGTCTGCTCAAGGATTAGATGCAGATACTTTAAATTCAAAAACTGCAACTGGTGTAAATACTTTGATGACGCAAACTCAAATGCGTTCAGAATTAATTGCTAGAATATTTGCTGAAACAGGGGTTAAAGATTTATTTAGAAAAATATTTGAGCTTATGGTTAAGTATCAAGACAAAGAAAGAATTGTTATGTTAAATAATCAGTACATTCCGGTTAAACCTACTGAATGGAAAGATAAATTTAATATTAATATTGTGGTAGGACTTGGAACTGGCTCTAAAGAACAACAAATCCTAGTTCTAAACAACATCCTTGAACGACAACTTCAAGCATTTCAGTTACAAGGTGGAAAAGAGATGCCAATGGTAACTCTAAAAAATATTTACAACACTTTATCGAAAGTAATTGAGAACGCTGGACTTAAAAATGTGGAAAGTTACTTTGTTAATCCTGATATTGGCAAACAAATGATGCCTCCACCAGCTCCACCACCTCTAACTCCTATTGAAAAAATAGAATTTACTAGAATTGATGCTGAGAATAAGAGAAAAATTGCTGATCTACAATTACAAGCACAAGAATTGGCTCAAAAAACTCAAGAAATGCAATTAGACTTTGAAGCGAAGATAAAAGAAATGGCTTTAAAATATAATACTCAGTTAGATACTGCAAAAATTAAAGCTGATGCAGATTTAGATAAGATGATGGTGGCAGGAGATAACAAAATTCTTGAACAAGCCACAAAATCGACTAATATGTTCAGTCAACAGTTACAAGGACTAAATGGAAACCAAAGACCAGGTGAGGAGATCGGAAGAAATCAGCCGATCCAACCAAGCCAAACAAATACTGGAGAATAAAATTTTTATAGAGGCAATTGATTCTCTAAAAAAACTTTATTCTGAAGCACTACTTGAAAAAACTGGTGCGAAAGAAAGCGATACTAGAGAAAAACTCTGGATTGCTTATAATGTTGTTGGAAAAGTAGAACAACATCTTCAAACTGTAATTGAAACAGGGAAACTTGCAGAGAAACAGTTAGAAGATTTTAGAAAACAACAACGCCAAACAAAATTTTAACCATCAAGGTTAGAATAAGCAAAGAAATTTTTTTTCTTTGATTAAATCAAAGCCAAGTCTAACGACAGCTTAACCATAGGAGGACTTAAATGTCTGACAGTAACCCATTACTGAACAATGTGTCAGTACAAGGTGCTGCTAAATCTATTGAAGGTTTAATGGACTCTAAAGGAGTTATCAAAAAACCTCAAGCAGAAGCAACACCAGTTGAACCAAAAGAAGAAGTTGAAGCGAAAGTAGAAACAGAAACTGAGGTTGAACAACCAACTGAAACTCAACCGGAACAACCAGTTCAGGAAGTTTTAGAAGAAGAAGCATCCGAAGATGAAAATGCGATTGAAGAACAAGAAACCGATCTACACCAAGTTATTATCAATGGTGAAAAGATTGATGTTGACCTTGAAGAATTAAAAGCAGGTTATCAAAAAGATGCCGACTATAGACGAAAAACTGAGGAGATAGCGATTGAAAAAAGAGAGCTAAAAGCCGAAGAAGATCGTCTGAAAAACCAGTATTCAACAAAGATGGAAGATTTAAATTCTTTAGTCGTTACTTTGAATGCTGAAATTAACAACGATATGAATTCTAAAGAGTTAGATGCTCTTTGGGAGGAAGATCCGACTGAAGCTGCTAGAGTTGATCGTAGAATACAAAAACGAAAACAATCAATTCAACAAGCACAGCAAAAACTGAGAGAGCATCAACAATCTCAGTTCCAGGAATTGTTAAGAGAAGAACAAAAAAAACTTCACATGAAACATCCTGAAATTGCTGATCCTATAAAAGGTGCAACAGTTAAATCGAATATTATGAACTATTTAAGTTCTAAAGGATTCTCAAATGAGGATGTCGCAAGAATTTATGATTCAAGATATTTCGATGTGATTATGGATGGTATGAACTTTAATAAAACTAAATCAGCTAAACCTAATTTAGTTTCTAAAAAAGTTAAACCAACTACTAAGTTTGTTAAGTCAGGCATTAAAAGTACAAAAGAAGAATTAAACTCTAAGTCTAGGTTGAATCAAATTAAAGCGTTGAAAAAGTCAGGAAGTCCAAAAGACGCTACTGATCTTTTACTGCGTTATTTATAAACAATAACCTACTAAGGAGATAAACAATGGCTGTATATCAAACATACCAAACAGTCGGCATAAGAGAAGATTTGGCAGATATTATTTATTCAATATCACCAACTGAAACACCTTTTATGTCTGGCGTTGCTAAAACAAAAGCAACAAACACTTCACACCAATGGCAAACAGACGCATTAGCTGATGTGGCTGCAAATGCTGCGGTTGAAGGTGCTGCGATTTCTTATGGAACTCAAAGTGCGACAACTAAAGAAACTAACTACACTCAAATCTCTACTAAAGCTGTTCAAGTATCAGGAACTAATGATGCTGTAACATCTGCTGGTAGAAACAATGAGTTAGCTTACCAAGTAGCTAAAGCTGCGAAAGAGTTAAAAAGAGATATGGAAACTGCTCTTTTATCTAACAACGCTGCTGTTGCTGGAGACGCTTCAACTGCAAGAGAACTAGGTGGAGTCCAAACTTGGATCGAAACTAATGTTGATGCAGGTGCTGGTGGATCTGGTGCAGGTAATGGTGCTGCTAGAACTGATGGTACTCAAAGAGCTTTTACTGAAGATCAGTTAAAAGGTGTTTTGAGAAGTTGTTACAATGAAGGCGGAAACCCTAACATGATTATGGTTGGTGCTTTCAATAAACAAAAACTATCAGGCTTTACTGGTGGATCTACAAGATTTGACGCTGCTGAAGATAGAAGATTAATTACTTCTATTGATGTATATGAGTCAGATTTCGGAACTATGCAAGTAGCTCCAAACAGATTCATTAGAGGTGCTAATGCTACTGCTGCTAAAGTAGGTCAAGATGCTCTTATATTAGAGATGGACTACTGGGCAGTTTCTTTCTTAAGAGATTTTGCTTTGCAAACTCCAGCTCAGACTGCTGACGCAGATCAGAGATTTATGGTTGCTGAGTACACTCTTGAGTCAAGAAATGAAAAAGCAAGTGGAATGGTTACAGACCTAACTACTTCATAATAAATAATTTGTGGTGGGGGAGAAATCCCCCATCATATTTAATCAACAATTTTGTTTGGTCTTTGAAGATTTATTTAAAGTCGGAACGAAGCAAATAAAAAGGATAAAAAATGAGAACATTAAACGATTATTTTATAACAGCTGAAATTGAAGATGTATCAACAGCTTCATCAACTTTTGTTGCTATTCCTGATGGCGGAAAAGTAGTTAAAATTATAACTGCTTTACAAGGTGCTATTTCAGGTGGAGATGCAGCAATCACTTTTGAAATTGGTGGTACTGCTATGACAAATTCTGCTATTACAGTTGCCAACTCTGGTTCTGCTGCTGGTGATGTAGATACATCTGAGCCAAGTGCTGCTAACAGAGTAGAAGAAGATGGAACTATCGAAATGATTACTGATGGTGGTTCTACTGGAACACAAAAATTACTTGTTACATTTGTAATTAGAAGATAATAAACCAAAGGGGGATCTTGCCTAGCGGTATTTCCCCCTAATTAATTAGGAGAAAAACTATGAGTTTTAATTATGGATTAAGACCTACTACTCATCAAGGAATAACAAGCACAGGTACAAGTTCACAATCAAGTGCTTTTGGTTCTCAAACTGAATATGTAAGAATAGCAGCTACTGCTGATGTTTATATTTTATTTGGTGCGAATCCAACTGCTGTATCTACTGCTGGTTCTTCAACAATCTTTATACCTGCTGACCAACCTGAAATTTTTAAAGTTTCACCTGGTGAAAAAGTTGCTGTGATTGGTAGTGCTGAAGTTTCAGTTACTGAAATGTCTGGCTAATGGCTAGACAAAAGTTTGTTCATTTTGTTCCAAGACCAAAGCCAAGAAAAAGACCTGGCAAACATAAAAAATCTCAGAACAAAAATGAAAAAAGACAAAAAAAACAAAAAAGATATAAAGGTCAAGGCAGATGAAAAAAGATATAATTTTAGATGGACTGCAAAAAACAACCTACATGAAAGATGACATGGAAGGTAAAATTGCAGTTAAAGAAGAAGTTAATATTGATTCACACCTAAAGCATAACAAAGAATTGCTAAATATGAATGATGGCTATTCTAAATCAAGAGATTTAAAAAGAGTAGCCAGTATTCCAACTATTGCTTTAAGTGTCTGGGCAAATGAGTATAATGGTGATAGTAATTGGTTTGGACTACCACCAGAAGTTCAAAAAAAAATATTAAAGAAAAAATTAAATAGCAGCGAATTTAGATATTTTAGAACTGCTGAAGGAAAATTATAATGGCACTAGCAACATATTCAGATTTAAAAACATCAATTGCTAACTGGTTAAACAGATCCGATTTAACTAATGAGATTTCAGAAGATTTTATTGTACTTACTGAAAAAGATTTTAATTCTAAATTAAGAATTAGAAAAATGAATGAAACAAATAGTTCTTTTACTATTGATTCTGAAACAGTAGCTTTACCAACTGGATTTTTACAAGTAAGAGATTTTTATATTTTACAAGGTGGTACTAAGTATGCACTAAAATATATTACTCCTGCACAAATGGATCAAATAAAAGGTGGCTCAACATCTGGTATGCCAAGCACATTTACAATACTTGGAGATAACTTTAGATTTGCACCAAGTCCATCAGCTTCTTACACAGGAGTTATTAATTACTTTAAAGAATTTGATGCTTTATCAGATTCTAATACATCTAATTATATTTTAACTAATCATCCAGCTATATATTTATATGGATCATTATATCATGCTGCTAACTTTTTAGGTGGTATTGAGCCAAGACAAGTTCAACAATGGCAACAAATGTATTCAACTGCTATGGAAAGACTTGAGAGAAATGATAGAGAAGATCAATATGGAAATGCACCATTACAACAAAGAGGTGATGTAACTGTTGCAGGTTCATTTAATGATAACTTTGTTGCAATAACAAATAACAACCAATAGGATAATAATGCAAATACCCTTTGGAGAATGGCTACCTGACCAACCAGAACATAATAATCCTGGTGCGAATGTTGCTAACAATGTGTATTTTGCAAGACAATCTTATAAACGATTTCCTTCATTAGTTAATTATTCAACAAATACTATTTCTACAGATAGTAGAGGAGCTGGTTCTTTTAGAGATAACTCTAATACTGTATTTAATTTTGTTGCAACCAATACAGACTTATATCAATTAGATGGTGGAACATTTACTTCAAGAAAAGGAAGTTTAACAGGTGGCAATACAGACTTTTGGACATTTACTCAATTTGGAAATTATGTAATTGCAAGTAATGGTGTAGATGCACCTCAATACTATTTAATGGGTACATCAACTAACTTTGCAGATTTATCTTCAATTGCAACATCAGGTACAGTTCCAACTTTTAAAGTATCAGGAGTTATTAGAGATTTTTTAGTAACTGGTAATCACACAAATAATTCTAATAGAATACAATGGTCAGGAATTAATGATATTTCTACTTGGGCAAATGGTACTAAACAATCAGACTTGCAAGACCTACCAGGATCAGGTGGACAAATAACTCACATAACTTCTGGAGAGATTTCATATATTTTTAGACAAAACCAAATAGTTCGTATGGACTATGTGGGTGGTGCAACAGTATTTAGACTATCAGTTATATCACCAAATAGAGGAGCTGTTTATGGAAGAACAGTTTGCCAAGATAATCGTAGAGTATTCTTTTATGCAGATGATGGTTTTTTTGAAATTAATGGAGATCAAGTTATCTCAATTGGTGCAGAAAAAGTAAATAGATTTTTTGATACAGATTTAAACAAAGCATTTAGTGATAGAATATGTGCTGCTGTTGATCCATTTAATCAATTAGCTTTATGGTTATATCCAAGTGCATCAGATACAGCTAATACAACTGGTATCTGTGATAAAGTTTTAATTTATAATTATGCAACTCAAAAATGGTCAACTGCTGAAGCTAATGCTAGTACAATATTTTCACAATTCGTTGGTGCTTATACTGTAGAATTAATGGATATTATTTCAGAAAACTTAGATAATATTAATATTGCATTAGATACTGACTTTTGGAATGGTGGACAATTATTATTAGGTGCTATTGATAGCGATTATAAAGCTGCTATTTTTTCAGGTACTGCAAATGAAGGTGAAATAGAAACTTCAGAAAGAGAGTTGTTTCCTGGACTAAGATCAAATATAACAGGGGTAAGACCAATTGTTGATGCGGAAGCTACAGTAACAATTTCTACAAAAGACAAACTTGCTGATAGTCCAACTATATCAAGTGTATCAAGCATGAATACATCAGGTATTAATCCAGTAAGACAATCTGGTAGATATGTTAAAATTAATGTAAAAATACCTAGTGGTGGGGTTTGGAAAGATGCTCAAGGAATTGATTTAGTTGCCTCAAGAGGAGGGTTGCGATGACAGATAAAAGTGATATAGATAATGTTAGATACAGTTTTGAAACTCAAGAGTTCTTCCAAAGACAAATTGAAGAAGCTATTAACACATTAGTAAATGAAAAGAACCAAGAGAACAATAAAGCATACGCTTGGTTTATAGGAGATTAATATGGCAGGAATAAAAGATTATTCAACAACACAGGCAAACAACACAGATTTAAATGGTATTTCTACTGCCGAAGGGATGCTACCTTCTAATCTAAACAATGCAATTAGAGCATTGATGAAAAATACTAGAGACTGGTATAATGATTCACAATGGGTAGAATATGGTGATGGTTCAGGTGCTTACACAGCAGCTTATGCAAGTGCAACATCTTTCACTATAGCTGGTGTTGATGTAACATCTTTTTATCATGCAGACAGAAGAATTAAAGTTATAGCTCCAACTCCAGGAACTATTTATGGAACAATTAGTTCATCATCTTTTTCTACAAACACAACAGTCAATGTAACATGGGATAGTGGAAATTTATCTAATGAAGCTATTACCAATGTATTTGTAGCAGCTCTTTCAAAAACTAATACTTCTATTCCAGGAGGTGTTATTGGTACAGCTCAATTAGCAGATGGATCAGTTACTACCGCAAAGATTGCAGCAGATGCAGTTAATGGAGATAAGATTGCAGATGACAGTATAGATTCTGAGCATTATGTAGATGGCAGTATTGATACTCAACATATTGCAGACTCACAAATTACAAATGCCAAGATGGCAGCTAACTCAGTTGATTCAGATCAATATGTAGATGGATCTATAGATACAGCACACATAGCTGATTCTCAAATCACTAATGCTAAAATGGCTGCTAATTCTGTGGACTCAGATCAGTATGTTGATGGCAGTATAGACACAGCTCACATTGGAGATAACCAAGTAACAACTGATAAGATTGCAGATTCAAATATTACTTCAGCAAAAATTTTAGATGGTACTATTGTTAATGCAGATATTAATGCTAGTGCTGCAATAGATGCTACTAAAATCCATGATGGTACAATTTCAAATACAGAATTTGGTTATCTAAATGGTGTAACATCAACAATACAAACTCAAATAGATTCTAAATTAACAGCATCTTCAAATTTATCAGATGTATCTTCAGCTAGTACAGCTAGAACTAATTTAGGTTTAGGAACG
>Ga0213865_10001831_pt1 | contig 13630 bp, 11 predicted proteins | sample PICome_6_FD_160100 | JGI IMG/M metagenome (GOLD analysis project Ga0213865, IMG submission 160100) | Coastal seawater microbial communities near Pivers Island, North Carolina, United States - PICO282 | ecosystem: Environmental > Aquatic > Marine > Coastal | place: USA: North Carolina...
GGTCGTACTACTAGGCCACTGCAATAAGCACAGAAGCATGGACGGTCGACTGGTCTATGAAGGCGTAGGTGACCTCAAGGCTGACGTAGACAATATGTTTGGCCTTGACCCAGTGAACGATAAATTTGCCGCCCATCAAGAACTGTTAGTAATCAATGAAAAGGATCGTAGCCAGATTAGCTTTGAAGGCGGATTCAAATACAAGCAGACCAGTGCTGTAGTCAACTATGAGGAGTCTGTAGATTCTGTTGAGTTTATGAGTTCCGACGACATCACTGAGCTTAAAGAAAAGCAACGCGCACAGATCAACATCAACAAAGCCCAGGCAAAATATGAAGACGAGTACATCTTATTGAGTAGCGTCATGTTTAAGAGCGGTAAAGCATGGTCGCAGGCAGACTTGTTTGAGTTGCTTAACGACTCTGAAGTCAACCCGAACGGTTGCTCACGCAAGATGCTACGCAGTTGTATTGATTTGCTTAAAGGAAACAACCTCAAGCTTGAGCGTAGAGGTGCACATGGCAAGAAGTATTACCGATGGAATCCAATGTAAGGAGAGAAGTATGAGTGACTATCAAGGCTACAGGGAAGAAAAGCTTAAGTTTTACTTAAAGGCAATTGACGTATTGAGAGAGGGAGATCCTGATATGTCCCTTGATGATCTTTATTCTAATGCCGCAAAAGAAGCCGGATTAATGTGGGGTCATTTTTCTAGAAGTATTGCTGACTCTCATACCCTTAATTGGATTTATCGCATAGCAGAAATTCATGATTCAGATCCTTCAGACTATGAAATGTACAAAGATCAGCTTGCAAGAAGACCAAAATAGAATGCCCAGAATGCCCCGTGAGCCGCTAATGCCCCAGTTTAGACCCCCACCTTTGTCGCATTAGCCCGCTCAACGCGACAACCCGCCCCCTAAACGTGGGCATTAGGGGGTCAGCTGGGCAAACTGGGCAAGCTGGGCAAACTGAAGGAGAGTAAAGTGAAGACAAGACTAGAAGAAATGCGAGAGCAAGTAACCAGATTTCATGAAGAGCATCCAGAAGTGTGGGACTTGTTTGTTAGATTCTCGGTTGAAATGATAAATCGCGGTTATAAAACCTATTCAGCTCAAAGCGTTATCGAGCGTATTCGCTGGGAGAAAGATGCAGGTAGTGATGGCTCTATATCTTTTAAGATCAACAACAACTACACAGCATTTTACTCACGCCGATTTATGAAAGTGTATCCACAGCACGAAGGGTTCTTTCGCACACGCTATCAAGTCTCTGACGATTGTGATGCAACCTGCCTACCCGAACTAACACCACAAGACTACGAGTATACAAATGACAGATACCTCACATAGATGGCTAGTTGATAACAAAGACAAAGCTAACTTCTTTATCGACTTTGTTCTTACTCAATATGAGCAAGGCAAAAGCATCCTGTACTACATTAAAGACGCTACACGCAGTGATCGACAGAACAACGCTATGCATCTGTGGTTTCGGCAGATAGCTGAAGAGTTAAACAATGCGGGTTATTGGGTGCGTCATCCATTTAGTGACAAGCTGGAGATACCCTTTACCGAGGTGCTAGTAAAAGAAACCCTCTACAAGCCCATCATAAAGTCTATGTACGACAAACAGTCTACTGCTAAGGTTACCCCTGCGGAGCTATCAGAAGCCGCTGAGGTGCTAATTAGGTGGCTCTCAGAGCACAAGAGCGTATATGTACCTTTTCCTCAACAACTAAAGGATCAACTAAAGTGAGATTAAAAAGAACAGCCGCAGACCACTGGTTTAGCCGATGCGTCAGACTGCGTAACGACTTTAAGTGCCAAGGGTGTGGCGTACAGTACGAGTCAAACAGCACAGGATTACACTGCTCTCATTACTTTACGCGAGCAAAGAAGGGTATCCGCTACGATGGCATGAATGCTTTTGCACATTGTTACGGCTGTCACCAGAAATATGGCAGTAACCCTGATTACTTTTATCGTCATTATATTGACACCTATGGCGGAGGTGCGCTTGAGATACTGCGAGAGAAAGCCGAAGACATAACGCTAGGCAAGCGTATGAACAAAGAGCAGAAAGAAATATCTAAGCACTACAAAGCCGAGGCCGAACGTATGGAGAACGAACGAGCCTCGGGTGTAGCAGGATGGTTAGAGTTTACTAGTTGGGATTAGGATTTCTTTGACGGAGGAGTTCGGACATCATCCCCTCGATGTCAGTAGCTCCTAGCTTACCAGCGGCACGCTCTCCAAACCGAGCAGTCTGTTTAACAATTGGAAGCTCAGTAAGAACCGCCTGAGGTGGCCGCTCACCTTCTAATGCTTCAACTACTGTCTGACCAATATCTATTGGTCTATCAATAATGATTGGAAGCGAGCCTTCAGCAAGCGTATACAAAATGCCGTTTTCTTTTATCTGACCATACTGGTAATCATTAAGTCCCAGCGTATTGGCTGTTAACAAACTTGCCCAGGCATCGCCGTATCCGCGAATCAATCCACTAATAGACATATCGCCATCACCAAAAATGCCCTGTCGTATTTCATTGATGACAGCATAACCACCTGCACCATACATAGCATAACGCCCAAGGAACTTAGCCGCCTCTTCTGGCTTACCAGCTTTAATATTGCCGACTACTTCACGCAGAGCCAGCGCCTGCTGTTTAACCACAAAGCCACGCAGTGCCCACAACGGACGAAGGTTCGGGTTCCTTGCCCATGCCGCAGGACGACCCGCCGCACTAATTAACTGCTGTTGACCTAAGCCAGCAAACATTAGCTCCTCAGCAAGCTCAGATCCTTTGCCTTTGTACTTAGTCCAGTCAGTTCCATGTCGTTTAAACTCACGCTCAAGAACAGAAAGCTCGGCATCGTTAAAGTAAAAACTCCAGTTCTTTGCAAGATTTCCAGCTTCTGCATCATCAACTGCGCTACGCAACACACCACGCATTACGCCTTTTTTGCCAACCATATCTAGTGCGGCAAAGCCCGACCCTTTCATTAAAAAGTCTGTACCATTACGCATTAGCTCGGCAGAACGTGCCATAAATCCTTGATTACTATCTGCAAGCTCATTTGTCTTGTTAACAAATTCACCAAAGGTTTGGTTGTCAAGACCCAGCTTTTTAAGATCGGGATTAGGAACCGACTTAAATGGCTTTAATACTTGCAAGCCTTCAAGCACTGCACGACCACCATACTTAGCACCAACAAGTGGTATGTCCGCTAAGTTCAGAATGGCAGATAGTGGACCAGCTAGAGTGGTAGCATATGCGCCAGAGTTAGCCGCCTGAATCAACGGGTGCGGCGTCTTCTGCTGTCCCATAATTGAGTCAGTAATCTTGTTGACTGCATACTGAGCGCCGTCATTACTAATGCCACGCTGAGTAAATGAGTAGAACAAGGCGTCCATAAACTCTTCTGGGCTAAGTGCCTTTTGCCCGGGCCGTCTAGCAATAACGTTGATGTCAACACCAAACTTATCTTGCAACTGAGCCAGTCGCTCCATTTTAAACAGGCGTTGCATATCTGTAATAATTGGGTTGTCGTACTCTGATGGATCTGGAACGTTGCCTTTCTTGTCTACGTATGACCCACGAGTTCTTGGCTCGTATGCCCTATCACCAAACATTTTTTCTATCTCAGAATCAGAAAGGCCGTCTTCTTTTAGCTTGCTAATAAACTTGTTGTTGCGCGTATGTAAATAGGTAATCTCATCAGAAAACTCACTGCCAAATACTTTCTTGTTTAAGGCGCTGTTTTTTTCAAAACTCACCTTAAGATAAGCTTTTAAAGTATTCATCTGCTGAGTGTTAAGATCTTTGGATAGCTCTTTTTCTAGCCGAGCAAGCGATGTCTCTCTAGTTTTTCCAAGCTTTCCAGCACCGTAGTCAAGTAATGCGCCCTTTGCTCTTGTGCTGTTATTGATAGTTTTGACTACTGGTACTAACGCTTCAGCTAAATTACCCAGGGATTTATTAACATTCCGCAAAGCTGTTTCGTCAGCACGTTGGAATCTAGCGCCAATCTGCGGGCTAACAACACGCATCAACTCATCCGATACGCCTGTAACTTTGTCGTTATAAAAGTTAGTTAGTGCGCCCGTAGCACTTTCCCAAAACTCACCAAACGTCTTAGCATCCGATAAAGGTTTGCGTGTGTACTTAGGTGTATCTACTTCGGTAAACACCTCATCAGCTTGGACTCTTTGTATTGCTTGGGTAGCCGCAAGATTTTCTGGGTCAAGAGACATATCAGCAATTTCATCTGATTGAGTACGTAACCCGCCAGAGGACGATGGCATTGTCGCAACGCTTAACACCTTGCCGATAGCAAAACCACCAAGACCACCAACAGTTGCGCCCCCTAGCCTTTCTTCGAATCCTTCGCCAGCACCAAAGCCATATACAGCACCTTCAATACCAGCTTGTTTAGCAGTGCTTTTAATCCCTGCTTTACCTAACAATTTAGGTACAGCAAAAATTCCACCGGGTATTGCACCTGCAAGCTCAGAACCTATAGCTCGACCGGGCTCAAGTTGCTCAAAACGTTTTTGTTCTGCTCTAATTCGTTTTAATTCTTCGTCATAATCGCCTTCAGGTTTACCGCTGGCCATAATCATAGCTTCGAGTTCGTCAGCAAAGCCAAATGTAGCGCCTTGCAAGATAGATCTGCCCGTGCCTTTTATACGCTCTTGTTTTCGTTTCTTGCGATTTTCATACGCTTTATTAAGAAGATCTTGGTAAGAGGTAGGTTTTTCATTTTCTGAGTCTTGGTAGTAGACGCTTTTACCTTCAGATAATCGTTTTTGAGCATGATCTTTTGCTTTTTTAACAATTGATCGCGCAACCGGATTAGACATATCCCAGCCTTTTCCGGGTTCCATTTCTTGCATATATTCAATTTCAGAAGAAGAAAGCGTAGGAACCATTGCTGGAACCTCAACTTCTTCTCCATCAATTTCAATACCAACAGAAAACTCAGTCATTGTGCCGCCAGTGACTTTGTTTTTTATAGGGCCAAGATATCCTTTTGCAGATTTTTTACTGCCATCACGCCGATACATTGATCGGTCATTGTAAATAGCTTTCAATAACTCAGAAGAATCAACCATAAGAAACCTTTTACTTATCTGTATCCACTAGATCGCGCTATAGCAATTAATTGGCGACGTTCAGCAATGTCTGCCTGTTCCATATTAATAAGATCTTCTTCAGCGGCAAGCGCGGCTTCTTGAACTTTTTCTTTGTTTTCAGATAGCTCTTGTATACGTTGATTGTATGCGCTTGTTGTTTCATCAGCTTCTTTAGGATTTAACAGCTTTAACTTTTCATTAACGAGCATTTGAATCTCTTCACGATTTTCTATTCCCTGCTGATATCTAGCTTGAAATCCTTCTTCTCCCGGCGTTTCAACCCCCATCTCCTCAACAACTTCTTTGATAATTTCAAATTGTCTTTGAGCAGGAACATTTGGTTGCAACATAAACTCGCGTTTTAAAGCTCCTAAAACACGTTTATGCAACTCTCCGTCTTCATTAGCTGATTTTTCAACAGCATCATAAACAGACTGACCGCCAAAGAATTTAGCTACTGTGCCAGCTCTAAATTCTCTTAAACCATTTAGATAGTTGCTAACAGCTTTTTCAGCATTAAGCTCAGCAACAGGCTCAGACAGCTCCTGTTTTCTTCTAGCATTCCTAGCTTTTGCTACCTCTTCATTAATTAACTTTACGGCTTCTCTTCTTTCTCTTCGGTCATTAGGGTCTAAAGTACCGCCATCATTTGCTTTTTTGTTAAGTTTCTTAAAGCGTTCAAACGCATTCTCAACAGAGTCTAATCCCTCAAAATAACTAGCGTTTGCAGGATCAGTTAAGAAATCAACCGCTGTAGCTGAAAGATCACCAGTTTTAAATGACTCAGCTATTTCTTCGCGTGTCTGAAGACTGTCTTTGACAGTGTTAGCAATATAAGTAAGGTGCTCATCGTAAAGAGCCCGGACTTGAGGATCTGTTACTGACTCCATGCGGCTTGAAAGAGTTGCAAGAGGATCTTCTGAGCCTGATCTTATTATTGCGTTAATGGTAGAGTCTGCCCATCGCAATCCTTCAGCACGCTTAAACTCTTCAGCTTGATTTACTGCATCTATTTCATCAGTTACTTTTTGTTGAAATCGCGTTGAAAAAATTTCTGTGTATTCACCAACAGGCTTTCCTGCTTTTTGAGCAAGATCAACCATTTCTCTTTGCACATCAATAGCCGCTTGTTGATCTATAAACTCAGTTGGTCTGGCCATTATCATGTCAAAACGATTAGAAAGTTCCTGCATTGCTTCTGCAAAATTAGCGTCTACTACTGCATCTTCAGAAGCTTTAATAGATGCTTTTGCGTTTAATGATTGGGCTTTTGCAATATCGTATTGAATAGCATCTTCTGAACCATAGGTTTTAATAAACTCTTTTCGCGTCATTCCAGATGACACAGCTTCTGTTGCCGCAATTTTTGTATCAGATCGGCTTGTTGATCTTGCACTGGAAATACTTGATAGCGTATTGCTTAAAATTTGAGGGTCATTAAGAGCAACTGCATTGGCTTTTACTCGCCCTTCAATAACTGCACGCTGAGTATCTGATAGTGCTGGGTCATTAAGTTTTTCAATGTCCTGAGTAATTTCAATTTGAACATTGTTTATGCGTTGATTGTTACGCAAAGAAGCCGCATGCAATGTGTACTGCGGATCGCCAGATTCCGTACCTAATCGCTCATAAATATCAGCAAGTGCTGATGTATTACCAGATGCTTGAGCCGCAGAAAGCTCTTTAAGCATACCTTCTGTTGCTTTTTTCTTCCTTGATGCTTCAGGAAGACCGCCAATTTTTTCACCCACGTCAAATAAACCTTGAGTAAAAGATGGCTGTGTTAAGGATCTAACAAGATCTCTACCAAAACGTGCCATTGTTAATCTCCTTAACCTAACTTAGGAATCCCAATGTTATAGTCACCGCCTAATGCGCCACCTAATAAACCGCTTCCCAGTGCGCCAGCAAGATTTGCTTGGCCTAATGCAGAAGCAAGAAGCATGTCGATTCCAGATGCTCTGGCCTCTCCAAACAATCCTGCGCCATAAAGTTGTGCTTGTTGCTGTTGCGCCGCCGCAGTTTGCCCTGGGGCTAATGCTCCAATAAGTTGTTGCTGTGGCAAGTAAGCACCCATCAATGCACCCATACCAAGCTGTTGCTGTCCTGCCTGCAGTGCTTGCGATCCACCCAATAAGCCTTGACCTGCTTGCATAGCCTGTAACGCCTGAGCCTGTTGAGCCGCGCTAAGACCTTGCGCTTGACCTGCAAATTGAGTGCCAAGTCCAGCATACTGCGCACCAAGTGCCGCTTGTTGTGCTTGTTCTGCTTGAGCTTGACTCATTGCGCCTAGCATCGCTCTGCTCTTTGCTTCTTACTGCGCTTGAGCTAAAGCCAATTGTTCAGGGGTGCCGCCATATTGCGCTGTACGAACACCTAAACGGCCTTGAGCCGCTAGTCGCTCTTCTAGCCCCAAAGCTTGACGCTCTTCTCCTGGACGCTGTGCCTCTCTCATGCGCTCGTAAATAGCCGCTTCTCGATCAACGGTTGGCATTCCTGCCTGTTCCATAAATTGACCGCCAAGGCCAAATGCTTGCGTAGACGCCGCTCTAGTAGGATCCATGCCAAATACTGGCTGACCTATCATTCCTTGGCCTCTGCCAAGAACATCCATTCCAGCTTGTTGTAACTGACCTGCGCCGGGTACTGGCTGGCCTAGCATTTGCCCCGCTTGACCAAACAATGCTTGTGACAATGCTTGTTCCTGCGGCGAATAAGCCATAGTGGTAGACAGTTGGCCTGTAGTTGGATCTATGCGAGTGCCAAATGTACCGCCTGTGCCAGTAGTAATTGTGTAAGGACGGAATTGAGCCTGACCTATTTGCTCTTCAGCAAGCTCAGTGCCTAATCTAATTCCTCTTTCCCCGATATCGCCGAGTTCACCATAAGCACGAGCAAGTAATCCAGTGCCACCAGCGCCCAATAACCAATCTAAACTCATTAGTATGTACCCCCATCAATTGTTCCTGTTGACAGAGTGCCTGTGAACGTCAGTGCAGGAATTGTTACTGTGCCTGTAAACGTAGGGGAAGCAATGTCCGCCTTCGTAGCGATAGCCGTAGAAATCGCGTCAAATTCTGTTTCAAATTCAGCGCCCTTAATGATTTTGCCGCTGTCACCGGAAGGTAGACTGTCTTTAGCGGCAAAGTCTGTGGTCTTTGTATAGTTACTCATAGTACTTTACCCATTAGTGCTAACACGTTGATCTCTTGGAGAGACAAACCTGATCCGTCTATGTCTGCTTCCAACCCAATAGTAATGACACCGCCACCTCCTGTCGTGTTAATTCCACGACGTGACGTAAGATCACCACCTGTAAATTCTGCTGTACTGTTAAATTCGCTTTCGTTGAAGTAGCCAGTTATCTGATTACCTACTGTAAACTCTGCAGTCTGAAAAAATGTCCCAAAGTCATACGCCCACTTTAAAAACATAATCGCGCTGTTTGCGCCAACAATCGTAGGGCGTAGCTTTTTTAGTATTTTTAAACGAGAAGGATCACCAAAGGTAAGGCCGGGGCTGTAATACTTGAAACGATATGGCTCGCCATCGTCTCTATAACCTGTGTACTCGCTAATCCCATTGCCGTTACCAATGTACAACGTGCCATCTTCAAGGCGTGTGTAAGCTGTAAAGCCAGTGCCAGGCCATCGAGTCACGCGATAGGCACCACCCTCTACCGTGCCTCTAACATCAAAGCAGTACGTAGTATCCTGATTAACAAAAGTTAATAAGTAAAAACCATTCTCTGGGCTGTAAACCGTTCTAAAAAAGCTAATCTCGTTTTGAGTAAGATCAATGATGTCTTTTGTGATGTTGTTAGACAGGCTTGTAATAGGCATCGACTTTTCTTGTATTGTTCTGCCAAAGCTTTTTAAACCTGTTTGCGATAAGAACAACACGTCTGTGCCCGTATACTGAACAGTATCTCTATCAACACACCCAACACCTGCTACGGTATCCGCAAGGGACATGGTGGCAGGAGCCTCTGCTCCCTGATACACAACAATACTGTGCTTACCAAAAATAATTAGTAAGCCATTGTGTGCCGCCAGCGCCACAATCTCGTCATGGCCGTCAGGCCATACTTTTGAGATATCAATGGACCCGCTAGTACCACCAGACCAATCATGCCCAATAAGAAGATCAGACCAATAAACAGTAGATTTATTAGCGCCAAAGTCTGCTACCCATAATCTGCCATATGCGGCTAAGACTTCGTTGCCATATATCGCGCTAGTAACACCAGCCGCGCCAGATACTGTACTTAACTTAACTACTGAACCACCTGTATTGTCATAGACGAGCGGCTCATAGCTACGCTGGAAGAAATAGATCTTGTCGTTAAAGTTGACCATCTTCCAGTTGTCTTGAGTAATGGTGTAACTGCCGGGAGTTTCATCGGCTAATGTTGTAGTGCCGCTAAGAATCTTGTTGTTACCAACAGAAAATATCTTGCTGTTACCAGCATCATCCCGAAACTCTTTGATGGCTCTAATTTTTGCAGTTCCAAGCTCGGTCTTAGTGGTTGTAATTACGTTATAGCCTTTGCGAGATGCAATACGTCCACGCTTGTCGATAACTGCATTATCAGCAACATCGGCAAACGACGGATCTTGTGACAGCGGAGAATCTTCTGTATTGATTCCCTTGAAGGCTGGAGCTACAAGATTAATGCTTTGTAGTGGTTGAGCCATAACTACCTCACGCCGTATAGAAGACTACTTCTTCTGGATGTTTTTGTGCGTCTAGCGCAATAGCATCAGACAAATACTTATCGGCAATAGCAAAGTATTCAGGTGCCGATGTGCCTCCTGTTTCTCCACGCTCTCTAGCTAACAAAGCAATAGCCATGTGAATCACAGGCATTGACGGAATAGTCATAGTGTCATCGTTAGCAGATAGGTCAGCCGCACGTTTTACGCAGTTAAAGCGAATAGTGTATGCCTTATCAGGAGTTGGATAGATGTCTATCTGTGTATCGCCGTCACTGTCTACGCCATTGTAGGTGTAGTAAGTCGGCGCACTCTTTCTTGGCTCAGAAATCAAGTAAGCCTCATCAAAAAACGTAGCCGTTTTGTACTCCATAAAGAGATTAGACGTATCGTTAATTACGTTAAGTGCTTTGATTCTGTTTTGACTACCCGTGAGCGTATAGTTAAAAACATCTTCCGTTGTAGTAATGGTCAAGGTAGTTCGCAGTGCCGACCAGTCCCAAGCATCCTCCACCATACGCTTTGCGTCATTAACAAAATCGCCAACCATCTTGGCGTATGTGCTTTCCTGTACCGACGTTACCTCTTCTTCTCGAAGCCGCCGCAGTACGTTGTTTACTATATTTAGATAAGTCATTACTTGTTCCTATCCACTATTAATCTAGTTAGCAATCCACCCATCATATCGTTGGCTGTTTGCGGCAATACCAAAGGTTGTATCTCAGGTAGCTGGTAGTTTATTCCTGCCATAAATGGGCTAAACATACCACCAGCACCACCACCGCCACCACCACTTACTTCTGGAGGCTCTTCAACGCCAGAAGGTAAACACTCACCCGTTTCTGGATCTCTTGTAGTGCCTTCAGGACATTCTTCTTCAGGTGCCTGGCACCCTAAATCTGGATCGGGTCTTGAACCGTCAACACACTCAGAACATAACGGCCAATCTACTGCACCATTTGCACACTCTTCTTCTGGCTCAGTCTCTGGAACAAAATCAGAACAAATACCATCAATGAGCGTCATGCCTTCAGGACACTCTGTGCATTGAGGTGGGTTGGTAGCACCGTTAGCGCAAGGCTCTGGCTCTATTACTGTTTCAGAGCAAATGTTATTTATTAAGGTTGTTCCTTCAGGACACTCTGTACATTCGGGGGGATTAGTAGCTCCATTAGCACATGGCTCTGGCTCTACAACCTCCGTAGGAATACAGACACCATTTTGAATGGTTCCTGTTTGCCCATTAATTTCACATGAGTCGCCTTCCATAGGTCCAGTAGGCGTCTCCGGTTCCGGTTCTGGTTCCGGCTCAGGTTCAGATTCCGGCTCCGGTTCAGGCTCTGGTTCAGGTTCCGGTTCAGGTTCCGGTTCCGGCTCAGGTTCTGGTTCAGGTTCGGGCTCTGGCTCAGGTTCCGGTTCTGGTTCAGGTTCAGGCTCTAATGCAATACAGCCACCTTTTCCGTCTGTAGTCCCCATTTCTCCTGTAGAAGTCTCACAAGGATTGCCCGCTGGCTCCACTTCCGGCTCAGGCTCAGGCTCAGGTTCCGGTTCTGGTTCCGGCTCTGGTTCCGGTTCAGGTTCTGGCTCCGGCTCTGGCTCTGGCTCTGGCTCTGGTTCTGGTTCCGGTTCAGGCTCCGGCTCTGGTTCGGGTTCAGGTTCGGGTTCAGGATCTGCCGCACAATTACCATCAGCATCATAAGTGCCGTCTTCCCCGTCAAGCGTTTTGCAAGGCTCACCCTCTTCATATTGAACAGGAGGATCTTCGCACTCACCTAATGTTTCGTTGTATACCTGATCTCCCGTGCATTCAACCGGAGTATCGACACAAGTACCGTCTTCATTAAGTTGATAGCCAGATAAACAACCACCACAACGACTTGTACCGCCTTCTTCGGCTGGTATGTGTTTTCTGTTTTGTTCAGCACATTCTTCTGCTGTTGGTCCAATAGGGGCTTGCTTTACTGGCTGGCACTCTTTTGTTGCTTCAAAATACTGAAACCCTTCAGGACACTCAGTACATTCAGGAAAGTTTAAAGCTCCATTTGCACATGAATCTTCTTCTGCTATGTTTAAAAAAGGATTGTTTTCTTCAATCTCTTCTTCAATTTCACCAATAATTAATGCACCAATGTAACCGCCAACTGCATCTTCTATAATGCCGCCAAGCGTTCCAACTGATATGTCACCTTGAATATCAGCTAAAATTCCGCGTATCTTGTCTTTTGCCTCTTCTAAAGTTTCTTCTAACCAGCCAGCAGGATCTTCAAGCACATCTCTTATGTCTTGACCGGCTTCTTTAATTAAATCTTCAAGATCTTTCCATGTGATATCAACCATTCCAGGCGGCAATGGAATATCAATGCCAGGAATTGACAGTATAATTCCAATATTTACACAGTCTTTCCATCCTTGATATGTACCACCTTCACCATCTGGAACTCTTTCTGTCCATGTCTCACAATCTCTTGATACTCCTGCAGTACTTCTAATAATTTTTACAACTAAATCTTTAAGATCATTTGGATTTTTAGGAATTGAACCTACAACAGCTCGCCCAATTTCATCCACAATACCTCTAGCAGTTTCAATTGTTTCTTCAGTAATGTCTTCGCCCGTTTCTGCGGCTTCATCTAAGATTTCTTTAAAAATATCTCGTTCGCCTTCGGGCTCTGGCTCTGGCTCCGGCTCGGGTTCCGGCTCTGGCTCGGGTTCAGGTTCTGGCTCAGGTTCTGGCTGAGGCTCCGGTTCGGGCTCGGGTTGAGGTTCTGGCTGAGGTTCTGGCTCTGGTTCGGGTTCCGGTTCAGGCTGTGGCTCTGGAAGCGGAGGCTCTCCGCATTCAGTAGGATTTAACGCCGCATAAATTGGATCTTCACAGCGATCTTCTTCTGGCTCAGACTCCGGTTCTGGCTCGGGCTCCGGTTCTGGCTCAGGCTCGGGCTCGGGCTCGGGTTCCGGTTCGGGTTCGGGCTCTGGTTCCAATTCGGGCTCCGGTTCCGGCTCAGGTTCGGGTTCAGGTTCTGGCTGTGGCTCAGGAAGTGAAGGTTCTCCACACTCAACTGGATTTAAAGCCGCATATATAGGATCTTCACAAGGGTTTTCTTCAGGATCCTCTGTAGGCTCTGGTTCAGGTTCCGGCTGAGGCTCCGGCTCCGGCTCCGGTTCTGGCTCAGGTTCCGGTTCGGGTTCGGGTTCGGGTTCCGGTTCTGGATAATTTTCATCAAGCCAGTCATTAACTTCACCAGTACCTGATCCTAAAATATCAACAACAATGTCATAGATATCGTGATAATCATCTGCATCGTTTGGATCTAAACCCTCAAGAGCATCTAAAATTCTTGGGTCTAAATCATCTGGAACTTGTCCTGTTTCAGCTATCTCACCTAAAACATCTAAGAGTTCTTGAGCTTGCTCTCTATCTCCACGCCAACCAGGGAGACGCTCTCTAATCCGCGCTCTTGTTTGTTGGTTATAACGTCGTTGGGCTTCTGCCAGTTCTTCTTCTGTTAGCTCTCTTCTAATGGAACTACGAATAGCGGCAATATAATCTTGAAGTGTGGCTCTTGCTCTTCCCCCAGCACCACCGCCAGTATCTCGAACGCGATACATTTCATTAAAAATTGCATCGTATTCAATTGTTCTAGTGTCGTCGTCGCCACCGCGTGTTCTTGACATTTACTTTTCCCTCGACACGCCTTTGGTCTTTTCATACGAACGCATTGCCCCAAGGCCAAGCATTCCCATTAAGACCGGCATCATAGTCTCTAAGTCAATTA
>Ga0213865_10001833_pt1 | contig 13624 bp, 11 predicted proteins | sample PICome_6_FD_160100 | JGI IMG/M metagenome (GOLD analysis project Ga0213865, IMG submission 160100) | Coastal seawater microbial communities near Pivers Island, North Carolina, United States - PICO282 | ecosystem: Environmental > Aquatic > Marine > Coastal | place: USA: North Carolina...
TTGAGGTATTGGTTGATCGCCAAGAAGATAAGTACGGACAGCTAGTTCTTTCTCACAGAAAAGCACGTTCTATCAAGGCTTGGGATCGCGTTAACGAAGCACACGATAACGATGAAATCGTTAAGGGTTACGTTAAAGCTCGTACTAAGGGTGGTATGATCGTAGACGTATTTGGTCTAGAGGCGTTCTTGCCAGGATCACAGATTGACGTTAAGCCAATCCGCGATTACGATCAGTACGTAGATAAAACAATGGAGTTCAAAGTGGTTAAAATCAACCACGAATTCAAAAACGTTGTTGTTTCTCACAAGGCGCTTATCGAAGCTGATCTTGAAGAACAGAAAAAAGAAATCATCTCGAAACTCGAGAAAGGTCAAGTATTGGAAGGTGTGGTTAAAAACATCACGTCTTACGGTGTATTCATCGACCTTGGTGGCGTAGATGGTCTAGTTCACATTACAGATTTGAGCTGGAGCCGTATCAACCACCCGTCAGAGGTAGTAGAGTTGGATCAAAAAATCAACGTTGTAATTCTTGACTTCGACGAAGGCAAAACTCGTATCCAATTAGGTCTTAAGCAACTTGAGAAGCACCCATGGGATGCTCTTGACGAGAACTTAAGCGTTGGCGATAAAGTAACAGGTAAAGTAGTAGTACTTGCTGATTACGGTGCATTTGTAGAAGTATTGCCAGGTGTTGAAGGTTTGATCCACGTAAGCGAAATGAGCTGGTCGGCTCACTTGCGCAGCGCTGGTGACTTCATGAAAGTTGGTGATGCAGTAGAAGCTGAGGTATTGACTCTAGATCGCGAAGAGCGTAAGATGAGCCTTGGTATCAAACAATTGACTACTGATCCTTGGACGGATATTACTACAAAATACCCACAAGGTTCAACGCATGCTGGTACCGTTCGCAACTTCACGAACTTCGGTATCTTCCTAGAGCTTGAAGAAGGAATTGATGGTTTGATCCACATTTCTGATCTAAGCTGGACGAAGAAAGTGAAGCACCCGTCTGAATTTACTTCTATTGGTGCTAAACTAGAAGTTGTAGTTATGGATATCGACGCTGAAAACCGTCGCTTGAGCTTGGGTCACAAGCAAGTAACTGATAACCCTTGGGATACTTACGCCACAACATTCAAAGTAGGTAATAAGGTAACAGGTACTATGATCAACTCAGGTGATAAAGGCGGTGATGTAAGCTTTGCTGAGCACGAAGGTGTTGAGGCTTACTGTCCTGCACGTCACATCACTAAAGAAGATGGTGCTAAACTAGAAAAAGGCGAAACTGCAGAGTTCGTAGTGATCGAATTCAACAAAGACAACCGTCGTATCGTAGTATCTCACGTAGGTACATACAAAGAGGTTGAGTTGAAGAAGAACACTGGCCGTGGTGGTAACAAAGGCGGAAACGTTGCTGTACCAAACCAAAACGTTGAGCGCTCAACAATGGGTGATCTAGACGCTTTGGCGGCTCTTAAAGAGCAAATGGAGAAAGGCGGTAAATAAGCCGATTTTTTCGAGATAACTCACGAACCCCTCGGGCCGCAGGTCCGAGGGGTTTTTTAATGGATAAAATCCTAACTTGGGGGACTATGCGAATTGGAGAAATTATTCAAGAATTGGAGTTGTGGGCGCCGCTGGTACTTCAAGAATCATACGACAACAGCGGACTCATTGTTGGTTCAAGAGATTGGGAAACCGACGGTGTTTTAGTCGCTTTGGATTGTTTGGAAGCCGTGGTTGATGAAGCCATTGCTAAGAATATCCACCTCATTGTCGCGCACCATCCTATAGTGTTTGGAGGATTGAAGAGATTCAATGGCTCAAGTTACATTGAGCGAGTTGTCATGAAGGCCATCAAGCACGATGTGGCTATATATGCCATCCATACTAACCTCGACAATGTGCTCTGGGGAGTGAATGCTAAGATCATGGAGCTCCTGGGGATTCAAAATCACTCTATTCTAAGCCCAATGAAAGGTGCCTTGAAGAAGTTTCAAGTCTATGTGCCTGTCGCTAGTGTTGCCTCGCTTGAGGCAGCTGTGTTTAATGCTGGAGGGGGAAAGGTTAGTGCGTATGAAGAGTGCAGCTTCAAAACTGAAGGTTTAGGTTCGTTTAAAGGCACTGAAGGGACCACTCCTGAAATAGGGAAGGTTGGTGAGCGCGAGTTTGTGGAAGAAGCAAAGCTTGAGTTTATTGTTCCTGCATTTGTTCAAAGGGCAGTCGAGAAGGCTGCTCGAACGGCGCACCCTTATGAAGAGATGGCCTACGAGTGGTTGGCTGTGGAAAATGTGGCTACCCAATATGGTGCGGGTGCCGTGGGTGAATTGGCCCAGGAAATGAAATTCGATACATTTTTAGCCTTGGTTAAAAAGGCTTTTGGTTCGACAATAAAATATACTCCTGCAGTAAAGGAAACCGTCAAACGAATTGCTGTATGTGGTGGTTCAGGCAGCTTCTTATTAGGAGCGGCAAAGGGCAGCGGAGCAGATGTTTTTATCACCGCGGATTACAAATACCACCAATTTTTCGATGCGGATGGCAGTCTGTCGATTTTCGATGTGGGACATTTTGAGAGTGAGCAGTTTACAATCGACCTCATAGCTGATAGACTCTCGGAAAAATTCCCTAAATTTGCCGTTCTCAAAACTGAGGTCAACACAAACCCTATTCAGTACTATTAGTATGGCTAAGAAGGCAAAAGAGCTAAGCGTAGAAGATAAATTAAGAGCGCTTTACGATCTGCAAATCATTGATCGTCGTGTAGACGAAATCCGTGCAATGCGCGGAGAGCTTCCATTGGAGGTTGAAGATCTAGAAAACGAAGTAGCCGGTATGGAGACTCGTATGGAAAAGGTGAACAATGAGGTTGCTGACCTAGAAGCAGATATCAAGGAAAAACAACTTTTGATTAAGGAAAGCCAAGAGAAAATGGCGAAGTACTCAAAAGATCAAGAGCAAGTAAGAAATAACAGAGAGTTCGAAGCAATTGCGAAGGAAATTGAATACCAAGAATTGGAAATTCAATTAGCTGAAAAGCGTATTCGCGAGTTCTCCGCACGCATCGAGGCAAAGAAAGAGGCAAATGAGGCGAGCGTAGAAAAGTTGAATGATCGTAAAACTCACTTGACACACAAAGTAAGCGAGTTAGACAGCATTATGGCTGAGACTCAGAAAGAAGAAGAAATGCTTCTTGCCAAGAGCGAAGAGTATAAGGGAATGATAGAAGCACGCTTAGTGGAAGCATACGACCGCATTCGTTCCGCCACTAAGAACAAGCTTGCTGTTGTTTCAGTAGAGCGTGGTGCTTCTGCCGGTTCTTTCTTCGTAATTCCACCGCAACGTCAAATGGAACTTGCACAGCGCAAGAAAATCATGATTGATGAGCACAGCGGTCGCATCCTTGTTGATCCTGTATTGGCTCAAGAAGAAGAGGAAAAGATGGACGCAATGATTGCAGGGTGGTTGAAATAAACCCGTGCAATTTATGCCGCGCGTAGCGCAAAATATTTAGACTCAAAAAAGCCCGCTCGAAGAGCGGGCTTTTTGTTTTCTAATGGTCAATCTTGTTGGCCTATTTCGTACAGACGTATAACATCTCACGTTTAGGCAAGGCGTATTTCTCAAAGTAGCCTTCAGGAAGCTCTTTTGCTGCATCGAAGGTACTAACAGTAAAGCCGCATTCTTTGAGGCGCTCAGGGTAATCCTGCCCGTAAAGACGAACATGATCGTACTGGCGGAAGCGACGCTCACGCTCTGCAGGATCCTTGATCGATGGGTCCTCATCTGTAACCTCATAATCAGGATCCAAAGGAACTTGGATAATCGCTAGGCCACCAGGTTTTAGAATGCGGCAAAGTTCACGTATGGCTTGCTTGTCGTCGTCTACGTGTTCAAGAACGTGATTGCAAAAGATGGTGTCGTATGTATTGTCCTCGATAGGAATGTCTTGTACATCAAAACGCATGTCTGCTAGTGGTGAGAAGAGATCGGCCGTTGTGTAATCAAGGTGATTCATTTTGCGGAATCGACCGTAAAAACACTGTTCTGGGGCGATGTGTAGGAGTTTTTGTGGCTTGGTAAGGAAATCTGTGTAGTCCTTAAGGTAAAGCCAAAGAAGTCGATGCCTTTCTAGACTGTTTGTTCCTGGGCAAAGCGCGTTAGGACGCTGATTCTCGCCATAGCCGTAAGGAAAAAAGCGTGAGTAGCCTCTGCCGTCTATTGGATCGACAAAATTCGAGCCTCTGAACAATACAGGACTGAGCCATTGTACAATGTAGCTCAATCTAATTAGCAGAGGGCGCGGCACTTTAGCGAGTGCCCATTTCATCATTTTTGAGATCATACCTTTTCGTATTCTTCCGGCGCTATACCGAGCGCGTCGTAAATGTACTGGAAAGTACTTAGGATTTCTGGCTTACCATCAACTACCGCCACGTCGTGCTCGAAATGCGCACTGTTTTTACCATCGGCAGTAAGAATGGTCCAACCGTCTTTAAGCTGCTTAATTCTATGGGTGCCGAGGTTGGTCATTGGCTCAATGGCGATAACTAGACCTTCTTGAATTTTTTTGCCACGCCCACGACGCCCGTAGTTTGGAACTTGTGGCTCCTCGTGCATTTTTCTTCCAAGACCGTGTCCTACAAGCTCCCTAACGATACCGTATCCGCGTGCTTCGGTGAACTCTTGGATAGCAGCGCCAATATCACCTATTCTATTGCCGGCAACGACCTCTCGTATGCCTACATAAAGACTTTCTTTGGTATCGGCAAGAAGACGCTTTGTATCTGCATCAACCTCACCTACGGCGAAAGTATATGCATGGTCACCATAGAACTCATTCATGTAAACGCCACAGTCTACACTCAGGATATCACCTTCTTTGAGTGGGTCTTTGCCTGGGATACCATGAACGACTTGGGCATTTGGAGACATACATAGGCTATTTGGAAAGCCATACATACCCAAGAAGCCCGGTTCACCACCATGGTCGCGAATAAACTCTTCAGCCATTTTATCCAGCTCCAAAGGAATGGCGCCAGGAACAATTTTTGGCGCGAGCATTCCTAAGGTCTTACTGACCAACTGTGCACTTTCACGCATCAGTTCAATTTCTTCTCTAGTCTTGTATTTGATCATTATCTGGCGACCAATAAATTATCTCCTGTCATTTCCGCCGGCTGGTCTACACCCATTAGGGCCAAAAGGGTAGGTGCTATATCTCCTAGTTTTCCCTCCTTTAGACCATATTTCTGGGCCGAAGAGCCAACAAGCCAGCAAGGTACAACAGTGGTAGTATGCGCAGTGTTCGGTGAACCGTCGTCATTTACCATACAATCTGCATTACCGTGATCGGCAAGAACGATGAATTGGTAATCCGATTCTAAACCGGCCTCAACGACTGATTGCAAACACGAGTCAACAGTTTCACAAGCTTTGATTGCAGCTTCCATTACCCCTGTGTGACCAACCATATCGGGGTTAGCAAAGTTCAGACATACAAAGTCGGTTGCACCTTCTTTTAATTTGGGAACAATGGCATCTCGAATATCGCCAGCACTCATCTCGGGTTGCAAGTCGTAGGTAGCCACCTTTGGAGAAGGACAGAGTAAACGTTCTTCACCATTAAAAGGCTTCTCACGACCGCCGGAAAAGAAGAAGGTGACATGAGGGTACTTCTCTGTTTCAGCTATTCTAATTTGGGTACGTCCAGCACTTTCGAGTACTTCACCCATGGTATTGACCAAGTTGTCCTTGCGGAACACCACTTCAATATTTTTGAAGGTGTCGTCGTAGCTAGTCATGGTCACAAAGTGAAGATTCAAAGCAGACATATCCTCTTCTGGGAAGTCACCTTGGGTTAAGACCTCGGTGATTTCTCTTCCTCGATCCGTTCTAAAGTTGAACATGATGACTACATCGTTTTCCGCGAGAGTCGCTAGTGGATCGCCGTTTTCATGAGTAATGACTACAGGCTCTAAGAATTCGTCCGTAACTCCTGATTCGTAGCTCTGCTTAATCGCGGTAACGGCATCGGTAGCTTTGGCGCCCTTTCCGTGCACCATTAAATGGTAGGCCTTGGCGACACGCTCCCAACGCTTATCGCGATCCATACTGAAGTAGCGGCCGATTAACGAGGCAACGCGACCAGTAGTTTCTGACATATGTGCTTCCAAATCGGACACATAATCTGCACCACCTTGTGGGTCAGTATCCCGACCGTCTGTGAAAACGTGAACAAACACGTCCTCAAAGGCTTCAGCATGAAGCCAAGTACATAGGGCTTTTGCGTGATTGATATGCGCATGAACACCGCCATCAGAAAGAAGCCCGGCAATGTGAATCTTGCTATTATTGGCTTTGGCGTGTGCCAAAGCTGAAAGAAGAGTTGGGTCAGTAGCAAAGTCGCCCTTTTCAGCAGCGAGATTGATTTTTACCAAATCTTGATATACAACACGGCCAGCACCGAGATTCATATGTCCCACTTCTGAGTTTCCCATTTGACCCTCAGGTAGACCTACGTCTAGCCCTGAAGTCTTCACCCAAGTTTGAGGGTAGTCCTTGTAAAGGGAATCAACAAAAGGCGTATTGGCTTTATCTATAGCACTGACATCTGGGTTATCGGCTCTTCCCCAACCGTCAAGTACAATTAATGCTGTCTTTTTCATAGTGTTCGTTGAAGCCACAAATTTAGCGATTATTGGGGCAAAAAAAGACCCGCCACGTGCGGGTCTTTTCATCTAAAATTCATTGGATTAATACACTGCAATCCAGGCAGTTTCTACAACTGCTTTTGCAGCTTCCAAAGCCGTGCGTGCTTCGGCTAAGTTTTCATGCATACTGAATACAACTCGGTAGGTATTCAAAGATTCTACGTAGCTTGTCGTAAAGTCTGAACCAGATTCTGAAGCGTACTTTTCGGCTGCCTCTTTTGTTGGGAATGAGCCGATTATAACGTAGTAACCTTTTGGATTCACTATTTCCTCATTCTCTTCCTTATCAATAACTGGTTCATTGGCTTCAGTCTGTGCCTTTAGTGCTTCGATTTCATCAAGCAGTCCAGCTTTTTCGAGTTCGTGTTTGTTTTTCGACTCATCGACGGACTTTTCAAATATTTCAAGTTGTTTATTGGCCGATTCCAAGTCAGAATTGAGTTGGTTGCGTATTTTTTCAGATTTGACTCGTTCTTCCTCGATTCTTGGATCATCACCTAGATTGAGATATACAGCAGTATAAAATCTACCTAACTGGTCGACACCGTCTGCAGTTCCATTAATATCGCTTAGGAATAGTGTATGCCTATATCCAAATGATAGGGAGTATTGCACATTCATTGGCAATTCTAAAGAAGCACCAAAACTCAAGTTTTCATTGAAGCCAAAGCTACTTGTAGGCGACCCTCCATTATTAACACTCGTTAATGCACTCCCAATGCCAAGATCGATATTAAATCTTGACTTTGAATCTATATTTAACTCTTGAAGGATATCGTAATGACCAACGATGTCGATAGGGACAATTTTAGTAAAGAAAGTGAGCGCGTCCGAAGTTCCACCCATTCCTAACGTAGCTTCAATAGATGTCTGATCATCCCAATTATAATTAATTCCAGCCCTCATACCAGAATTCATGGCTAAAGAGTTAAACGTAAGCAGGCTCGCTGGGTTGCTGAGATGATCACCTTTTAAGAATATTGATTCTTCCGCAACAGTGGTAAACTGCCATTTATTCTGTGCGTGGGTAGAGAGATTACATAGAACTGCTAGGCAAATTGAGTAGATTAAATTTTTCATCTAGGGTTTAATATTTAGTAATCCAAGGCTTAAATCCATAGTATTTGAGTTCTTCTAAGCGATATTCAATTTCCATTGAATTTGAATATACGCCTGCAATTACTCTATATCTCTTGAGCCCCTCAAAGTATATAATCCTTGCCTTGCCATATTTAAATTTTTTAGCGTATAAAATCGCTTCTTCCTCAGATTTAAAGGATCCGATTACAATGGCAAATTCCTTTTCCTTTAAAGGAACTTTAATGTAAGGATTTTCCTTTTCCTCAGTCAAGCCTGAATTTGTTGACCTTGAAGAAGAATCAAATTCTTTACTACTTTCTGAGTCTACATTAGGTACCTTACCATTTTGATTTTCCTTTTGGTCTGAAGTACTTACTATTCTATCACTCTCATCAATTATCACTTTATTTCTAGCAATTTGAGAGTCTCTTTGATCGCTTTTTTCTGACGATGTCATGGCTTTAATTGAGTCACCCGTCTTTTGTGATTCAGCAACTGACATTTTTCTATTATCTCCTTTTAAACCATTTTCCCCAGAACTTAAGTCAGTATCTGATTTATCTGGATAATTCTTTTTTTGAGATTTGTCAGGGTTAGTATTTGCTAAATCCCGAACCGTTGAAGTTTTAGGCACTAGTTGATTTTGTGAAATAAGTTTTTTCATCCCAACGTGCTCTTTATTTAAATTTTCATGCGCTTTTTTCCATTTCGAGTGAGTTCCTAATTTAATCCTGTAGGTAGTTTGAAAACGCATAAGGTGGTCATTGCCGCTGTTTTGGGTTAGTCCATCTAACCAATCATCGAAAAAATAATTATGACGGTACCCGATGTACAATTCTTCCCTTTCTGTATCTAACAATTGCAACGATAGCCCTAAAATCAATGATTCAGAAAATGAGGCATTCCTATTGAGATTGAAACTTGTGGAAGTTGCAGTGGTTAAAGCAGAGCTTAGACCTGCATCAAGTTGCCAGCGAAAGGGTAGGTTTCCCAAGGCAAATCCATCAATTGCTCCGAGGGAAATATGTTCAATAATCTCTACTGGAACTGATTTCATGCTGAAATACTTGCGATTACTCGTCCCAATGACTCCTAAGGAAATACTTGTTGAAAAACGTTGGTTATGATTCCAGTGGTAGCCAATTCTAATTCCGCTATTATTTGCAGCATTGGATAAACTGAGAATATTAAAGCTTGAATTGTGATCTCCCAACAAGAAACATTCTTCAGCAGAAATACTAATAGAATGTTCTGGCTGTGAAAATGGAACATTTTTTATTGGTTTTTTTTCCAAATGCATTGATTCACCGAAATGTGCAATTGGTACAATCGAGTCACCTTGATGCTGTGATTGTTCGATGTTTTGTTCTGCTGAATCTTTTACTAGAGAAGTTCTCGGGACTAATTGATTCTGCGAAATAAATTTCTTCATTTCTATATGCTCAGCACTCAATTCCTCGAAGGCTTTCTTCCATTTTGAGTCACTTCCTAGTTTGATTCGATAGGTAGTTTGAAATCGCATTAGATGATCATTGCCCTTACCCTCTACAAGTCCATCTAACCAGTCGTCGATGAAAAAATTGTGACGGTATCCAATGTATAGTTCTTCCCTTTCTGTATTAATCAATTGTAAAGACAGCCCTAAAATCGCGGATTCAGAAAAAGAGGCATTTCTATTCAGATTGAAACTAGCGGAAGTCGCAGTGGTCAACGCTGAGCTTAAGCCTGCATCAAGCTGCCAAAGTAGCGGTAAGTCTCCTATTGACAATCCGTCTATAGTTCCAAGAGAAATGTGTTCAAGAATTTCCACAGGAACGGATTTCATACTAAAATTCTCACGATTACTCGTTCCAATAACTCCCAACGAAACACTTGTCGAAAAACGTTGGTTGTGGTTCTTGTAATAGCCTATTCTGATTCCGCTATTATTGGCTGCATTGGATAAACTAAGAACATTAAAACTCGAATTGTAGTCTCCTAACAAGAAACATTCTTCGGCAGAAATACTAAAAGCATCACTCGTCTGTCCATTCAATGGGATAATAACAAAAGAGAAGAATAGGATTACTAGCTTTTTCATTGTCTTAATTTCAATTCTTGGTAAAATACTGAGATAAACTGAAAATATCTATTTCCCTCGCATCTTTCCCCTGCTCAAAAATTCTGGCAGTGTGTTCGCCCTTCAATGAGTAGGTTTCATTTTCGACACGAATCCATGACCCTTCGCGCAATCCAATAACGGGTACATCATTGAATTTGTGGAATTCGCCAATTCTCGTTTCTCGGGTCTCACCCATGTGTTTGGATCCCGAAATAGGATCAAGGTAATGCGGGTTGATGTTGAAGGGTACCCAGCCAAATGCCTTGAAGGAAGGTGGATAAACGATAGGCATATCGTTGGTAGTAGAGATGCTTTGCCCTGTCATGTTGCAGCCGGCTGAGGTGCCCATGTAGGGTTTACCGCCTCGTACTGCTGCATCTATGGTTTCAAAGTAGCCACTTTGGCGAAGCTCATTGGCAAGTACGAAGGTGTTTCCACCGCCCGTGAAAAAACCATCAGCCCACGTACAGCCTTCTTCAGCAGAAGGGAATTCGTGGGCTCCTTTGACGCTAAACCCCCAGCTATCTAAGACTTCCTTTGCTTTGGCTGTGTATCCGTCGTGCGATATACCGCCCGGTCGGGCGTAGGGAATGAAAAGGATTTTAGCTGCCTTAGGGAAGAAATCTTTGCACTCCTCTTCGAGGTAGCTTAAATAGGGTTTTCCGTAAACGGTACTGGTACTGACTATAAGTAGCTTCATGGATTATTTTGTTTCATTGTGAAGGTAGGTCCAGACCGATTTTTTTAGTCCATTCATTTCGGTCCAAATCGGACGAACAACACCATTTTGAGCACTGATATGGTTATAATCGCCCATGAATACGGTGCTCGCCGGGAAGAAAGGTTCATCATTGATCTGCCATTCGGTCCAGGTCTGACCGCCGTCTACACTCTTGCTGAGGTAGGTATTTGTTTCGTTGTCCTTCTCTGTATCTCTACGGTCGTAGTACACAGCATACAGATGCCCTGAGGATGGGTCTATGGTTACCCATGGTAGGAATTGGTCTGAAGATCCTCCATCTGGGCTTACTCGAGCAGGACGGCTCCATGTACCTCCTGCATCGTCTGAGGAACTGATCCATATTTCACCGCCGTTCTGCTCGTCTTTATCGCCCCAGCACACATACACTCTGCCATAGTAGGCGCTGCTTTCACAATGATCAACCACAGTTATGGGCATGCCGTTGGCACGGTTAAAGCCTGGATAACTCTGTGTCCAGCCGTCTTTTTGATCCGCCACTCGTATTTCTTCCCACTGCTGTCCGTCCAAACTCCGGTTGAAGTAGATGCCTCCATTCAATGCCCAGCCTACATAGCGAGCGTTTTTGATGCCGTATGCAGGAACAGCACCCTCACTTGTTCCGTCGTCATCTACACAGTCGCCCTGTTGCTCAGTAATGACCACAGGCTCGGACCAATGTTGACCTCCGTCCTCGCTCTCGCTAAAAAGGATGGTGCTTTTGCAATTTTCGTCTGAGGTGCCGTAGGCGTCGAATTGGGTCCAGCTCAAGGCTATAGTGCCCTTTATTGGGTGAATGGCGGCCCATTCTTTGTCGTGTTTTTTTCCGTTAACGGCGGTAAAAGAGCCGTTGTTAAAAGTGCCATGCGGTCCGTCTTTTGTTTGGCAGACCATGCGGTCGAGGATCTGATCGCTGCTCCAGTTGGTGCCCTCTGGGTCGCTGAGGTGAAAATAATAAACACGGCCGTTCCCATCGGTGATAATACAAGGGTCGCCCCAAACGCCGTAAGGGCTCGAAATTTTTTCTTGGGTCCAAGTAATCCCGCCGTCGGTACTTTGGTAAAAGTTATCTAAAATGCTGGCAGCATAAACGTTCATGGGGTTGGTAGGGTCCACACTGATGCTGGGCTCACAGATACCGCTTCGAAAGGACGGGCCCTCATGAATTTTTACGGCTTGAGCGGATGTGCTAAAACTGCTCAACAAGGCGCCGAGGAGCAGGGTGAAAAGCGAAAATTGGCTTAATTTCACGGACATGAAAAAATCAGTGCTTCTACTCATATTGGTGTGCTTTGGAATCTGTGGGTTCTCCACGAAGGTAAAGCATGAGTTTTATGTGAGTGTCACCGATATTTATGTTGATACAGAAAAAGGGCAGATTAACGGTGTCGTGAAGTGTTTCCCGGACGATTGGGAGCGTGCCATGAATGCTTTGCTCGCCAATAAAGTGCAGCGCTATGTGCAATTAGATTCGATGGCGCAAGACAGCTTGCATGCTGTGTATTTACAGAAGCATCTAAACGTTCAAGTGGGCGAGCAGCCCTTAAAGTTTGGCTACTCGGGCATGGTGCGAGGACCTGATGAGGTGTATTTGCTGTTTGAGGGACCCATGGAATTGGCCCCCGATGAATATGCAGTTGGATGGACGGTAAACCAAACCTTGTTGGCAGATATTTATCCTACGCAAGAGAACATTGTCATCTTGCATTACGACGGTCGGAAGTTTACCAGTAGCTGCCGAGAAGGCAATGAGTACGAATTCAACTATTCCTTTTAGATGTTTTACATAGAGCTCGGCCTCAGGCACATCCTCGATTTAGAAGGGTACGACCACATGTTGTTTTTGCTTGCCCTTACCTTGCCTTTGACCTTCCGTGATTGGAAACAGACCCTTTGGTGGGTGACGGCCTTTACGGTAGGCCACAGTTTGACGCTTGCTTTAACGGCAACGGCGTTGATTACGGTTGATAGTACATGGGTGGAGCTGGGTATTGCAGTGACTATTTTCTTAACTGGGGTCTTTCATTTCGTTCGAAATTTTTCAGTGTCCAATTCTGGCCGCTACCTCTCGCTCATCTTCGGCGCAGTGCACGGCATGGGCTTTGGCTCGTATTATTCCTTTATTGCCCAAGACGACGTTTTTTGGTGGGCGTGGTTGCCATTCAATGTCGGGATTGAACTCGGACAAATCCTCCTTGTTGTGGTGTTGCTTTTTGTATATTCGATTTTCCGAAAAATTGGCGTGTCTATTAAGTCGGTTCGAATACTGGTAACGGGCATAGTACTAACCTTAAGTGCGCAAATGATTTTGGAACGAATTCCTAACGAACTCTTTTAATTCAAATACATGAGAAATAGATTGTTATGGTTGGCCTTAGGGGCCGCATTTACATTGACGGCACAAAACGTCAATACATCTAAATTCCGTCAATTAGGTCAAGAGTTGCCGACACCGAACGTATACCGTACGGCTTCAGGGGCACCGGGTCATGAGTACTACCAGCAGCAGGCTGATTACAACATGAGCATTACTCTGGATGATGAAACGCAACGCATCTACGGAAAAGAGACCATCACTTACACGAACAACAGCCCTGACGAGCTGCGCTATTTGTGGGTGCAACTAGACCAAAATATGCGTGCTAAAAACAGCACGACACAAGAGATCAAGCGCGGAGGAATCTTCTCGGAGCGCGGCAATACAGCGCAGACGGCTTTCAATCAGTTAAAGAATAACCAGTTCTATGATTTTGATGGTGGCTTTAAGATTGATTACGTACAGACCACTTCGGGCAAGAACTTGCGCTACACCATCAACAATACGATGATGCGCATCGATCTGCCAACGCCATTGCGCAAAGGGCAGAAGTTCTCGTTCAACATCAAATGGTGGTTCAACATCAACGACCGTATGGACATCGGTGGTCGCTCAGGATACGAGTACTTTGAAGAAGACGACAATTACCTTTACACCATCGCACAGTTC
>Ga0213865_10001834_pt1 | contig 13616 bp, 12 predicted proteins | sample PICome_6_FD_160100 | JGI IMG/M metagenome (GOLD analysis project Ga0213865, IMG submission 160100) | Coastal seawater microbial communities near Pivers Island, North Carolina, United States - PICO282 | ecosystem: Environmental > Aquatic > Marine > Coastal | place: USA: North Carolina...
TCGGATGAGCCGAACAAGGTCGCGGCGCCGCTCTCTGACGGGGCGACCCCGCTCCAAAACCACAGGCCTCAACCCCAATTCGATCAACCGCAGGGCACAATACAGGCCAGCAGGTCCGGCGCCGACCACCACCACTCGTGGCGCGCCCGTCACCTCGCGCCAAACACCTGAAGTCCTTGGAACTTCGGTCAGATCAAGCCCCACCAACAGTTCCACCACCGCCGGCCGGCGGCGGGCATCGAGGCTGCGCTTCAGTACAGTAAACGTCTCAAACTCGGCGCCTTGTTGGCGCAAGGCGGATGCGATGGCCTCCTCGTCCCGCGACTTGAGTGGCGACAACCTCACCATCACCGAGTCCGGTTGACTTTGCTCGGGCCGTTGTGCAGGTTTGGGGCTGTTCATTTCCATCGGCAAAATACGCGTTGGGTGCGCTGCGGGAGGGACAACAGGGCAGTTAGCTTTGTTGTAATGGCCTCCAAACAGGTTCCCGAATTGAACATCAAAGACCGCGGTATTGCGCGAGATGTCATGCTCCAACTGCTCGACCAGCTCCTGTTGCCCAGGCTGATCGAAGAAAAAATGCTGAGCCTGCTGCGACAAGGCCGCATCAGCAAGTGGTTTTCCGGCATGGGCCAAGAGGCCATTTCCGTGGGATGTACCGCAGCGCTCGCCGCAGACGAAGTCATTCTGCCCATGCACCGCAACCTCGGGGTGTTCACCACGAGGGGGGTCGATTTAACCCAGCTGTTCGCCCAATTCCAAGGCAAGGCCTCCGGCTTTACCCAAGGGCACGACCGAAGCTTCCACTTCGGCACCATGGAGCACAACATCGTCGGGATGATCAGCCACCTCGGCCCACAGCTGGGCATTGCCGATGGCATCGCCTTGGCCTCCAAAAACCGGGGCAGCGGTAAAGCGACGTTGGTCTTCACGGGTGATGGTGCGACCAGCGAAGGCGACTTTCACGAAGCATTGAACGTAGCGAGCGTTTGGGAATTGCCGGTGTTGTTTTGCATCGAGAGCAACCACTGGGGCCTGTCAACGCCGAGCAGCCAACAGTTCCGCTGCGCCCAATTCATCGATAAGGCGGCGGGATATGGCATCCCAGCGGAAGACGCCATACGGCTCAATGGCAACGACATTCTCGAGGTCTATGAGACCGTGCGCAAAGCGGCGGCTTCAGTGCGCGAACGTCCCCGTCCGATCATGCTCGAGTTCGATACTTTCCGGCGACGCGGACACGAAGAGGCGAGCGGCACCAAATACTATCCCGAGGGCCTCATCGAGGCGTGGGAGGAGCGCGACCCTGTGGATACCTATACCGCTTTCCTCATCGAACAGGGCCACATCACCGAGAGGGCCATCGAAGAACGAAAAGAAGCCATCCGCAAGGACATCGCCGCGGCATTGAAAGCCGCGGAGGCTGAGCCCGACGTGCAGCCGGATGCCGACCACGAGTTGGAACGCTTGTTTCGGGGCAGCGCGCCAGAACCCCGCACGCCCGGGACGGAAACCGAAGAATTGCGGTTCATCGACGCGATCACCGCAGGCCTTTCCGCCGCCATGGAACGGCACGACAACCTGGTCCTGATGGGACAGGACATTGGGGCATATGGCGGGGTTTTCAAGGTGACTGACGGATTCATGGCCCGGTTTGGCGCTGACCGTGTGCGCAATACGCCCTTGTGTGAAAGCGCCATCGTGGGCACCGGCCTCGGGCTCTCCATTGCTGGAATGAAGGCCATGGTCGAAATGCAGTTTGCTGATTTCGTCACCTGTGGCTTCAATCAAATCGTCAACAACCTCGCCAAGCTGCATTGGCGCTGGGGGCAAAACGCCGATGTCGTGGTCCGCATGCCCACCGGAGCCGGGGTCGCTGCGGGCCCCTTCCACAGCCAATCCAACGAAGCCTGGTTCTTTCACGTACCTGGGCTCATGATCGCCTATCCCGCCTTCCCCGAAGACGCCAAAGGATTGCTGGCAACGGCCTTTGACACCCCCAACCCTGTGCTGTTCTTTGAACACAAGGCGCTCTATCGAAGCCTGAGCGGCGCGGTGCCCACCAACGACTACAGCTTGCCCTTTGGAAAGGCAAGGCTCATCGGGTCGCCCAACGACGCCCTGATCGTGACCTATGGCATGGGGGTGCATTGGGCTTTGGAGGAAGCGAAGCGTTGCCGCGAGGTGGGACTGGGCCAAGTCGGCGTGCTGGATTTGCGCACCCTCTCTCCACTCGACTGGGATGCGGTCTTCTCAGGAGCGCGACAGGCCGGACGTGTGCTCGTCCTGCATGAAGACAACCTCACCGGTGGCATCGGTGGCGAGATTGCAGCTCGAATCCAAGAGGCCTGCTTTGCGCACTTGGACGCCCCCGTGACCCGCGTCGCTTCTATGGATACGCCCATCCCCTTCGCCCCCAACCTCGAGGCGGAGTACTTGCCCAAACAGCGGCTCGCAGCAGCGTTGGACGGGCTACTGACGTACTGATTGGCCCACGGCCTCTTATCCACAACACACTCACATATCGTCAGCGCTTGGAACTCTGCGCTACTTTGAGGGCATGGGAAGTGTTGAATTGGAGCGTGCGATCCGCACCATGTTGCTCGATGTGCTGGAACAATGCGCTCGGCAAATGGATGCGCACCCTCCGGACCGCGCCCAGTTCAAGCCCATTGCCTACGCGGCTCATGCTGCCCTCGAAGATTTCGAAAGAAAATTTGCGCAGGCGACCCAGGAACCGGCCCAGTCAATGCAGCTCTTTTCGAGGGCGCAAGACATGGCTGCAGAATGGCTCCACAACATCCAAGAACTCAAAAAGGACAGAACGCTGGCAGATGAGCTGGAGCCCCTGCCTGCTTGGAAGAGCTCTGACCGTCAGCAGCCACTGCGCGTGTCCCGCTGATCAGCGGCGACGTACGACCTGCTGCGGATTTTTGATGGCTTGCTCAATGGTGCGGATGTCCGCCTTCAGCATGCCTTTTTTGTCAAGGCGTTTGGCCTGAGCGATGAGGGCCTTGGCCTCTTTCATGCGGCGCTTCGAGCTTTGAATCGCCGCCAGGTTGAGCATCACGGCTGCTTTTTCTTCATCCCGTTTGAGGCCGACGTCCAAAGCAGTGCGGAAAGCCTTTTCGGCCTCAGACAGGCTGGACTCGAGCAAGAGGTTGCCTTGCAAAAACCAAAACTGTCCGCGGTTGTTGGGCCACAGATGTTTGGGGTTGATGCCCGCCAAAACCTTCCGGGCCTTGTCCATGTCTTGCTGCTGGATGCGAAAAGCGACCAGGATCATCCGCATGCTCCTCATGGCGGTCAGTCCGAAGATGAGGGCGAGCAAGACCATTCCGATGCCGCTCCCCGTGTAACTGGTTCGGAACAACTGAATGGCATAGGCCAAGGAACCAATGGCCAAGGCGATTTTGAGGATACGGGAGTCGAATGGAATGCGCATGGTGTACTACGGGCCTATGTGTGGATGGTAGCCGGGTGCGAAACTAAACCGCTTGCGGCATAGATGGAGTAAATTCGCGCAACCTGAGTGTCCCCATTATGAACCTCATCCGTTTCCGCGTCATCATCGACATTGAAGAAGACGTCTTCCGCGACATCCTCATCGGCAAGGCTGCGACCTTGGAGGACCTGCACCGTGGTATCCTTGCCGCCTTTGATTTCGGCGAAGGTGAGATGGCCTCCTTTTTTCAGTCCGACGAGGACTGGGGCCGAGGGCGTGAGGTCCCATTGATGGACATGGGGATGGACGATTCTGGCACCCCCTTCCCTTCCATGCGCACCGTTACGGTGCATGAAATGGTCACCGTTGCCAATGACCGCATGGTCTATGTCTACGACTTTCTGCGGATGTGGTGTTTTTACGTGGAGGTCATCGGGATTGAAGAAGGCGAAACGCCGGAGTATCCGCTGTTGGCCCACGAGTTTGGAAAAGCCCCGGATCAGTTCTCCAAAGATGTGGACCTGAGCGACCTCGAAGCACCTGCTGCACCTGCAGAGGATGACGGCCCATTGCGCACGGGCGACCCCGAACTCGACGCCTATCTCAATGATGACGAAGAAGACGGCGACGATGACGGGCCGAGCTTCACCTCTTTGGACGACCTGGACGAAGCCGCGTATTGATTTCCCGGAAAAGCCATTTCAAAAAGCGGGACGCAGCGCCCTTGCTCATATCCATCGTCGGCCCCACGGCGGTGGGCAAAACCAGCCTGTCGATCGCACTGGCCCGTTCACTGAACGCTGAAATCCTCTCTGCCGACAGCCGGCAATTTTATCGGGGCATCCCCATCGGCACGGCCCAACCCACGGCCGATGAGCGCGCCCAAGCGCCCCACCACTTCGTGGATTTCCTGTCCCTAGAAGAAGAGTACAATGCCGGCCGTTTTGCCGCAGATGCCGTGCCCTGGCTGGAGCAGCACTTCGCCCAGCGGCAAACGAAAGGCCTCCCTCCGGTTGCCATTTTGGTCGGTGGCAGTGGGCTGTACACGCAAGCCGTTCAAGACGGGTTTGACGACATGCCGGCTGACCCTGAGATCCGAAAGGCACTGAACGCTCGCCACGCTGCCCAAGGACTCGCCCCCTTGCTGGAGGAGCTGGAGCGCCTCGACCCCGAACACCGCCGCACCGTAGACCCCGCCAACCCCCATCGTGTGATCCGCGCCCTTGAAGTGTGTCGGGCTTCAGGCCAGACGTACACGGCCTTCCGCAAACAACAGGCCGATGCCCGGGGGGTGTTTCCCGGTGGCTGGACACGCAGCAAGGGACGGCCTTGGGATACGCTGACCATCGGTTTGGGTGCACCGCGCTCCTTCCTGCACGACCGCATCAACGCCCGGGTGCACCACATGATGGAGGCCGGCTGGATGGATGAAGCCAGCGCTGTCCTCCACCTGCGCCATGTCAACGCCCTGAGAACCGTAGGCTACCCACAGCTGTTCGATGTCCTAGAAGGGCACATGGACATGACCACCGCCGTGCAGAAAATTCAAGAGGCCACCCGACAATTTGCCCGACGGCAATTGACCTGGTTCCACCGGCAAGCCGGTGTGCACTGGGTGGATGCCCGGCGCCCAGAAGACGCTGTCAACCTCGCCCTCGACTTCGTGCAGCATGGCGAAATCTGAGCCCCAAAAGCGCCCGCAACGGGGCTTGGTCGGATTTGATGACCAAACGGTCAATGACCTCGAATTCTCTGCGATCCGCAAGGGACTGGAGGCGCAGTGTTCTTCTGAAGCGGCCAAGCGACGGGCCTTGACCTTAGAGCCTACCGCCCATCGGCCCACTGTTCTTGCTGCGCTGGAGTCTACCGATGAACTGAGGCGCATCCGGGTAGAGGGCTACACATTCCCAAGCTTGGTGTTTGAAGAAATCAAGGGGGAAATCAAACTGCTGGAAGTTTCCGGGTCTGCCTTGACGGAAGCGGGTTTCATGCGCGTGCTCCAATGCACCCGATTGGTCAATGACATTGTCGGCGCCCTGCAAGGCAGAGAACGCGCGTTCCCCAGGCTGTGCGGGATGCTGGGCACCGTCAGTGAAAACAAGGAAATCGTCAAGGAAATCGAAGCGGTCTTTGACCCCAAAGGCGGGGTCCGAAGCAATGCCTCCGATGAGCTCGCGCGCATTCGCATCAACATGCAGACCGCACGTCGACAAGTCAATCGGTTGTTTGACAAGGCCATGCGCGCCTGCACCAAACAAGGCTGGTTGGCCGATACGGCAGAGGGCTACATCAATGAACGGCGCGTCCTCGCCGTAGCGAGCACCCACAAGCGCAAGGTGCGCGGCTCGGCCATGGGGACCTCCAAAACAGGTTCGGTCACTTTTATCGAGCCGGCAGACTGCCATCAGGTCAACCACGAGCTGGAAATGCTCCGAGACGATGAACGTCGGGAAATCGTGCGCATCCTCCGGGAATTGACCCAAAGGATCCGCAAATACACCCCCCTCATCAAGGCCCAACAGCGCTTGCTGGTTCAATTGGATTTCATCCAAGCCAAAGTCAAGCTGGCCCTGTCCATGGATGCCGCCAAGCCCAACCTCGTCAAGGACCTGCGGGTGGACTTGCTCAAAGCACACCACCCCCTGCTGCTGTTGGCACACCGCAACAAAGGGCTTCCTGTGCAGCCCCAAAACCTCACCCTGCATCAAGGCAGGAGGGTCTTGGTCATCAGCGGACCCAATGCCGGAGGCAAATCCATCACCCTCAAAATGGTGGGACTGCTCCAAGCCATGGTCCAGAGTGGACTCCTGGTCCCCGTCCATCCCGACAGCGCTTTTGGGTTGTTCAAGCAAATCCTCACGGACATCGGGGACAACCAGAGCATCGAAAACCAGCTCTCGACGTACAGCTACCGCCTCAACCGCATGAAGGGTTTTCTCTCTTCAGCGGGGCGAAACAGCATGTTGTTGCTCGATGAATTCGGGACGGGAAGCGACCCGGAGTTGGGCGGTGCCTTGGCCGAAGTCTTCTTTGAGGAACTGTATGACAAAGGGGTATTTGGCGTCATCACCACGCACTACGCCAACATCAAGACAAGGGCCACCCAGATGACCGAGGCCATCAACGGCAGCATGCTGTTCGATGCGGAGACCCTGTCCCCCACTTACCACCTCGACCTGGGCCAGCCCGGGAGTTCCTTCACCTTTGAGGTGGCTGAACTCAATGGCATCCCCGATGCCCTGATCGGCAGGGCCAAGCTGAAGCTGGACCCGCGAAAAGTCCAGCTGGACGGCCTCATCGCCTCCCTCCAGAAGGAGAAAACCCGGCACGCCAAGATGACGGACCGGCAGCTCAAAGCCGAGCACGAGGCGGCCGAAGCAAAGCGGGCCTATGAGTCACGTGCGGAGAAACTCGAAGAACGCCAAGAGTCTGTCCAACGCGTGGGACAAGACCAAAATTCTGCGCTCGTGCGGGGCAAGAAGCTGCAGCAGTTTGTCGACCGCTTCAAGTCGGGTCAGGCCAACAAGGCCCTGCTGGAGGACGTCAGGAAGTACCTCTCTGTGGAGGCCACCAAACAAGCAGAGAAAGCGCAAGCCGCAGCGCAGAAAAAGGCCGCAGCCCAGCAGCGCAAGAAATCAAGGCGCACCAAACAGCACACGGACAAAATTGCGGTCGGCAGCACAGTGCGGCTCAAAGATGGCCGGCAACGCGGAGAAGTGCTCACCCTCAAAGGCAAGAAGGCCACGGTCGCCTTTGGAGAATTCAGAACGCGCGTCGAAATCGACGACCTTGTTTGGATCCGCTGATCAGTCGAGGATGACCCTGCGGGTGATTTGAGCCCCATCGCCCATGTCTACGGTGAGGAGCAGCATGCCCCTGGGCCAGTCTGACACAGAAAGGTGAAGTGCCCCTCCCCACCACTTTTCCGTGTGGAGAGATCGCCCAGCAGCATCCCGCACCGTCACCGTGGCGGCCTCTGACCAGGCGCCACGGGCCCAGCGCAGATGCAGTACATCACGCGCAGGATTGGGCTGAATCCGCACCTCGCGGGCCAGGTTCATTTGGGCCACGTCGACCACATCCTCGCACGCTTGCTGCGGGCCACATGGTACGGCCGCCTCATCGTCGGGGTATGCGCCGTGCAATACCGTCGCCCCCGATTCGGTGGGATCGAGCCACAGGTAGAGCTTCTCGTCTTGCGGATTGGGGTTGTTGTCCCAATGAAAAGACATCTTCCCATAGTAATCGGGCTCGTCGGGACCGGTGCCGGGACCTGCGCCATTGTTGGAACACGCTGACAGCCCGGCTGACAGGGTGCCGATGGACAAGCCTTCCTCATTGAAGAGGTGTGAACCGGAAGAGCCGCCTTCTGTGACGCCGTGTTCCGTCTCCGTTTCAATCCAATAGACGCGCCAATGCGAACCGAACGACCCCAAACTGATGCTCGAAGTGTTTTGTGTGAAGGTGCTGATCTTCTTTACATCCCCTGAAGGATGGTGGATGCCCACTCCACTGCTGGAGCCCGATCCACTGGCATCCCATCCGGCGTAATAGACATCCCAGCTCGAGGGGATTTCGTCTTCCACTTCCACGAGCAGGAAGTCCGAACCGTCGAAGTTGTTCCCTTGAATGTCATCCGAGTCCGCCAGCCGAATTACCCCGGTACGGCGGCGGTTCAGAAACCCATTGCCTTCGCCGCATTCGGGGCGCTCGTAGTTGTAGTACACCTTGAGCAAGGCGAATTCGTCATCGGTAACCTCACTGGCACAGTGCAAGGCGGTCAGCATGTATTGGCGGCAATCGAGGGCGGTCGTGTTGACCATCGCTCCTGAACACAGGTAAGAGCCGCCACTTTCGATGATGGAGAGGCGCACTGTCGCGTCGCGCTGGCATTCCCACCCCAGAATCTCGGGACACGCTACATCCACTTCGCATGGTCCGCTGCCTCCACGGGCACCCTCTACATCCCGGAAGAGACCGGCGGCCCCCTCCATGTGCAAGTGTACTTCACTGGCCAAGCCTTGCGGGATCTGCAAGCGAAACACCACCACATCGCCGGGCACGTCGCCAGTGGCCAGTCGGCCGTGGGCATCGTTGTCTCTGAAATCGTAGGGCCCTTCTTCCCAAGAGCCGTCGGCGTTGGTGACCCACATCTCTGCCCCTGGTGGGAGGTGGAAATCGTCAAGGTGTACCGCCACACCCAGGGCACCCGGCAGCCGCACTGCCACCGCATGGGTGGTGGCGAAGGCCTGCGGTGCGAGGGCCGCAGCATGTTCCACCACAATGCCATAGAGGTGCTTGCCCATGGATTCCGCCTCCTTATCTGCGCGCTCCCATGCGGCCTCCACATCGAGTGTAGGCATCAGCACCTCAGAAGTTGGCATTTCAAGCAACTGCGCTGGGCACGGTGCAACATCGGTTTGACCGCACAGTCCTTGCACAAACAGGACAGCGGCCGTGGCAAACGCACCGCGAAGGAGGGGAAATTCAGACATCATATAGCAGGTTTCGACGCAAGGAAGCATTCCTCTCATACGCCTCCCGAAAGATATGCGCCGCAATGCGCGTCTCCCATTTTTTGGCATTTCTGGTCCATCGGAGGGACGGCACCCCCCTGCATCGCCCCTATCTTGCGAACATGAGGAAAACTGCCTTGAAATCGGCTTTGGCCCCATGGATGGTGGGCTGCCTGCTCTTCGCCAGCATTGCCCCACTGGCGGCGCAAAAAAATGTGCAGGACCAGGGAGAAAAGTTCAACACCCTGCTCTATTACATGAACCGCATGTACGTGGACTCGGTCGATTTGGACGGCCTCGTAGAGACGGCCATTCGCGGCATGCTCGAAGAACTCGACCCGCACTCAGTGTACATCCCCGCAGAAGACCTCCAACAGGCCGACGAACCGCTCAACGGCAACTTTGAAGGCATTGGCGTTCGGTTCAACATCATGAAGGACACCATCATGGTGGTGTCTACCATTGCAGGAGGTCCCAGCGAGCGCTTGGGCATCCTTTCTGGAGACCGGATTGTGGAAGTGGACGGCGAAGTAGTGGCCGGTGTCGGCATCCGGAACAAGGGGGTCATGGAGCGCCTCAAGGGTCCGAAAGGCACGCACGTTGACGTCGGCATCAAGCGGAGCAAGGTGGACGACCTCATCCATTTCGATATCGAACGCGACAAGATTCCCATTTACAGCGTGGACGCCCACTACATGGTGGACAACAAAATCGGCTACATCAAGGTGAACCGATTCTCCAAGGAGACCATGAGCGAATTGATCGCGGCCTTGGACGACCTCCAGTCCGATGGAATGAAGGACCTCATTCTCGACCTTCAAGGCAACGGTGGCGGCATGCTCAATACCGCCATTGCCATGAGCGACGAGTTTCTTTCGGATGACCGCTTGATTGTCTACACCGACGGCCGGTCGTTTCCCAGAGAGGACCGCATTTCCCAAACGTCTGGACGGTTCGAGAAGGGCCGATTGGTCGTTCTCGTCGACGGGTCCAGTGCCTCGGCCAGTGAGATTGTCTCTGGCGCTGTGCAAGACTGGGACCGCGGCCTCATCGTCGGACGGCGCACCTTTGGCAAAGGACTGGTGCAGCGCCCGGTCCGATTGCCTGACGGCAGCGCCGTTCGCTTGACGGTCCAACAGTACTTCACTCCTTCTGGCCGCTGCATACAGAAGCCGTATGAAGATGGTGTCGATGCATATCGCAGGGAGAAGTACGAGCGCTTCGAAAAGGGGGAGCTGATGTCCTTGGACAGTTTGGAGCTCCCCGACAGCCTGAAGTACAGCACTTTGGTGATGAACCGCACTGTTTATGGCGGCGGCGGCATCCTGCCCGACGTCTTTGTCCCCATCGATACTTCACTGAACAGCACCTACTTCACGGACCTCCTGCGCAAGGGCCTCTTCAACCGGTCCGTCCTGGAGTTTGTAGACGATGACCGAAAGGGGTTGGAAAGCGCGCTCAATGACCGAGAAGCCTTTATTCAAGGCTATGAGGTCTCCAAGGTCTTGCTGGACAAATTGGTGGCATTGGGTGAAGCGGAGGACATCCCCTTCGTGGCGGAGGATTGGAACACGAGTCTGCCGGCCATTACGCTCAGGCTCAAAGCCATTTTGGCCCGCAACCTCTTCGATACTGCCGCCTTTTACGAAGTATTCAATCCCATCAACCCGATTTATCAGCGGGGCATTGAGGTCCTCAATGACGGCACCTACAAGGCCTCGGGAATTGGAAATCGGTAATTCACGCCGCGCTACGGAACAACATGTACCCAAAGCCTATCGGCACAAGGCATGGGCGGCTAATTTTGAACCTATACGACAACATCACACCATGAACATCCCACGTACACTGGCCATGTTGGCCATCCCCGTGTTGCTCATCGCCTGTTCAAGCGAGAATGGAGCCGAAGAAGGCGCCGCTACAGCGCCCGAAACCACAACGGAAGCAGCGGCAGCCAACGAGACCAAAATGGACCCGGCCAAGGACGCTGCTGAAGCGCCTGAACCCGCTGGCCCATCAACCACAATGACGTTTGCAGAGAACGCCTGGGATTTCGGCACCATCGACGAAGGCGATGCCGTGACCCACATTTTCAAGTTCACCAACACCGGTGACAACCCCCTGATCATCGACCGTTGCAAAGGATCTTGCGGATGCACTGTGCCTCAGTGCCCCAAGGAGCCCATCGCTCCCGGCGAAGAGGGTGAGATTGAAGTGAAGTTCAACTCCAAGGGCAAGAAGAATAAGCAGACCAAAACGGTCACGATCAACGCCAACACGGTCCCTGAGCAGACCCGCATCACGATCTCAGCCAATGTGACGCCGGCACCCGCCGCTGAAGCAGGCAAGTGATCTTATACACCTTACTGAATGTCAAAAGGCCCTCTTCGGAGGGCCTTTTGCTGGGTACACATTTCAATCTCGGCAGGCCCAGCCCTCCTGCCTGCCCGGCAGTGGTTACTGCAACAAACCGTCGATGGCGTCGGCCAATTGGCGGTCTTTGTCTGTCACCAGCCGCCCAGCATCATGGGTGTGCAGCTCGATGCGCACATAGCTGAACTCGTTGTGAAAGTTGGGGTGGTGACCGTGCTTTTCTGCAAGAAAGGCCACCCGCGTCATAAACGTGAAAGCCTCCTGGAAGTCCTTGAACCGGAACTCCCTGACCAAGCGATTGTCTTTTTCAAGCCACATGACGCATTGCTTCTTCACGTGAAAGTAGCGCGGACAAGTGGGAATTGCGCGCGTTGGGCGAATTTCGCATCCATGTCTTCGTCCAGCGAACCCACTCCGCACCCTGCCCCCATCGGATTTGCACCGCCCTTTATCGACGAGGCGACCATTGCTGCTGTGGCGCGCGTCCTGCGTTCGGGATGGATCACCACCGGTCCTGAAACGGCCACATTCGAGCAAGAACTTGCCCGATACACGGGAGCTGACCGCGTAGTCTGTGGCGGCTCCTGGACCGGTTTGGCCGGTGTCATTCTCGACTGGTTTGGCGTGGGGCCGGGCGACGAAGTCATTCTGCCGGCGTACACCTATTGCGCGACAGCCAATGTGGTGCTGCACCGCGGCGCCACACCCGTACTGGTGGACCTCCCGGCCAACTCAGCCCAAGATGGGCTCAATGTTACCTGGGCACAGATTGAACCGCTGCTGACCGCGCGGACCAAGGTCATCATGCCAGTGGACATCGGAGGATGGCCTGTGCCCTGTGCAGCATGGAAAGCCAACCTCGCGCGCTGGGCTGCGTCCCATGGGTTCACAAGCGGTCACCCTGTTCAAGCCCAGCTGGGACGGCCCTTGTTGTTGTCAGACGCCGCCCATTCTCTCGGGGCCACCATCGAAGGCGCGCCGGTTGGGCAACAAGCCGACATCACGGTCTTCTCCTTCCATGCCGTGAAAAACCTCACCACAGCGGAGGGCGGTGCCGCGGCCATTGCGCTGCCAGACACTTTTGACGCCGAAGCGGTGTACCGCACCCTGCGTTCTCACTGCCTTCATGGTCAATCCAAGGATGCGGCCGCCAAGTTCAACACGGCCGGGAGCGCCGCTTGGCGTTATGATGTCACCCACCCTGGCTTCAAATGCAACATGACCGACATACAGGCGGCCATGGGCAGGGTGGCCCTTGAACGCTATCCAGACGACCTTGCGCACCGCCGGGCACTCGCTGACCGGTATGACGCGGGTCTTGCCACCTTAAGTGCCGTAGAACGGCCACAGCGGGAGGATGACGGACGCCGCAGTGCCGACCACCTCTACATCATCCGTTTGCCCTTGGATGGGCAACCCCACCGCGATGCATTGATGGAAGCCCTCGGCGCACAGGGCATCGCCACCAATGTGCACTTCCCTCCCCTGCCATTGCTGACGGCTTATGCTGATCGGGGCCACGACGTCGCCGATGTGCCCCATGCGGTCGCTGCTTTTGATTCGGCCATCAGCTTGCCCATTCATCGGCACATGGACGCAGCCGATGTGGACCGCGTTGTCGCAGCCCTGCTCACGGCCATCGAAGCGCTGAACCTGCCATCCACTTCATGAAGCGCGGCTTTGATTTCCTCGCTGCATTTGGCCTGCTGCTCTTGCTGGCCCTCCCCATGGCAGGGGTATGCCTCGTCCTTTGGCTGCGCGAAGGACGGCCCATATTCTATCGTCAAGAGCGGGTGGGCCGTCGCGGAAGGCCCTTTGCCATCCTGAAGTTTCGGACCATGCGGCCGGCGCGCATGGGCGATGCCGCCATCACCTCTGGTGAAAAAGACGACAGGATCACCTCGGTGGGGGCCGCATTGAGGCGGCGGCGCATGGACGAATGGCCCCAATTGTGGAATGTCTTGCGGGGCGACATGAGCTTGGTCGGTCCCCGTCCAGAAGTGCCTGAATTCGTCGACCTTCAATCGGAACCATGGCAAGAAGTTTTGTCGGTGAGGCCCGGCATCACCGGACCAGACGCTTTGGCCTTCAAGGACGAAGGGATTCTCTTGGCAAAGGCCACTGACCCCAAAGCCTATTACCGATCACAGATTCTGCCCCAGAAGCTGCAATTGCAGCAGCGTTATGCCCGAGAGCATTCCCTGGTGGGGGACATCCGGATCCTATTCCGCACGCTCGGTGCGCTTCGGGGATGAACACCCCTCTACGAAGAAGAGCAATTC
>Ga0213865_10001835_pt1 | contig 13615 bp, 13 predicted proteins | sample PICome_6_FD_160100 | JGI IMG/M metagenome (GOLD analysis project Ga0213865, IMG submission 160100) | Coastal seawater microbial communities near Pivers Island, North Carolina, United States - PICO282 | ecosystem: Environmental > Aquatic > Marine > Coastal | place: USA: North Carolina...
GGAACCTAGTCAGACCAAGATTAAAAACCAAATTTATACACGCATCCCGGCGGGCGTCGTCCATCATCCTGAACCAGGGGTATCGGTTTAGCTCGGTCTCGCACCTGGCTATATCATTCCTAAGCAGGTACATGATCTCGTCATCAGTGAGCGGCATGTCCTCCAGGTTCCTGCCGACGCCGATAGTAATCTTTCCCGCAGAGCACTCATAGGGCAGGTTGCGCTTCCCTTCATGCCTAATCAGCATTTCCTCAAGCCTACTCGTCATCTTCATATAGCTCCAATTCCAGAAGAAACTGAGCATGGGCGTATAACATGCCCATCATGGTGTGAACGTCTAGTCCCAGGTCGATAGCCTTTGTGCTGAGCTCCGTGAGTTCTATCTCATAGGCATGCATGATATTGAAGTAATCCTCGAGCCCGGAGTCCTTGGGGAACTGCACCACGTTATCTGTCATGAGCCTATCCTGCATGGGTCGATCAGGGTGATCCCGGTCGTTAACAGAACCGCCGTCCTGGCGCCGGCGCGCACGTATGTAATCGGTGAGCTGCAATACCATTTGAAATCCTCCACCACTCCCTTGGCTATATCGCCAACCTGGTAGCCGTCCTTGAGGTTTTCGCTAATCGCGCAGCTCGTCAATGCTAAGGAAATTATTAATAACCAGCTCCCGGTACTTAGCCATCGAATGGTCCGACACGCTGTCACCGAGGCCCCAGTCCTCTTTAACATAGTCACGCTCCGGGTTAACAATAGTGCGGTCCTGGTTATCAAAATACACCATGGTCTGGTTTTTATCGGGCCTAAAGCAGAATTTGGGTATTCTGGTAACAACATCAGACCCGCACACGAATGAGATCTGCTGCTGTAGGTGGTCCATTCTATGCTTGGATTTTGCTAAGAATACGTTCGGCTTACCAAAACACACCAGGGACGCATCATTGAAATCCTGAGCGCAATGCGCAGATAGCTCCGCCAGGGCGCCGCCCAGGGAGTGGCCGCAGAACACTGTTCTCTTGTGCGGGTCCAGCAAGCGACGGATGCGCTTCCAAACAGACTTGTGAGCCATCACAAAGCCCGCGTGAGCCCATCTACGGTTATACCTATAGGGTAGGGCGGATGCGTTGAATAGCCAGTCTTGAGCCTGCTGTGTGCCCCTGAACACGACGAAGTTTACGTTCTCGCCTATGATTACGTAGGCGGTCGTGGAGGTCCACCAAGAATGAATCTCGATGCTGTTGGGAATGCCTTTATAGGCCTGTAGAGCGTAATTCGCAGCCCGCTCTATATGGGTCCTACTCGCCGCAGGTAATTTCAATGCGGTTCGGGGCCACTGCAACGGCCACCGCCTCACGATTAGCCGCTCTGGACTCTGCCGGTAGCTCGCAGTATTTAGTCACCGCGCTCTCTACGATTTGAACCTGGCTGCAAGCGGCCAAGAAAACCATGGGGATAATAAATAGATTTCTCATATGTCACCTAAAAGTAATTAGCTAATGCTGCTGAGATTGTAGCGAATAAAATCCAGAATATCCTCTCACTATACCTGCTGCCCATTTTCAGGGACAGGTCATGGACCTCGGCCTCTATGCGGTCCACCTTGCGATCGATGTCAGACTGCCGGTTAAATACCGTGACGATCCTCTCCTCAACGCGAGCCAGCTTAATCACCGCCTCCTGGAGTAAGTCGATCTTGTCCTCTAGCCTGCTGAGCCGGTCTTCCATTATGTCACCACATTCGCTTGGTCGTACTCTCGAGGGATCTCGTAGGTGCAAGTCATGAGCTTGCCCCCCTCAGCCTTATAAACAATCAGGTCCATTGTGTGGGCTGAATTAAACCCCATACTAGAATGCCAGCGGTCTGGTGGAGCCAAGCACCCGTGCTTAGACACGGTGCACCCTTCAAATTCCTGCAATGAGGCATGATGCCAATGGCCCACTAAAAACTGCCTGTGAGTGGTCTCTCCCCAATCTTTCGGCATATCCCTGGGCATGATCTGGGCTAGTTTTGCGGCCTTGATCTTATCCCCGTGATGGATGCCCAGGAGCCACTTGTGCCACCTTACGTAATGGACGTACTGGGAGGATTTTAGCACATTCACCCTGGGCTCCTTTGCGAAGTAGGTTTCCAGGATGACCTGGACCGCCAGGCTGGTGTGGTCATCGTGATTACCCCTGGCCACTACCAGGGTCACGTTATCCACCTTGGTTAGCATCTGCTCGACGCCATTCATCAGGACCTGGGCGCAGGCCCTTAATTGTTCCTCGTAAGAGCAGGACATATCGACCAGGGTGCCCTTAGTGGTGCTCGCCGGGTTACCCCTATCGGAATGCGCCAGGTCTCCAAGGGACACTAGGAGTCCGTTCTTAGCCTCTGGCATCTGGTCCACCAGCGCGCAGATAGCCTCATCCACCTCGCGGGTTGCCTTGCCTACATTGAAGTCTCTATCACCCGTGTCCTTTTTAAAGGCGAGACCACCTATATGGGCATCCCCAATTATCACGCTGGGCATGAGGTCATCCTTTCGGACCTTCTTCCCCTTAGGCTTTCTTTTAACCGGGATAACGCCCTTACAGAGTTGATCCACCATCGCGTTGAATGCGTCGGCCTTCTCTGCTTCTGCAAAGGTCCTTTTCGTTTTTAGCCAAGTCTTGTTCCCATCTGGGTCGGCAGTGTAGACACTGCGACCAATCACGCTCTCGCCTGGGCCAATCAGGTGTCTGCTGTCCCAGTGCTCCGTGTAGCCGGAGGCGGCTGCCCTGGCCTTCACGCCGTGAACGATGTTTCTTACCGTCGCCGGGGTAATATTAAGCGATATTGCAGCCTGTGATGCGTTCCTATCGGCTTTATCCCACGCCTCTACTACTTCGCGTTGTCGTTCTGTCTTGGCGTAATCTGCTAAGCTCAAAGAATTGCTCCTACTATGAAAAGTACACAGGCAAGCAAAATGCCGCCAATTACTGCAAAACCTAGACCATCGATAATTAAGCGCTTTCTCCTTGCCTTTGCTTCCGCAGCAGCTAGGCGAGCCTGGCGTATAGTGCGCCGAGTCTTCATCATTTCGTTGTAGAAGGCCTCGCCTGGTCCGTGTAAGACAATGACCTCCCGGAGATTCTTTTCCATCTCTGCGGTCTTATGCTTGGCCATTTGTATCTCAAGCGCCTGAGCTTCAACCGAAGAGCCGCGCAACAGCTTCGGGCCATACTGGTTTTCCTTCTCGATCTCTAAGATTTTCTCCTTAGAGTCAAAGAACTTGCCTATATACTGAGCGGTATCCTCTATTTCTCGGCCAGCGTTTACCGCCTTGGCGACGAGGTTATACGCTCTTGTCGCTCCTGCTATACAAGCACTTATCGTTACGGGGTCCATTAGTACGGCCTCACTTTTTCAGGGTCTGCCCTTCGTGGTAAACAATAGGCAGCAAGGGCGATGCCTCTCGGCTCGTACCTAAGTGTCCGTTCTACTTTCCCCTTAACGATGGCGTTCGCAAAATAATTGCATCTGTTGATGTCGTAGAACCACATATCCGCAGACTGTATCTGGCCATTCACCAGAACATATAACAAAAATAGATGCGTCACTTGTCATACTCTTAGGCCGCGTTTTCTTCCAGACGTGGATCAACCCAATCAGGACATAACTCCCAAGCGCCATTGACGTAGTTGTATTTGCAGCCGTACCAATCTTCTGGCTCAGTCACGCCTTCGATAAGGGTAGCATTGCTAGAGTTTAAGTCACCAATAATAAACTCAATCGGGCTTCCAATTTCAATGCAATCAGAATTAAACACAACGGATTTATCATCAGCGAATAGGTACTTTGAGCAATTATTTTCGTCGATAATAGTTTTCATGTCTTATCCTTTTATGATTAGTTTGGTTGCTGATACTGCTGTTCCTGCAAATACTGATGGGTCAGCAGGAGTTTCAGATAAAGTTCCATCTGTTTGCACATAATAAGATTGACCTGCAGTTAATCCAGATTGAGCGTCATCTACTGAGCCGATAATTTGAATTGTCGCTGTTTCTGAATCAGAGTAATCCGCACTAGATATTCCAATGTAATTTTCAGAAGTTAAATTTGTTTCAAATGAACTAGCAGAAAAAACGACTGTAGTTCCGTAATTAGAATTTCCACTATCTCTGAAAGCAATCACTACTTCTCCGTTGACTGAATCATAAGCAAGTTGTGGAAAACCAGAATTTGAAGTTGAAAAAACTAAAGGCGTGATAAAAGAAATGCTTGTGCCACTCACAGTACCAACTACGGCTGTTCCGTAATTAGAATTTGATCCATCTCTATATGCTACAACAATTTTTCCTCTTGATGCGTCGTATGTTATTGACGTTTCAAAACTGTTTGCGCTTGACGCAGCAACGGGAGTGCCAAAAGAAATGCTTGTTCCACTTACAGTTCCTACAACGGCTGTTGGAGCGCCGCCGCCTGCGCCCGAACTATCCTTATAAACAACAACTATTTTCCCATTAGCAGAATCGAATGTCGCAGAAGGAGTTTGAATTGATGAAGGGCCAACACTAACATGAGTTCCAAAAGATATACTTGTGCCACTAACTGTTCCCACCACGGCATTTAATGGGACTGCTTCTGCATTATCTTTGAAGACAATAACAATTTTTTCATTTGTTGCATCGTAAACTATTTTCTGTTCGGCTACGCTTCCAACTTTCCAAAATACACCTGAACCGAAAGAGATGCTTGTTCCACTTACAGTTCCGACTTTAGCTAATCCGTCTACTGTTGCACCATCCTTACATGAAACAACGACTTTTCCAGAAGCCACGTCAAAAGCGACTGAATTATTAGTAGATGAAACACTATTGAAGACTGTGGACGAGCCAAAAGATATACTTGTTCCGCTGACTGTTCCGACAATAGCTGTTGCATAAGAAGAATTATTGCTATCAGTGTATACAATAACTATTTTTTGATTAACTGAATCATAATCTGCTTGAGTATGAGTATTAGCAGCCGTATCAAAAGTTGTTGCCGTTCCAAATGTAATGCTTCTATTTGTAGCGTCAACCGAGCCTACAATCGCTTTGCCTTGCCCTGCCGATACATCCCTAAAAGCAATAACTACTTTTTCATTAGCAGAATCATAAGTTGCAAAGAAGTCATATATATTTCCGCTATAAAAAACTTCTTTATCTCCTGCTACTGGTGTATCTGCTGGAGTGTCAGCAACAACACTTACAGTTCCGTCTGAATTAACAATAACTGCATCGCCATTGCTTAATGCCCCAGTTGCCACTGCTTCTAGCGTTGGTTGTGGATTAATGTTGTCTATTTGATCTTGTACATTGGAAGTAACAGTATCAATGTAGTTAATCGTTGCCGCGCTATCGGCTATGTCTCGTGACTTGCTCATTATGGAGTCTCCGGCCAATCAGAATCTTGTAAGTGTGGAAAGTTTGCGTGGTCTGTAATGTCACGCAGGGCTTGCCTGTAGTCTAGCCAAATCGTTGGCACTTGAATGCCTAGGCTGTCTTGGGCGTTCTGGTCTACTGCCTTTACTGTTACCCAGTCTGATTCGGCGAGTAGTTTATCGCGTTGAGTCCTGACAGACTCCGCAGCCTTGGCATCCAGATCGGCCTGATAAGCCGCCTCATGCTCTGCCTTAGTGGTAGTTACGCCGTCCTCTGTGGTGTCGGCAAACATATCAACCACTGACCACGCCTGTACCCAGTTGCCGTTAGCGTCCTGTGTAGCACCGTTACGAATGGCCTGTGTGTAGCCTGTAACTTCTGGCTTAGGCGCTTCGAGTACAGGGTCTATGCCAAGAGCAGAGCAGACGTTAGCGTCCCATACTCGCGGCAGTGATGTGTTGCTGTGCATTCTTCTGACTTCGCCTTGAGTCTTTAGCTCGCCAGTTGATTGAATACGATATTCCATGATTCACCTATGCTATCGCTAAGAAGATGTAATTGCCGCCACTAGCATTAAGCGCAGCAGGAGCAGATGATGTTACTGTAAAGCCACTTGCTAAAGGGTCGATGTAGTCCGTAGACGTTACTTCTGCGGCTGTGGTGTTTAAGAGCAAGTACGGATCGTTACCTGCAACAATACCTCTCAGGCTGTCGTAGACGTACCAATCGCCACTAGAGTCTGTACGCTTGATCAGGATGAATCTAGCACCTGCGCTAAAGCCACAATCTACGTCTACGTTACTGCCTGTGCCTGTGTAGCTGCCTACTTTGCTTACTCCTGCTAGTGTGGCGAAGAGGTAGGCTATAAGACTACCGCCGCTTAGATTTGTTCTGGCTTGGTCGCTAACATAAAAAACACTGTCGGTAGGATTGGTGTAATTAAAATAATCACTTGCAGTGTAATCTTGTGTGTTGTTTAACTGTAAATGCCCTGTACCTGCGGGCTTAGCATATACAACCCAACCCCAAGTAGAACTATCTCTTACTTTTACTATCATTAACTCAGGCGCTGCACCCAAGTTATGCGCCACAGTCCTTCCCGCTACTCCATTACCAGTATAAGCTACCACATCAAAAAAGCCTGTGGCGCGTTTGAACATCCACTGTATTTCGTTAGCATTAGCTGTTCCGTTGCCAACACGCGACCCATCCATAAAGTCCCACTGAATTGCGCTAATACTTCCTTCCGCATTTGTAGCATCTGAAAACATATATTTGTTTCCGGTCATGCGCGAAGAAACTTGTCTACTTCCTGTTTCATTTACTGTTCTATGTATAGAAAAGTCAGTAACAAACCCACTAACAAAACCCGGCTCTGTAGTTGTGCCTAAAGAAATAGGAGCAAAAACCTCAGTCCCAGACTCAGGAGTTTTCATTGGGCGGCGTATGGCTATGTAGATGAAAGTGTCGGTAGAATTAAAATTATCATCGCCGTCAGTAAACAAAACCCCAGTTGCAGTTGGCTTTACTACTCCCCAATTTGTTTCGGCAGAGCTTGTATTAGGGCTTAAAGTATAGTCTGTAGAGTAGTTTAAACCTCTCATCATGTCTGATATATGCCATGATTTTGTACCGGAATTAGTATTTTTTATTAGCACCCACTGCGGCTCAAATCCAAAGTCTACAGTTTTGCCACTAGCACCGCTTCCTACATAACTCCCACACTTAATAATATTCTCGCTGCCATCGTCTCCAAAGCCTCCTGCGTCTGAGGCGAATAGGTAGGCGACGTAGTTTTCTCCCGAGCCGTTCAAAACCCCGAGATTTCTAAGATAAAATTCCGTGCTTGTCGGCTCATAAGTCCAATGGCTAGAGTTAGCCGCAGCCCCAGTGCTATCTAGCTCAAGTCTTTTTGTTATTCCTAAAGAGCTATGATAGACCTGCCAAGCGCGGTTTGATGTGCTTAAATTTTTAACAATTATAACAGCAGGGGCGACTCCAAGATTGTGAGAAACCGCACGCCCTGTAACACCATCCCCAGTATAAGTCACAACATCAAAGAACTTCTCAGCCTTGCGGAATGTCCATGAGGCGTAGTCTTGGGTATTATCATTGATAAGAGGGTCATCATCTAATGAAAATCCATCAGAATTGAACGCTGTTAAACTATCGGTGTTCGTAGTTTCTGCTGAAGTCGAGTTTGATTTTAACTGTTTTGTTGCGCCTCTTGAAGTATCATACAGCGCATGGTCAAAGGCTACGTTTCGACACTTAATCCAAGTCAACCCACCTTCACCATCAAGATCAATGCCGTTATCTATGGACTGTGTAGAGCCGTTGCCAGTGTACAAATAAGTCGAGAAGACATCCTCAACGTACAGAGACTCACCTGCTGCATTACCTGCCGCTGCTGTCAGAGCTTTAGCTAATTTGCTCATGCGTTACTCCTAAACGTAGCTGCCAGTGTATGCACCGTAGAGTACGGAGGAGACTTTCCAGAACACCAGTGTGTCCTTAGCAGTCAGCGTAGGAGCAACATTGCCACCAGAAGTCACCCAAGTCATTGTAGGCCACGTTACTGTGTAACTAGCACCTGCTTCTAGCTGTAGGACAATAGCGTCACCAGAGCTTAGCGAGTCTGTGAAGGTCGTGTTAGCCGAGAGAGTCTTGGTCTGTACTGCGCCGTTGGTAGCGTCAAAGGCTGTGCCTGACAGAGCGTATACAGTGTCGCGAATGGTCTTGTTTGTAAGCGTCTGAGTGTTTGTAGACGTAGTAGTGTTAGCGTCATAGCCTTGAACGTCTGTGCCGATAACTAAGCCAAGGTTAGTTCTGGCTGTGGCTGCACTAGCAAGATCAGACAGGTTGTTTGCTACTTGGGCAAACTTCGCATCTGCTTGAGCCTGAGTGTAAGTATCAGCTACATTGAACGCACCGTAAGCAATGATAGAGACGTTATCGCCTGTAGTAGCTCCGGTAGTTAATACAATCGTAGCACCGTCTGTGGCTGTGAAGTCAGTAGTAGGGATTAGCTTAGAACCGTTCAGGTAGACATCTACAAAGCCAACATCGTAGGTCGCTGAGAAGTTGGTCTGGCCAGAAGTCGCTGTGTACTCCTGACGCTCTGCTGTGCCGTTTACCGCTGAGCCTGCTGCTGCCCACGATGAGCCACCCCATACAAACATTGTGTCCGACACAGTGTTGAAATAGAGCGTTCCTGTTTGTAATGGGTTGCCCTGATTATCAGTAGTAGGAGGAGTAGACTTCGCTCCAAGGTAAAGACCTTCAAATTCCTCTACTGCTGCCTCTACGCCAGTTTCTGCTGTCTGAGCCGCTGTGGCTGAGCTTGCCGCTGCCGAGGCACTTCCTGCTGCCGCTGTAGCTGAAGAGGCTGCATTAGTCTCGCTAGTAGATGCGTTTGAGGCGCTTGTAGAGGCCGCTGACGCGCTGTTAGCTGCATTAGTCTCTGAGGTAGCCGCTGCGCTCTCTGAGGCCGCTGCCGCCGTTTCTGAAGCCGCTGCTGCTGTCTCTGACGCAGCCGCATTGGTTTCTGAAGTAGATGCTGCACTAGCACTAGCTGCTGCATTAGTCTCAGACGTAGAGGCTTCACTGGCGCTTGCCGCTGATGCTGTTTCACTAGCCGCTGCATTGGTTTCAGAGGTAGAGGCTGCTGAGGCGCTGTTAGCAGCATTTGTTTCGCTTGTTGCTGCCGCACTCTCACTCGCTGCTGCCGCTGCCTCCGATGCTGCCGCTGCTGTCTCAGATGCTGCTGCTGCTGTTTCACTGTCTGCCGCTGCATTCTCACTGACCAAGGCTGCTGCTGCACTAGCCGCCGCTGCTACTGCGCTGGCTGCTGCATCCGCAGATGTTCCCGCCCAATAAGTAGGACGGTTGCCTGCATCTGTAGGATCATTGCCAGTGTTCGCGTCTTGCTGTGAGGTGTACAGAATACCGTCGGAACCTACCGCGTTCTGACCATCTGAGTATTCCGCAGTAGAAATCCACGCAAAACTCAACAGGGTCCAGCTTGCAGGGCTCGTAGACGGGTTATTATTTAAATTGGAGTTAGTAAGGCTTTGGTATTGCTCGCCATCGTAAGTAACAACAGCGCCTTCCTGGTAGGTGATACCAGAGTTCCACTCTACTGAGTAGAGAAGCACCCAATACCCTGTAGACGTTACTGGGTTGTTGTTCTGGTTGCCCGAAGTAATCGAGCGGTAATATACGCCGTCAGAGCCCAAAACCACGTCGTTTGTGTTGTAGATCTTAGTAGCGACCCACTGATCACCGAAGTCAGTAGCAGTCTCACCTACCGGGTCCCGTACCAGGATCTGGACGTCGGAGTTGCTTACCAGGACCGCCTTGGCAGTACCATCAAAGAAGATGTTAGGCTGACGACCGGCCGCAGTAAGGATCACCGGGTTGGTGTTAGGGATAGATTGGTTGATGTCGGCGAACGTGCCCTTGAGAGTAGTTGTGCCACTCTCATAGAAGTAGATCTTGCCGTTGACTAACGGATCACCAGCGTCATCAAAGTATTGTGTGCCTAAATTGCCGAATCGAGCCATTAGTCGTTATCTCCAATAAATCCGTCCTCGAACAAATAGTCCGCGAGGCCAACGGTTAATATGCGGGTTCTAATGTCCGCAGGGATAGTCTCTGTCCAAGCCTTAAACTCTGGGCTGCTCATTATCGAATCCTCCAGCCTGTCTATTGGCTTTCCTTCGGCCTGCCTTGCAATCATCCTTTTAAGATTTGGATTGCCAAGCATGTCTGCCGCTGCTTTTGGAACCTCTTTGGCGGTTGGAGAAAGAACAGCCCCAAGGGCGTTGACTGATCTTCCGCCTATCAGTGTAGGTAGTATTTTCTGAACTAGCCCGCCGTCTGAGTTATATCTTTCCAAAGCGTTAATAGCTCCGGTCCTGGGGATCTTGGCCGCGTTAGCATATCCCTGCAAAACCACTGACAGATTATCCAAAAACTTCTCTGCATTGTCTGGGAGGTATTGCATTAACTCTTTTCTGGCCACCGCATTCCTACTAATGTTCCTCCAGAGAGCAGCAAATCCAGCAGGGTTAATAGTTTCCGCCGTTCTGGCGCCCGACAAGAACACATTATTCATTGCCGACGATACCGCCTGCTGGCGCATGTTTTCAGGGATTGCCTGTATTGTCTGCCTAAATGATTCAGTCTTGCCTTGGCCGAGTTGAGTTATTGCAGATGCTAATTTAGGAACAACGCTTCTTTCCAGGTCCCTTCCCATCACCTTAGTGACTACATCTTCGTAGGCCTTCCTTTCAGCAACCAAACCTTTAGCAGTGGTCCACAGGTCGGCAATCTCATCTCCTGCCACCCTACCAATAACGTCGTCTTGAGCTCGAGTCAGGTCGCCATATAATCGACTTAGCTGGAACGAGGTCTCATCACCAGGAAGGGCTCCCTTGGATGCGTTTCCTAGCCTCTCGCCTACGGTCTTTCTCAGCTCATCTAACCTGGCGTATGTCATGGGGCGAGGAGGTGTTCTGGTTCTAATGCCAAACAGCTCGGGCGCTTGACCCTGTAGCTCTCTGTAAAGATCTCTTTCTATTTTTGGCAAACGGTTGATCCCGCCCATGTCTATTGCTCGAGATCGGATATTCTTCCGCATCTCATCTAAGCCGGTAGTGTCTGTAATTCTGGTTCTTCCCGGAACAGCCTCTGAAATTTTATCGTAGAGCTCGCTAGACTTAGAAACAGAGTCGCTGATTGTTTGCTGAACCTCAGACCTAACGGCGTCCGACATACCTGCAACGTCACGCGCGCCAGGACCACCATACTCCTCAATAAAGTTAGTGACCCTATTGTTTATTCCCGAAATAAACTCCTTTTCTCCAGCGGCTAACTGGGTTCCTGGGATGTTAACTAGGGCTTGTTCGATCTCAACATACTGAGGGTTGCCGGACACCACGCGGGCAGGTGTGACCTCCTCTAATCCTAGCTCGGTGACAGCGCGAACCCTTGATGGATCAGCTTGTATTATATCGGTTAATACTTCTTCCTGGGCTTGTATAGGACGCCCTTGAGCTTCTGCCACGCGAGTTATATCTGCCGCCTGCTCAGGGGTTGCGCCTTCTTCAATGGCAGACCTGTAGACCTGCTGGCCAGCCCGACCTCTTGTAACCATGCCGGGGATTTCGCCCACGCCCGATCCCACCACGCCAAGTCCGATCTCTTCCGGGTCAAACTCTCCGCCTGCCGCGTATTGAGCGCCTTCAATCAATGCCTGAGTAATAGCCTCAGTTGCTACCCTTTTTGCTGCGCTTCCCGCTAGACCGGTTCCAAGACCGGTAACAATAGCTGTTCCGACATTTATAGCGTCATTCCATGATGCTCCAGGCTTGTTGATAGCGTACATCTTGCCCACTTTGGGATTAGTGACATATATACCGCCCTCTGGCCCTATGTTTACCTCAATGCTAGGATCAAGCGCTTTTAGTATTTGCTTAAACTCGTCAGGGTCAAAAGTCATAGCCTGTAGCGCACCAATACCTGTCCTGGTGGCCATACCTCTTTCTGGTAGGACCTCAGACATTTGAGTTGGTCTTAACTCTGGTGCTGCCGCTGCTTGCTCTGCCGTGATTGTTGGCGTAAATGTCATTGGGGCTTTATATGTAGGCTGCCCAAACTGCATCGCTTGAGTTGGCGCGCCTCTAACCACCGGAGCCCCGCCGGCGGCGTACTCGACAGGCCTATCGTCAATAGGCGCTACCTGACGTGGACCTGGCGCAGGTTGCCCTAGGGCATTTACAGGCGTAAACGTAAACTTATCAGCCATTTTATTGTCCCGCTTTCATATCTTGTCCTGCGATATTAATAATATCGCCCGCCTTGAACTCGCCTCGCTCTCCCGCTGCCTGAGCTTCTGCTTCGCTGTTGTACATCCTGATGCCAGGCATAGTCCGCTGACCAGACATCTGCATTGCAGGCTGAGCGGCCGGTGCTTGTTGTTGCATCTCTAGGTACTGAGTAGGGTTCTGGAAGTAGGTTTTGGTGTCAAAGTTAGGATCAATAATTTCACCTAGCTTTCCAAGGTTTCTTGCAGACTGACCACCAAAATAGGAGGTCTTAAACTGATCAGAGAAGTTATAAGTATCAGCGATGCTTTTGAGTCCGGCGAAATCATTCAATAGACCCGTGGCCGTCCCCTTGGTTAAAGATCTTGCTTGCTCAATAATCAAATCAACATCTACGCTTTCTGGGTTGGTTGGATCGAACGAGGCCATAATTGCCGCCAAGTTAGCATCAGACTGACCCAAAGATGTTAGCTTGTTAATGATTTCAGATTGTAGACTTGCCGCACCAGCTTGGGTTCTGAAGTCCTGCTCTGTAACCACACCAGGGCTTGCCATACGCGCCATCAAGGTCTGAATAGTACCAAGAGCCGTTCTGCCTGCTCTTCTTTCTTGATCGGTCGCCCCTTTTTTTTGAGCATCTCTTACCGCCTGGGCAAGGCTGTCTAGTTTGTTGTATCCATCCAAAGCGTCACGCGACAAAGCTCTTATCTTCATTGCCTCGCCAGAAATTCGTCCGCGCTCTTGCTTGAGCTCTTCTGGATCAACGAACCCTTCTGGGGTAGGAACAGATGTAAATTCACCTGTTGCTGCGCTGTATAGGCTTTCTCCAGGCTTAACCGCTATAGGTGCTGCTGGAGCGGCGAGAACGCCTGTTGCCCGGCCAGCCCTTATCGTGTTATCTAGGTAGTTATTAAAAGCATTCATATCACCAGACTGATAGAGAGCAAGCATCTCATCTGTGTGTCTGGTGTCTATAGGAACACCCATTTCTTGAAAGCGTTGTAGCTGAGCCTTACGGTCCGCAAGGATTGACCCGGCCATCTGAGGATTAGCCTTCATCATCATGGCATCCTTGAACATGGTCGCCTGACGCTGTTCGGCCAGTTGCTCGTTCTGCAACAGTTGGGCGCGCTCAGCCTGCTTTAGCTGTTTCTCGTATGCGTCACGCTGCATCTGTTGTTGTAAGAACTGTGGCGCTTCGCCCTTAAATGCTGCGCCTATACCCATAAGGGCTGTAGATAGGTCTGCCATCTTAGAATCCTAATAGGTTAAATCCGTAATTAGTCTGAGCTGCGCCTGGTAATGCCGATGTGTTTATGCCGTAGTTCGGATTAATGTAGGACGGAGTAGATTGAGTAACTGTCGCTCCCTGAGTGCCCTGCTGTCCGCGCCCACT
>Ga0213865_10001841_pt1 | contig 13557 bp, 2 predicted proteins | sample PICome_6_FD_160100 | JGI IMG/M metagenome (GOLD analysis project Ga0213865, IMG submission 160100) | Coastal seawater microbial communities near Pivers Island, North Carolina, United States - PICO282 | ecosystem: Environmental > Aquatic > Marine > Coastal | place: USA: North Carolina | collected...
CTTCATCTGATCCAGGTGATAGTTCTGGGATAATATATGTGTTTTGGTTAACATCCTACACTCCACCAAGAGATCCCCAGTTTGTTCCATCATATCCTTCAAACTGACTCGTCGTTGTACTAAATCTAATCGATCCCTGACTTGGAATACCTCTATCAGCATCAGCACCTGCTGGTAATACTAAAGTAGTTGGAGCATCAATTACTACTTTCTTTCCAGAGTTTGGACGAATAACCAGATCGTTAATATCTGTAGATATTACATTATTCGCCAACCTCAAATCATTATTAATCGAAACTGGCAATCCACCGAGAGGTCCTATTCTTAAAACTTCAATATCTTCAAATGTCAGTGGAGCTACTGCTAGTTGTGACCAAGTTAGTTCTGCACTTCCATTTGCAACTGCTCCAACAGTATGGATTGGTTCATTTCCAGTAGTTCCAGTAGTTCCAGAAGCAGTTACTAAGTACAAATTATTTCTGTACTTAAGATACTGCCCTGAAGTTACAGGAGTATTCGCTGTCCAATTAGTAAATACAGGCGCGGTTGTACTAGAAGACCTTATAGACTTATTATATCTAAAATCTAAATGTGTTGTAGTAAATTTTACTGTATTAATATTGTCATTATAAAACCACAACGTATTATCGTTAGCACCTACAAATTCTTCTGCTAAAATTGTAGTATTACCATCTAGATCTCTTACACCACCAAGAGAAGACCATGAAGATGTTGCTGAACTGTAACCTTCATATTGATTTGTTTGTGTATTGAATCTGATTGATCCGTCAGTTGCCGAAGCTGGACGTTGAACTGTAGTCCCTGATGGAATTGTTATAGCTGCAAAACCAGAAACCTTTGTCAATCTTCCAGTTGGAGCAGTTAAAATTAAATCGGAAGAAGCATCAGTAGAAATAATATTGTCTGTAATGAATAATTTATTATTTACATTTAATCTATTTGATGATTGCAATTCGCCAGCAGTTACTAGATCTCCAGTTGTATGATCTACAGTAAGCAATCCAACTTCAAAATCGTTAGTACAAACAATAGAAGTTGCATCTAGTGTTAAAGCAGAAGAAGAAACTACGGTCGGTGTATTTACACTGGTTGAAGCACCTAGAGTCGTTGTAGATATAGTTGTTGAAGTAACATCATCAATTTCTCCTTCTGTTGCTACTACTTTTACTGCAGTAAATGTTCCATCTAATACTTCACTGGAAATGATATCTCTTTCTTGAATATTTGATATTCTTACTTGGAATCCAGATCCAAAAGTTTTTGGATTATTCGGATCAATTGTAATTATAGATTCGCTACCATCATATCCTCCAGCATCTTGATATTGGTTAGCATCATAATAGTATAGAGAAGGTGTATTTTCAGTAATAGAGATATCAATGTAATTTTGACCCTGAATTACACCATCTGTATAAACAGTTCCCGAAAAATTAACAATAGTAGATCCAGATGTCAGTGGAAGTTTATTAAGAGTTATTTGAGTGGGACCATCAATACTTGCAATTCTTGTATCAGAATCTAATTCTCCCAAACCACTAACTTTCGAAAGTAACATTCCAGTAACGAGACCACTAGTACTGGTGAGAGTAGCTACTGTACTCGAAGCATCTAAAACAACAGTAATATTCTCCGCCAAGCTTGGTGAATATGTGCCGTCAGGGAATGTACTGAAACTAAATTGAGTTGCGGAGTTACTTGGATCACTTAGATCAAAACGATATGTACTTCCAACATATAAGGTAAAACTTGGAGCTAGTTGTTCTCCATTTCCATCTGGATCAATATAATATCTAATTACAATGGCACTAGCGGTATCAATATCATAAACTGGTGTTGTAGTTCCAGTCTTTATAATTTGCTGAGGGGTTGTAAATGGATTTCCCTGGTCACTTTCAACAAGCAAACTCGTAATATTTCCTCCAGAAGTCTGAACAGAAATAATTTCTGATGGGGTTGAAGTGCTAACCGAAGATACTTCTAAAGTTATATCATTAGTTGGACTTGTACCACCAACTTGTGTGCCTGGAATTGTTATTGTATCTCCATTTGTGTATCCGAGACCTCCAGTATTAACAGTTACTGATGTAACTTGACCAATGGAGTTTCTGGAAACATCAAAAGTTGCTCCAGTTCCTGTCCCTCCTGAGATATTTGTGATTCCAATAAATGATCCAGTCTCATCTGAAGTAAATGTTAGGTTTACCGAAGCATTTTGTAAAGGAGCAACTGAAAGAGTAATTTGTGTACCACTATCTACAGATTGAACTATAGTACCAACTCCTAGATTTCCACTAGAATCCTCAGCAACAAAATCTCCAGCAGAAATTCCTGTTGTACTTGCAAGATTTACAACTGGATTTCCAGAAATTAAATTGGCGGAAAGAGGACCAGTTGTGGTTGGCGTTACATCTGGTGTTGTAATGGTGGTGATATTACTAATTTCACCAGCTGGAGATTCTATTTGATCTCCAGATGCAAATACCGATGATGATATTGTTTGAACAAATGTTATAGTTTGAACAAACTTTGTAGTTACTGGAATATTAATTGGTTGGGTTAAATTACTAGGATTTACAGTAAGTAAGTCATCAACCGAGTACCCATTGCCATCATTATTAATTGTAAATGTATCAATGGTTCCTAAAGTTGCAATTTCATATGAAAAATCATCTGCTGGATTTCCAAAAGGAGGAACAACGTTGATTACGATATTACCAGGAGATATTGCTTGATCAGAAATAGTAATAGTTGTTGCATCATCCACATTTCCAACCGTAGTTCCTGCTGTTAGAACACCAGTTCCAGACACTTTTTGGATGACATCACCAATGTTCATTCCTGCTGTGCTAGGAACTGTAAGTTGGAATAGATTGGAAGAAGTGAAAATTAGATTTGCTGCACCACTTACTGTTGGGGCAATATCTAAAGTGATTTGTGTTGCACTATCAATACTTTGAATTACCGATGCCTGATCTACTTGTCCAGTATCTCCAGCACTAGTGGAGACTGACATTCCTACTTCTAGAGCAGAAGTATCGGAAAGAGTAATCTGTGCAGTTCCTGCTGTTAGAGTTGTAGAGAATGCCGATGTTTGACCTGGAAGATATGTGGAGATATTTGATACTCCTTGTGCCAGACTTAAAACATCTCCAACTTGATAACCAGTTCCTCTTGCTGTAACTGCGAAATTTTTAATTAGCCCTGGTTCTGTATCAACCGTAAATTGGAATCCAGATCCACCACCTCCACCTAAATCGCTGTCATTTGCGGAGAGAATATCACCAAATTCATAATCTAAACCTTGATCTGTAAAAGTTACTCCAGACACTATACCATTAAATGTTAATCCAGAAACAGTATATTCAAATCCGTTTCCAGCTCCTCCCATATCCAAGTTAGAAACTTGTAAAACATCTCCCGCTCGATAATCACTTCCGTCTGCAACAAACGAAGCAGCAGTTACAGAACCACCAGAAACAGTCAGTTCCATGTATGCTTGAGAACCATACTGACCTACTGTTCCAGTATTAACAGTGATATTACCACCAGCGGGAGCCATATTGGCATGGTTAGCACAGTCGTATCTAATTACATTGGTTCCTGTTGCCGCTGTTGGTTTAATAATTAAATCTTGGAATGCTCCTGGAAATCCAATGGATCCTTTTAGGTAAAATTCGAATTCTGGATCAACACCAGATCCATCTGCCATCTGGAATGTCATTCTATGGTTTGCACCACCATCAGTTCCAGCAGATGGATCTAAGGTAGGATCTGACATATCAAAACGATATGTATTACCAGCAACCATTGTCAATAATGGTTGAGTATTACCATCAATCTGGTAAATGTAGTTTGGTTGTCCAGGTTGTCCTGCCTGTGGATTAGGGATAGTAGTAACAATAAACGTCTGGATTGGTTCGTTGAATGCCTGAACAAATCCATAGGTATTATCAATATATCCAGAACCAGCATTTGTAATAGATCCACCAATTGCTGCTGTTCCCTGGATATCGATAGATGCTCGTGCTCCTGTTCCACTGCCTCCAGTAATTGGCACATTCGTATATGTTCCTGGAACATATGCCGAACCAGCATCTGTGACTGTCCCACCAATTCCATCTACATCAAAATTACAGGTAGCACCAGTTCCACTTCCTCCAAGAAGATCAACAGTTAAAAACTGACCACCTAAGTAATTACTTCCAGCATTAGTAATAGATCCATTCCAAGCAATTACTTCAATATCAAATGTAGCATTTTGTCCTGTACCACCAATAACTGGAATATCTGTATATGTTCCCTCGTCGTAGTTGGAACCATTTGAGATAACAGAAAATCCATTCTGTACAAGTTTTCTTTGCTGAACAATAAAATCCTGATAAGAAACTACCGAATCTAAATTTAAATCTAATAATTTCTTAGAAGCAGATACAAACCCCAGCGAAGAGTTTTGTGGTTTGTATAATCCGAGTGTTGCATCGGATACAAATGCAAGACTCGGTGCTGTTACTATACCATCACCAAGTTTTAAGTTACCTGTGGAAAGGTCGCTACCACCAGCAGTAACATTAAAAATTTGTTCACCAATTTGATTAATTTTTAACCTTTGCTGTTCAAAGGTATCCGTTCTAGATACGTTAATTGCTGGCATTTTTGATTAACTCTCGCAGTAAAGTTTTGATTTCAGAAACTTCATTCTTCAACATATTTATGTCTTCGAGCGCGGAATTGAGATGTTTAGATTTACGCCTCGCTTCCATAGCAGAATCATCGAAATTCAAGATGGCACCAGTGTTTTGGTCTCTTACGAGACCATCATGCCCTTCGACTTTGATATAATCCATATGCGGAAATTAGTAAGAAGCTACTGCTCTTAGATCTTGAATCTTCGGAACATAAACAGGATCGGTAGATCTCATTACAATCTTAATTCCAAAGGATGAGAATTCTGGAAGATTTGCTGCGCTGTACTTAAGTTCTTGGTAAGAACTCTGTTTTTCAACGACACCAGAAATATTGTTTTCACTTGTTGGGAATTCTTGAGTATCTGGTAGTCCAGTTTCATTAAAGAGTTCCCATTCAATGTTATCAAATGCTTCCTGACTTGATGACTTTTTGATTCTGTATAGAACTTGGATGTCATCTATATTCTTAACGTTAGCGGTGATTCTAACGTCAATTGTTGTACCAGGATTTCCAATTGAAATTTCTTTAGTTACATACTTAGCAATTGAAGAACTATTGCTAAATGTATTTTCTGGTCTATACTCAATACCATCTGCATAAGTCACTTCCTTAACTTCCCAGTATCCGTTTGATTCACTTGATTGATCTGCATATGCAATTATATCACCAACTCTGAATACATCTTCTACACCTTCTCCAGATCTAGCGTTGCCAGAGTTTGCTGAAGCGGCGAGTGATTCTGTATATCCAAGAGTTCCATATGGTTTCTTGTCATTTTTAACTCTAACCGTCTGATTTTGCGAATCGAAGAACACAACAACACCATCAATCTTATTATCAAAAGTATCAGTTAGTGTACTTGGGTTTCTTGCAATGACAGTTGAAGATACTGGGATGCTTAGAATCTCTCTTGTTGGATCTGATCCAACAGCAACTCCACCACCAGCACCTTGGTTAGCAGTTGGATCCCAGCTGCTTGATGCATTAGCGCCACCAAATATCAAACCCTCATTCTTCTGGAATCCATTTTGGGTAGAGACTTTAACCCAAATGTTTGTTGTTCCAGCAACTTCGGTCTTTCTGATAATAGTTCCCTTTGCTTTGGATAAGTAACCTTCGACTGCCTGGTTGTTATCGGCGTCGATTGTAACTCCAACTGGAAGATTTGCAAGAGCAAAGTAATATACTTCCTTGAACTTAAGGATTTGGTCTCTTCTGCCATAACGATCTTCTTGTCCCTTAGACTTCTCAATTCTGTTAGTAGATAATTTAACCGAAGCAGAAGAGAGATCGATAACAGGTGAGAGATATGATACTGTTGATGATAGATTAATCTTATATCTCAAAGAATCTTCTAGGTTGTTCAGTGTCTGATTAATTCTGGAAGAGATTACTTTTTGATTTGTGAAGTAATGAATCTCATTCAAGAAAGTTTTTTCATATGATGTTTGTGAATATGAAGTGTAATTTGTAGTAGTCGAATCAACAGGAACAATATTTGTTGTCTTGACAGTTGTTTCTACTTTTGTAGCACTAAATGTCAAGTAATTAACCTGTGGATATAGACGCTCAAACTTTCTATTATGAGAAGCGAGAACATTACCTGCTCCACCCTTTCCAGTGCTAGCAGCAACTGTTGGACTCTGGATGTGGTAGTAATCTACGCCAGCACTTTCTACTTCATAAAGTCTTGTATTTAATTGAGTCGATGGAATACCGCCAACAGAATCTGTATTTCTGAAGAATACATATGACTTCGAACGATCTTCAAAACCATGATTTCTGTGGTTAACTCTAATTACTTTATTGCTATTTCTGAATAGATCAGATGTTGCGCCAGCATTAGAAGAAGCGTCAGTTTCAAATGGATTCAGAGATAGTAACTCATACTTCAGAGCTTCGTTTTCGATGTTTAGAACACCAGTTCTGGTAATATCAAATTCTGCCCTATGGATAGTGAACTTAATATCTTCAAATAGATCTTCAGTCCAGTTATCAACATTCTGAGATCTGAATACAGATCCGAGAAGAGGTTGTGTTGTTACTGGTGTGCTTGTAGCAATTTCAATTTCGCCTAGTCTTGATGTCCACAATGCATACTCGGTCGAATCTGTTTCGACAACCAATGCATACTGGGAGTTATTCTGTAGGTATACAGGATGCGCGAACGTAAATGCTGTTGGAGTGATTGACTGTGTAACACCCGTAGAATCGACTGCAACACCCATCTTAACTGCTGGAGTATCAATGGTAATCTTTGCCTCGATGACAGCGCCTGCAGCGCCATTACCAATGCCTTTAACAACAATAGATGGTGGTGCAGTATACTCAGATCCAAACAGGGTTGCTTCTGAATAATAAATCTTTCCTTCTGAAATACTTACGCTGCCATTAGCAACGCTACCACCTGGAAGTTGTGGACTTTCAAAAGAAAGAATTGCCGAATCATAATTAGATCCAGTCTCTTTAACAATCAACTCAGAAACCTTACCAGAATCTTTTGCAATTGTTACTGAAAGATCAGTATTATTGGTAGCATTGTAAGTGGTGAGCGATCCAATGATTAGTTGCTCATTTTGTGCGAATTTCTTGCCGTTGTGATTGCTTAGAACAAATGTGTACACCTGCTCATTTGTGAGGGTAACATTTCCATTGCTAGATGGTGTTAATTCTTGAGCATTTCTGTCAAGAACTTTAGCAAGAGGACCACTTGTATTAGAAGTCTTACCAGTAATTGTTTCTCCAATAGTTACTGTTAGAGTTCCACTAGTAAATACACGAATCAATGTATCTGGAATTAGTGATACTTCAGTTCCTGGAACAATATACTTTCCTGGTTTGTCACTCTCGGTATTTGTCAGATAAACTCTGATCGGAATATTTGTGCTCTTCTTGTTAAAGAACAGATCAACTCCAGTTGCAAAACATCCACCTTCAAAGTTTTCAATCTTAAACGTTTGAGCAAGAGGATTTGGTCTAGCCTCAACGTCAGTTACACTGTCAATAATCTGCACACCTTCGTTTGCTTTGAACGTTGAAGGAGCAGTTGAATTGATGGTTGCTGGGTTTTCTGGTAGTCTTCCTAGAGCATAGTACTTAACTTCTGCATAAGTATCCAAATCCTCTTTGGGTTCATTTGAAGAACTAGAGGTAAACCTAACTGTCTTAGTACCAGTCGTTACTCTTACTTGCTCTGCAGTGGTATCATATTCTAACGTATCTACATTTCCAGTCCATGTAGCATTTTGTAGTGGGGGATATCCGCCAGGAATCAGAATAATACCACTAGCATTACCATTTGCGTCAGTAATGATTGGTCCATTAAATCCAGACAGAGAGTTACCAGCGATTCCAGTAAATCTATTGTCTGGGTTTACCCATCTGGAAATATCCTTACCTTCTAGAAATGGATATAACTTAGTAGAAGGCTTGAGTCTTCTTACAACATACTTAACAGCGATACTCCTTGCAAAGAATCTTAGAGAAGTGGTGACAGTTCCTTTATCATTTGTGTCTGTGGATAGACCCTTTCCAATCTCATTATTCTGTGGACTTACGTTTGAAGAACTTGCAATTGTAGCAGACTCAACTTTGGAGAAAGCAGAATCGCTGTTGGTTGATCCAAATGAAGTAATCTCACCAAAGTAATTTTTAGATCCAACCCAGTTAACAACAAATGAGTTGTAGATACTTGAGAATGCATCCTTAATCTCATTCTTTGAAATAAAGATGGAATAAAGTTGAGTATTGTTTTCTACAATTAGAGGTTCAACCGAATTATCATACCAAGAATCAATAGATGGGCTTAGTGTTCCTTCTCCAACATATTGAAGAGATACAAATGGATTTGGATTGATAGTCTTTGTAGCAAAACTATTTCCAAGAAGTGGTAGAGTCGTATATGGGAGAGTTACAATATCACCAGTTCTTTGGTATCCATCAATTACTCTTTGATCATTTCTAGTATTAACTTCTTTAAGAAGTAGTGAATCTTCAGCATTCTGACATCTTAGGACAGACTGCTGAGTATCAATCGCACAGAGATAATCTGCGGATGAGATGTCGCCAACTTTATGAGTTTCAAAGTTATCTACGATAAAACCAGTCTTAAATCTATCAAATCCAATATCATCACGAATTTGCATTCCAAGTGCTTGTTGCTCAAGAATGCTAAGAGTTGTATAATACTCAAGACGCTCAATACGCTTCTCAAGTTTACCAATATCCTTCATCGTATATCTACGATTGTCAACAGGAGTAATTCTTACATCCTTGCTGCTAGTAGTAAATGCTGGAATATAGAGATAGTAGAGAGCAATAGCATCATCGAGTGGTTCTGGACGTGTTGGGTTCTGTGAGGAATTGCCCTCCTTAAGAACAAATTGTCCCTTCTTATTCAAGAAGATGCCATCAATTCTATTGAGGAACTCTGATTGACTGAAACTAAACGTAAACTCTAGGTTTGAGTCTGGTGCAGGAGTCACTGACACTACACCACCTTCTCCAGCAAAGTTAGTTGAAGGCGATTGTCTGGAAGAAACGTTTGCAAATCCAGAAATAAATGACGTTGCATCAACTTTGGGTCTAAAGTCAAGAACATTCTTAAGGGAAACAATGCCATGAACTGCCGAGTTGAATGATGGGATTTCTTCAAGGGTAACGCCAGCTTCGTGTGAATAACTATCGACTGTGCAGAAATCTCCCTGTGAATGCTCGAAGTAATCAAAAGCAACGACTAATTGACCAGTTGGTGGATTATAACCAGGCTTTAAAACCAGTCTGGAAATATCATATAGTGTATCTCTCTGTCCATCATCAAAAGTAAAATTAGATGTAATGTCAGTGCCATTACCTACTAGGTTTCCTGCAGTATCAACATCTGGAGGTGCTACTGAAGTTCCCTCATAGACATATCTTAATCTAAAGCAATCTGAGTATGAAGAGATGACAGTTGATTCTGTATCATAGTTTTCTCCTCTCAAAGGAATAACTCTATCTCCAACTGACTTGATAAGAATTCTCTTGTTCTTAACTGCGGTCTTAATTCTTGGACGTGCTTTAGTTAACTCAAGAGTCGCAGACAATTTGAGTTTGGGGAAGTTGGTAGTTGCGTTAAAAACACTAGTTGGTAAAGTAACAACAACAGAACCAGCATTTAAGCCGCTAGCTTGATCAGTTGTATTTGTGGTGGAAATGTTATCCGCAGTCAAGTAGATGATATCTCCTTTTTTGACATTGGAAGCATCGCCTGGATCTAAAACTGTCATGATAAAGTTTGATTCATTGAATCCAACAAATCTTTGAGTTCCAAATGGCAGTTGAGCAGTAAATGTAATAAAGTTTCCACTTGTGGTGGAAGTTGTTACAAAGTCTCTTCTGTAGTAGTATTTGATCTTAGAATCTTCAGATCCCCTTGAGATCGAAGATACTTGGCCACTGCCAGTTGGATAGATTAGAGTTCCCTGTGCAAAATTATCAATCTTGGGAACAATCTTGATGATGCTATCGTTTACAACGTCTGATGGAAGTGCGGAATCAAAGTAGACTCTTGACTTTAATGTTCCTTCTGGTTTGGTTGCATACTGGACAACACTACGAACAGCAATTCCATCCGTTCCAGTGTATTGTACATAATCACCTTGCTTGAGGAATTGGGTTGCATCGCCACCAAATCCATTACACTCAACAAACTTAAATCCCTTGGTTCCAGAGAAAGTAAATTCTGTAACAGCAACAAAGTTTACATATTGTGTCTTTGTGCTCTCAATATCAGCAGTAAACTTATTAACACCAAGAGATCCAAACTGTGCTCCAAAAGATTTAACATCCTGTGGACTATAAGTAACAACAGTATCTCTGAATAAGATTGCATCAATTCTTGCTGCTAGAGCAATATTAGAAAGACCAGGGGTGGCTGTTACTACGGGAGGTTGGGAATAAGTTTGAGTGAAAGATGCTCTATCTCTAATTTCAACATATGTGACATATCCAATTCCACCAGTATCTGTTGTAACTGTTACTTTTGATGTGTCAAACTTCTGACCATTAATTGTAATATCGGTTCCTTGTGGATATCCACCAGTACTTCTATACTTGGTAATAAAATGCGAGATTGTATTATCAGTAGCAATCTTTACCGCATTATTATTTTCATCTCTGATAACCTCTCCAGATTTGAACTTACCAGATAAAGTGCGGACCATCATGATACCAGCACTTGAAAATGCTGACTCGATAGAACCTTCAATAATTCCATATGCTCCGCTAGTAGATCCGACAACATATTCACCTGGAGTAAATCCAGACGCTGGTTGAGATTCTAAAGTCAGTTTTGTGAAGAAGGTAGGAGCAAAATATGATAGACCAAAGATACTATTGTATGCTTTTTGTCCATTTGACAGAGTGCCTTTAGAGACAACAATATCAGTATCTGAGTTGAAACCAAATCCTTTTTCTTTCAATACAAAATTACTTGGCTTTGTGGTTCCAATAAGTGGAGTAATGACTTCGTTATAATCAACAATATATCCTAGTTTCTCAACTGGAACGATTGTAGCAACAGTAATAGTTAGATCATCGGTTGTATCAACACCACCAATAGAACTTCCTAAAATCGTGATAGTTTCAGTTGGAGTATAACCACTACCAGTATCTGTAATTGTTACAGTTGTGATCGCTCCAGTACCATCTCTAACGATAGTAAACGTAGCATTGACCCCATTTGCGGAAGAAATGCCAGATACATTAGCATAAGTTTGTGATGATGCACCAGGAATTACTGTAGAAGTCGAATATGCAAATGTCGAGATAGGACCCTGACCTGCGCCAGTGGTTGTTCCTAGGAAGAAGAATCTTCTTTCTCCATCATCTTCGGCATCATATTCAATTAGAGCATCTAGTTGTGATTTATTACCTAGAAGTGTGATTTCAGCAAAATTCTTATTAGCGTCACCAGGGCTAACATCTGGTCTCTTTTTGATACTAAATCCAACTACCTTATATGTGTTGTAAGCTTCTGGCAGACCAGATGCTCTTGTGGCAACAGTATAGAGTTGATTATTAGAGTCACAAATATCAGTGAACGATATTGTTGGGGTAGCATTATTTGCAGGATTGATCTTATCTACTAGGGTCTGCTTACTAATTTCTAGAGTGAAAGTCTTAATACCATCACTATCTGTAAACATCGATCCCCTACGATTAATCGTAGAAATTCTGTCATTTGCATCGTCTGCAAATCTCTGGGAGGATGTAAAGTCTAAATTCTGACCAATAGTAGCATCGTTATAGATGTTATATAACTCTACATCTGGATATGCTGTAAGATCTGATCCTTCTGCGTTCAGTGGAATTGAACCGCTAACATTAGAAATAGAGTATGTAGGAAGACCTCTAGTTTTGATCGTTACATTATCACTATCTAAAGTTTCTCTTGCTTTGCTGACTTCTAGTGTTTTTGTTTCTTTATTGACAATCTCATATCCTCTAATGTATGCCTTTCCAGGTCCTACATTAGCAATCATCTTTTCAGATGCATCTTGCTCGCTCAGACCATTGAAATTTCCTTCTGAGTCGGCAGCATATACACCATTGTTATTTTCTTTTTGTGCATATTCTCTGATATCAATAGAGAAATTGTCAACAACGTAATCACCAGACTCATCATAAGTTCTTCTTGCTAGGGTTTGCTCAAGAAGTGAGTAGTCTGCTTGTACTACCTTTTTCTGAATTACTCCTCTCTTAACTCTGAGAAGTTGAATAAAGTTTTTGTCTGTCTGCGCGTCTAGATCATACTTCTTCAGATCTAACGTTATTTGTAGTCTATGTGCCCCAGGAGCAGAAAAGTTTGAAGATCCAATCGCATTATCGTAGAGTGATGAATCTTCTTCTGGAGTTACAACATCTTCATTTACAAGGAAACCAACCTTTGCACTAGGAGCATTGTAATATGGATCAATAACTAGCAGCTGCTCATCATTACGAACAAAATATCCATTGACAAAATAAATGCCTTCTTCTACCTTAACAGCAGAACAGAAACCCATTGCTGGACTAACAACAGATGACTCTGTGCCAGTATCTGGATCGGTTACCGTAATAGCAGTTGGAAGGACAGATCCATCGGTTCCAACCACCATTAAAGGTGTATTAACACCATTAATAACTTCTAATGTTTCACCTTGACGGAAAGTAGTTTCGTTATTTGCATTACCACTAGTTGTGTAGATAACAAACAAAGTGTCGGCATTTGTTTCTGTAGCATTTTTTGTTGATACTACATTGCCAATAACACCAGAAGTGAGACCTCTTAGTTGTCTACCATCCAACTGCGAGATGTCATATTTTTTATAGACAATGTTATCATTACCATCGTTAACCGCAACTTCGGAAACTGATGATAACTTAACATAGTCAAGTTTATTGTTTAATCCAACTTCCCCAGGAATTACTAAATCCCCTTGCTTGAATGAGTACTTACCAAAACTCTCAATCTGATTCTGTAGAATAGACTGAAGTTGTGTTAATTCTCTTCCTTGAATTGAGTACCCAGGACGGAATAAAACTTTATAAAAATTCTTATTCGCGTCAAAGTCCTCGTAATAAGGATTTACATTAAGGTTCGTCTTCTGAGGCATCGTACTCCGCCAAATACTAGTATCTAGTCTCTAGTATTTAGCGGAGTAAAAATAAAATCAGAACTCAATAACGAGTTTGATATCTTCGATTTGGTCAGCAGCACGAGTGATGAGTCTTCTATTTTCAACATAGATGACATCACCTGAGTTATTGCTAATCTCTGGTTCGCCTAAACCGTTGGTTAAGTTGACACCTTCTACAAGACCATTAACG
>Ga0213865_10001849_pt1 | contig 13533 bp, 8 predicted proteins | sample PICome_6_FD_160100 | JGI IMG/M metagenome (GOLD analysis project Ga0213865, IMG submission 160100) | Coastal seawater microbial communities near Pivers Island, North Carolina, United States - PICO282 | ecosystem: Environmental > Aquatic > Marine > Coastal | place: USA: North Carolina | collected...
CGCACCGACGTTAAAGATAACCTCTATCGCATCGCACCCATTAACGCACGCATTAGCGTTAATTATCAAGCAGCGCAGGCACCGCTCAAAATAAGTGTAGAATCCATTATTTATGCACGACAAAAACATTTAGCTAGCTACGCCAAAAAGCCTCAAAGAGCAACAGCAGGTTACGGCGTTGTTAATCTCAGCGCCCAATGGAATGTCAATAATCAGCTACAGGTTCAATCAGGAATCACCAACCTATTTGATCGCTACTATGCTAATCACCTAAATTCTGTTAATCGTAATGGTGGCAATGATATTGCTGAAAATGAGGTTATTCCTGGCATGGGTCGCACTTTATACGTACAGACCAGGGTACTGTTTTAACAGACAAGTCATACACTAAAAGCATGCCCGCCGGCAGATTTAATGAAGCCGGCAAGCGGTGACTTTATACCCTATTTCAGCAAATCATTACTGAGTTTTTTGCTTCTTTTCCCCGAATTGCAAAAAATTCTCCTTTGGGTGGTGATTCGTGCCTCCATACTACTTGCAAGAAAAATTTTCATAGTCAGCCTATGATTTTTTTCTATGGCTTCCAAAAATTTCAGGCAATTTAAATGGCGATAAAACTCTAATAACACGCCATAAATAGAGTAAGAAATTGCTGCTTCGATACCAAGCCATTTTTTTCAATGCCTGAGCGGCAGTGTTATAGCCAATAGCGCATAACTCATCATAGCGCTCAGTATTATCTGAGATACTAAAGTCCCTTAAATCCATAGCGATTAAAATATCGGCGGCTTTAGTTTCCTCATGAGTCCGGTGGCTCAGTGCAATATCAAAGGCATTGCGCATCACATCAAGCACATTTTTTGGCTCCTCATAGGTGCCAACACCCCCTAACTGACTGGCGATAACAACGCCCGCACCCATGGCTTTAACGGCCTGCACTGGCACGCTTTGCACAATGCCACCATCGACTAGAGTTCGCCCGTTAAGCTGCATCGGGATATACACCCCCGGAATGGAGGCCGAGGCACAGACTGCATCGGCCAAGGGTCCCTCAGTAAAAATAACTTCTTCGCCCGAATTAATATCTGTGGCAACAATAGCGAGGGGAATGGGTGCATCTTCAATATTAACCTCACCCAGATGCTCGATAAGTATTTCTTTTAATGGATCCGCGGTAAAAAAACCGGTTTTATTAAATTTAAAGGCGGTAATTTGCGCAAGCGTCATGTTTTTCGCGATTTCTGCAACAACATCAAGATTAACATTAAATGCAACCATTGATGCCACCATAGCGCCTACACTGGTGCCGGCAACATAGTCGACCTCAACATGGGCATCCTGTAACGCTTTCAAAACGCCAATATGCGCAATGCCCTTAGCACCGCCACCGCCCAGCGCCAAACCGACTTTTGTGTTAAATATATTTTCAATCGCCATACTTTGAGTGTAACCCCAGAATGATATTGCGACCATATTAATTAGAATTATTTTAAAGGTTATTATTTGATAAAAAAAAGGCCCACCCTTTGGGTGGACCTTTTGTATTGGTGGAGCGGCAGGGATTCTAAAAAGACAATAAGCAATTGATTAGTAATGGTATATTTATATCAATAATCCTACTGTGTTACTGCTTGTGTTACTTTAGCCTTCTTGAATGTAATACATCGGCTATCAGAAGTGTCCTTGATATTATCAGTGGATTAGTAGTAAAAACTTATGTGCCATTTTGAATGGTGAAACATAGTTTGGTGCTTATATTTTCATACTTAATAGGGATTTGTGGTCGGAGGAATAATGATGCCTCGATTGTTTTTTTCATTCTTCTTATATCACCCCTTATAGCAATAATATGCTGCAATTACAGTTCACGTATTTTCATGCTTCTATAGTGGACCGTGTCGCCGTAATCTTGGAGCAAAATTCGCCCTTCTGGCAATTGACCAAACCCGGGCCATTTTTTGTATTTACTGTAAGCAATCAACGCTCGAAATATTTGGCTATTGCGGTCGAACTCGACTACCTTTTCATTATAACGATTCTTTAGGTAACTAACCTCATCACATCTTAAGAAACCATCTGATTAATGAAGATTTTAATAATAGCGCCACAAAGACACGGGTGTTAATGTGATTTTATGTCCCGTTAGCTTTTAACTGGAGCGCCAGTATTCTGGCTGACGATATTTCGAGAAACAATGGCGCCTTGATGTTGGACGACTATACAGGCTAACTGGTGTCCCATTGCCGCACATGTTTTAGAACATTTTTCTCCTTGCATGCGACTTGCTAAATAGCCCGCATTAAAAGAGTCTCCGGCTGCTGTTGTGTCGACAATCTGATCAGAGGGTATAGTTATCGCGTCAACAGTATATGTTGTCGTAGCAGTTTTGATTAAACAGGGTTGTGCGCCACGTTTAAGTACTATTTCGGGTATATCAAAGACTTTGCATCGGGAAAAAACATGCTCGGGACTATTGTCACCCCATAATTCACATTCATCATCATAGGTTAGAAATGCGATATCGGTTATTGCGAGAATCTGTTGATACCAATGGTGAGCCTGATCTACATTTTCCCAGAGTACAGGTCGATAGTTACTGTCAAAACAAATTTTAGTACCCTGAGTTTTTGCCCCAGCTAATAGATCAATTAATTTTTGTCGATCAGGGTCTGACAGAATTGCTAGGGAAATACCGGAACAATAGAGGTAGTCCATGCTCACAAGAGAATGTAGTTCATCGTTATATTCATGGCCACTAAATAAATATCGAGCAGCAGATTGATCCCGCCAATACTGAAAAGAGCGCTCACCGGAACTATCTACGTCAATATAGTATAAGCCCGGTTGTCTTCTAGAAAGCCGTCGAATTTTGTCACATCGAATTCCTTCACTTTGAAAATAAGCGATCATTGCATTACTAAAGTTATCGATACCCAGCGCGGTTACAAAATGAATCTGATGTTGGTTTAGTGGTAGCAGTCTAGCCAGATAGACTGCAGTATTTAGGCTGTCTCCAGCAAAGCTCTGACAAATGTTCGCTTTAACATCTGATCTCAATTCAACCATACATTCACCAATAAAAGCGATGCTAGGTAATGACTCAGTAGACATTCTTATTTTCTTGAAATAATTGCACGATATTTTTTATAGATGTAGCCATCAATGTCTCACCTCTATGAAAACAGTATGATAGCCAGTTGCCTTCCCATCAGTGACATTGAGGCGTAACCGATAGATTCCCGGGTGCTCAAAAAACACCTCTGTTTTAAGGTCATTTGGGCTGGAGAATCTGACATTAGTCTCATCACCAAAGGGATAATATAGGTTATTACCCTTGGCATCTTCTCCCATAGAGACTACTTCTGCACTCGCTGATACCGCCTGCCATTGAAACGTCATAGGGTCATTGTCTATATCGATTGCATCACCTGACAGTAAGATACTGTTACCCTGTACTAGGCTGATACTTTGTTCCTCTCCAGCGTATACGTCTGGTGGTATGTTGACTGACTGCGGGATAAGCGTAGACTCCTTAGCACCATCAACCAAGGCTTTGAGGGGTTGATTGTCAATAGTCATATTCCGGAAAAACATAGTTTTGTTATCAATAAATCTAATGGTATTAGGCTTTTCTCCTGCACCTAAATGTACATTATCTAATACAAAATCTTTAAGAGGTACTTCATCTGTTCCATCTAAAATTACTGGATAAATAGATGTGCCGCCAATGATATTTTCCAGTCTAATATCTTTAAATTCTGGGTTTCGGTTAAAGGTCACTCCAGTACTGTCATAATTTGTTGTCACTTCAATCATTGCCAGCTTACGTCGATTTTCGGGGACATCTGCAAGGTCACCAAACGTCAGATTACGTATTCTAATATGTTCAAAATGACTTCCTCTATTCTTATTGGCTTTAAAATAAAAGCCTTTGCGTAAATCTATTCCTACCGAATTTTCTACAAATACATTGCGCACTCCGCCAGATGCCTCACTACCCAGTGCTATCGCATCATCCGCCAAGAATCGTACGTTTTGCACAACAATGTTTTTACTTGGGATCATTTTCTGCAACCCCTCTAAATCGCGGCCGGATTTAATAGAGATGCAATCGTCACCAGTTGCGAAATCAACATTATGGATATAAACATCTTCACTGGATTCAATATCAATGCCGTCATTATTTTTATTTAAAGAGCGCATCGCCATATTGCGTACGGTGATATTTTTTGACATATAAAAGTGATTTACCCAGAAAGGGGAATCAATAATGTTGACCCCCTCTAGAAGAATATTTTCACTACCATAAAAAAGAATAAATGAAGTGCGCAGATTTCCAGAGCGATCAAATTTGCGCTGATACAATGGCACATTTTGATTATTCATATCTCTAACAGTTTTTTCCCAGTTACCCTTAGGTGATCCTGAAACGCGATTAAGGTCCTCTTGCGATGCCTTATCTACCCAGGTTGACCAGCTATTTGCTGCTTGTCCATTAAGCGTTCCTTTGCCGGTAATGGCGACATTTTTCTTTTGGTACACGTAGATAAGAGGGGAAAAGCTGTAGACATCGGTCCCTTCATAGCGGCTGAGAACTTGAGGAAGATAATTTTCATAGTTACTACTGAAGAGAAGTTCGGAGCCCTCCTGCAAGTGTAAGTTGACATTGCTTTCCAAATTAAGAGGACCATCAATAAAGTACTGTCCTTTAGGGATACTCACCACACCTCCGCCAAAGCGGGACACGTCAATAATCGCGTTTTGAATGGCTTGTCTCGCATCACTGGATGCGTCGTTTTCCGCGTTATATGGACTGTCTGTGACATACAATGTTCGATTTGGAAAGCTCGGAACTTGAATGCGTGACAAGATGACTGGCACCTGAGCCCATGACCCTCGGTAGTTAGGGTCTTTGTTAATTGAGCTTACTTCGTAGTGTTCTGGCGTTTGATCTGAGCAGCCCAGTAACATCAGTGTGAATATCATTATTGCTATAACGTTGGAATCAGGCCGATGTTTCATAACTTTTCCTTGCAGGTTATTAAGTAAATGATCTGGAAATTATCCTGTTCATAATGTATTTAGATTTACCGTCAATACTGACCCTAATTATCTGAAGATTTTGTAGTATCGCGATAAAGCTCGAAATAGAGTTTTATACTGAATCATTATCTTCGATACGATAGGCTTTCTTCGGGAGGTTATAGGTGAGATCCTTGGCTACCTGCAGAGCATCATCTTCAGTTAACCGATGTTCTCCCACCAAACGCGCTAGATATGAGCAGTCGATGCGGCGAGACATGTCATGTCGTGCAGGAATGCTGAGAAGCGCCCTGGTATCGTCATTAAAACCGACAGTGTTATAGAAGCCGGCTGTTTCTGTAGTTTGTTCACGAAACCTTAATATTCCTTCGGGACTATCATTGAACCACCATGCGGGCCCTAGCCACAGACAAGGGTAATGCCCAGCTAGCGGTGCAAGTTCACGCGCGTAATTGGTTTCATCGAGAGTGAACAGTATGATGCTTAATTCCGAGCTATTACCAAAACAGTCCAGCAGAGGCTTTAGCGCACTGGAAAATTCGATGGCTTGAGGAATATCAGCACCCTTATCGCCACCATACTGTTCAAACAGACAAGTATTATGATTACGGAAAGAGCCAGGATGAATTTGCATAACCAGTCTATCATCTAAGCTCATTCGCGCCATTTCCGTTAGCATTTGGGCGCGGAATAATTCGGCATCATCGGCGGTGAATTGGCCGGAGACAACTCGACTAAACAGTTTTTCACATTCGATATTACTCAAATTTGCGGTTCTAGCAGTAGGATGGCCATGATCAGTACTGGTAGCGCCTAGAGCAATAAAATCAGCTCGTCTATTGCGATGAGCTTGAAGATAACCTTGCCACGAATAGGTATCCTCGCCGGTAATCTCACCAAAAATGGTGAGCGAATCAGTAAATTTAGCATGTTCTGGATCAATTACCGAGTCTGGACGATAGGTCGTCACGACGCGCCCATTCCAATCACTATCTCTTAATAACTTGTGATATTTCAATGGATCGACAGCGGATTCGGTGGTGGCTAAGAACTCGATATTAAATCGATCAAAAATCTGTCGAGGACGAAATTTCTCCTGCTGGAGTTGCTCCGAAATGCTATCAAAGTATTTATCTGCTGTGACTTCAGTCAATGCTTCGGATTGATTGAACACATCAGTAAAAATTTGGTTTAGCCAAAGACCAGATGGTGTTCCTCGAAAAAGGAAGTAGTTTTTTGCAAATAATCTCCATGCACTTCGAGAGTCATTAACCGGTTCGGTTGGTGGGCCGATACCCTTGGCATTGATACCTAATTCGGCAAGGCGAACTCCCTGGCTGTAAAGCATCCGAATCAGATAGTGATCTGGGGTAACTAAAAGATCATGCGGGTTAGTGAAATTTTTGTTTTCAGCAAACCATGATGGGTCAGTGTGTCCATGAGGGCTGATGATGGGCAGATCCCTGACTTCCTGATATAGCCGAAGTGCTACTGGACGAATGTTTGGGTCCACGGGCAGCAATCTTTCGGGATGGTTATTAATGGTGAGTGCCATTATGAGTATCTCTGTTTGCAGGCCAAAAAATCTTGGGTTGCCACTAAGTCGTTTTTCATGATACCGGTGTCAATTTGTATTGTCAATATTAGAACCAGGATTTATTTATTTGCTATTATTTGGTGGAGCAGTGGTCTCTCGCTGTATCAATGTAGGTACCAATTCTGACTTTATTGATTTAGCCATATCAAAATTATTGTTGCATAGTGCCAGTAATTTCTGTGTTGCAAGTTTGCCCATTTCTTTGACCTGTAAATTTACAGTCGACAAAGCTGGCCATACTTTCGAGGCTTGAGGGTTGTCATCAAAACCAATAATTGTTAATTCGCTGGGAATTTTAATGCCCATTTTTTGGGCCGTTACCATGACACCAATTGCCATCTCATCATTACTGGCAAAGATAGCAGAAGGTGGATTGTCTAACTTTAATAGTTGGGCTGCACAGTCAACGCCAGATTGAAAGGTATTGGCACCGGTAGCAATATGGTGGGATGCTAATTGAATACCGTTTTGTTCGAGCGCATGACGGAATGCCTCATGGCGTTCAGCTGCAGATATAGAGTTGGTGGGGCCTTTGATAAAACCGATGTCCTTATGACCAAGCGATATCAAATGATCAGCAATATTGGTGACAGCCTCACGATCATTAAAATGGATCATATGAGCAATATCATCAGCTACGACAGAAACTAATCGGACATAATGACATTGAATCGCCTTAAGTTTGGCGATTAATTCATCGGACTCAGAAATTGGTGGTAGTAAAATAACCCCATCAATTTTTGTGCGTTTAATAAAGTTGATAATCTCGTCGTGCAGACTAGCTTGAGTCGCATCACAAGAATGGACCACCAGTTCATAGCCATTAGGGCGGCATTGACTCAATGCGCCATACATCGCTTCGGTTATGAAAGATGCATTAGGGTTGTCATATATCATTGCTAGTAGAAATGAGCGGCTGAATGCTAAACCCCTTGCTTGTGGGTTTGGTGAATAGTCTAAGTCATCAATAACCTTTTTAACCCTACTCAGCGTCTTGACGCCTACACTGGGTTCATTGTTGATCACTCTGGAAACGGTTTTCTTTGATACACCTGCGAGTCGAGCAACATCACTGATTGTTGCTTTTTTGCCAATAGCTAGTTTTTTGCTAATCTGTTCTTGCGTAGGGTTCATACTGGGCCGCCTCTCTCGGTCCTTTGTCAGTCATTTCTATACCTAATAAGTTTAACATAATAGGATTCAAAAAAGCCTTGTTCTATTGAAGCTACCATAACAAGTCGATGAATGTTTGGTCTGTGATATCGAGTTGAAGTAAATTTTTTAAATTTAAATTGGTTCGAAAATTGAATAAAAAGCGTCATATAAGACTATTTTTTTAATCCATAATCTATGTCGTCGGACAATAATGAGTGCATTTTTGGTTCCCGACAAAGTCAATATCATTCCAGTCCACTAGTAGTGTTTTCATTGGACTGTTTAAAAATTTTAGCTGGTTGATATTTACCTCGCGCGTATCCCAAGTTAACAGGTATAAATTAGCCACTGTTGCCCCCCTCAAATTAGAGCTAGTAACGCTACCCTAAGGCATGATTAAGCTGACACTGCCGGGACCCATAGCCTTGATTATTCCGCTATGTTTTTGAATAGTATCGCCTGATTTTATGATTATCAGCGATTCTATAGCTGCGCCATTATTATCTACAGAAAAGTCATCTCCAGTGGCGATATTGACCAACGATACTCTTATTAGAGGTTAAGCCGTCGCTAGCGCCGTAAACTATCATTTTCGTCTTAGAGAAGTTTTGCTGATCTATTTTTATAGCGCTCCAATCAAAGATCTTGGAGTTAATTAGTTTTCCGCCTTGATGATGCCTGACATTAGGGGCACATAGTCGAGCGCTAAAAAAGGGATAATTTTTCGCATAGTACTAACCTCTTCATAATAATTTTTATACGGCTCTAGGAAAATGGATATTATGTGGCAGTACTCAATATATTATGCTTGAGACTTTATCTATAGAAATACTCTTTGATAAACATCAGGGGTTGAGAGTTAACAATTCGCTGTTTGCGCAGAGCCGGTTTTTTAATTTTTTATTTGGCCTTTCAAGATAAAACAATATCATATTAATCTAGTGATAAAGACATAGTTAGTTAATAAAGCTTTGAGTTCACGCAATAATTTAAGTTTTCAGTTTTGATATTCCGTTGATTGGCATTGTCGATTTTGTCTATTATCTACGATGACGCCTAATTAGAAATTAAAGTATCAAGCTAACTGGGAAAAGTAGCGCCCAATATACCCTCGGATTGAGGGATATATTGGGCGCTGGATGCAAACCGATTAATTAGAACGAATAATTTGCAGTTAATGCATAGGTTTTGCCAACCTCACGATACTCACGCGCTCGAGTGGTATTACCCTGATAAGCATAGAATTGCTCATCTGTCACATTAAACCCTTCCAGTGTCAGGGTTAGATTTTCGATCTGTGTAGGTCGATACGAGATAGATATATCCAAACGATTTTGGGGTTCAATATATCGGTTATCGCCGGAGACAGTTGCCCAAGTTTCGTCAAAATAATCGCTTCTGCTGGTATAAGCAGCTCGGACACCGAGCAGATCAGTCTCATAAAACATAATCAAATTATATGTGTCTTCTGACACTCCAGCGAGAGGAAGGGTATTGCCTGATTCGTCATAATTAGCACTCTCGTCGGCATTGATATGAGTCCAATTAGCTTGCACACCCATATTGCGAAGAACAGGTACATCTACGTAATCGAAGTTTTGAAGTAGACCGATTTCCCAGCCCGAGATATCGAAGCTATCTGAGGTATTGACACTGTCAGTGATACTAACAGTAACGCCATTGCTATCCTCACATATATTACTTGAATTCAAAGACAGGGAGCCAGTTATAGCGTCTCCTAAGTCTATGTCACTAAGCGCGGCAATATCAGACAAGCTAGATGGACAGAGTGTTCGGTCGTCGATTCCATTTGATATGGTTTTAGTGAAGTATGCAGCTGAAACTGAACTGCCTACACGGTTATACCACTCTAGTGAAAGATCAAATGAATCGCCTTCAAAAGGTTCGAGCTCTGGATTACCTAGCGATATGGAAACGGCGTCATCATCAATATCAATAGATTGCCCAACCTGATAATTATCATCACCTTGATGAGGGCGCGCGATAGTTTCCGCATAGGATAAGCGCAGTAATAAATCTTCTCTCATATCCCACACTAGATTGAATGAGGGCAGAACATGATTAAAGTCGTGATCGGCCGTGTAGTAAATTGGATCATCGCCAAGGCCCTTCCTGTAGGCGCCAACCGTGCGGCTGGTATCTTCATAGCGAACACCAATATTACCCCTTATTGGTAGCTCTGATGCTAAGTTACTGCCATCAAATTGAGCCATCAAATAGGTTGCGAAAATATCGCGCTCTGAATCACTGTAACGTCTGGTTAAGGACTCTCCTTCATATGCGGGAAGGCCGCCAAATGTGTCGCCTGTCACCGGGTTTCCATCAAGGAGTGTGGTCTCGAAACAGTCAGGATCGGGGAAGTACCAGTTGTCTACTTGACCATCCAATGCTCCCATGAAATAGCCGCCACCTGGTGAGGTATTTTCATTCACGCTTGACTGCATGCATTCAGTATTGTCGATTTTGCTGTAATCATAATCGTCCGTCGACAATTTCCACTCTGGACGCATTTTGTTTTGCTCCAGCGTTCTATTTTTTATTCCTGCCTGTACGCTGGTTATAAAGGTCCCTTCAAAATCCCTATTTACATCTAACTGAAACGCAGTTTCTGACTGGTCCACATCATACTCATGTCCTGAGTCGTAGCTGCTACTCCATGAATCACCATCATATGTGGCTAAATTAGCGAGATCTCCGTCGACTTCTTGGAAAACAAAGTCATTGATATTGCCACTACCTGTATTTATGAGATATTTGATGCCGTTATCTCCCTTACTAATCTTACGTCGCGCCATGTAACCAACTGAATCATAGGTTGCGGAGGTGTCATGAATGGAGCCACTGACGCTCCACAAATCACTCGACCATTCAAAATCGGCAGTAATACCATCAATTTGCTGTTGTACTGGTATTTTTCTTTTCTGTGCTCTGACCTCTGGACCTTCTGCATAAAATTCCGTGACAGTCTCACCATAGATACCACCGTCGGTTGTTGTATTGATAGCTTCTGTACTTGAGAACTTACGAGAACGTAACATTTGCCAATCATGAGTATAATCATCGGAAACATGGATACCGTTAAGTCCCAACTTTAAATTATCTGAAGCTTGAAACTCAAATCCCAATGTCGCGGACAGTCGGTCTCCGACCGTTTGACGGGACAGTAGGCGAATTTCAGAGGGGGTGTAGACATCGCCTGAGTCATCATATGAATATGAATTAATACGCGCCGTATCGCCTCTAAAGTTGGTATCGGAAGCAGATAGCGAGCCGACCATTGCCCATTTACCATCGTCAAAAATCTTACCGCCACTCAAGGTGTAACCAGGCTCAAAATCTTTAACATTGGTTTCATAAGTAGATTTGACGCTCATAGTCAGGAAGTCGTCTTGTAGATCCAATGGTTTTTTAGTGATGATGTCGACGGTACCACTAATACCACCTGCATCCATGTCTGCAGTGGGGGATTTAATGACATTGACAGCGGAAATGGCCTCAGAGGCGATTGTTCCGAAAGAGAAACCTTTGTCTGCCTCAGGGGCCGCCAAAAGTTGGCCATTCACTGTGGTGAGAGCATATTGAGGAGGTAGACCGCGCAATGCAATAAGACCAGATCTGCGCTCACCTTCATCCCCAGAGTAGTCCATTTGGACGCCCGTCACGCGCTGTAGTGATTCAGAAAGGTTTAAGTCAGGAAATCTGCCCATAGAATCAGCAGAAATTCCGTCGACGATAGTGTCATAATTGCGTTTTGTCTGTAGTGCATTTTCTAGGGCCGCTCTGGTTCCCAGAATAACCACTTCTTCGAGCGTAGCGTCTTGTTGATTATCAGTATTTCCACTAAGATCATCTTGCGCAGAGGCACTGGAATAGGCAGTGGCCACCGCTATAGCAAGAATACTTTTCAGAACGTTCATATTAGTTCTCCCTAATTTTTTTATTGTAATAAAGTGTGAGTTTGCCCTAAAATGACACCGGTAGCAATTTTGATTAACTCCTTTTGACACCGGTAGCATTTTTAACTATAAAACAATTAATCCTGAGATACAATATGAAATTATCGAATAAGTTACATAAACGACGCAGGCTATTTTGTGCTGTCGATAATACGATTTAGGTGCTGAGCACTCCTATGCATGCTTTAAAAGTGTTACCAATAATCTGTATTTTCTTCATACTTATGGTCTGCGGAGAAAGAGCAGTTGGTCAAGCTTTAGATGGACAAAACCCCGTTGTGAATATTGAGAATGGATCTGTTATCGAAAAAATTGCAGGTAATTCTAGAGCTTGTGAATCTCGTATTTTACCTTTGGTGCAACAATGATGAGTCTTAGACAATACTGTCTTTTATACATCGCGGTATCAAGTTTGATATTTTGTGGTGTTGCGGTTGCGAAGGAACGCATACATTTTTTGATTCCTGGTGGTGCAGGAGGCGGCTGGGATATGACCGCACGAGCGGTTGGTGAGTCGTTAACTCGTTCGAGTATTATTAAAACAGCGTCCTATGAGAATTTATCTGGTGCCGGTGGCGGCAGAGCCATTGCCTATCTAATTGATACTGCACCAAGACAGACAAATACTCTGATGGTCAACTCCGCGTCGTTTATTTTACGATCATTACTTAAAAAGATACCTAACAACTACGATGATTTGACCCCCATAGCCAGTGTGATTGCTGACTATGGCGCCTTTGTTGTGCGTATTGATTCCCCCTATATTGATTGGCAAGGTGTTATTGATGACTACCGTAAAGATTATCGTCGAGTGAATATTGCTGGTGGCTCATCACGGGGCAGCACTGATCATGTTGTTGCCGCATTAGCATTTTCTAAATCCGGTCTCGATGTAAGTCGTCTCAAATACATCCCTTACAATGCAGGTGGGCAGGCCATGGTCGGGCTTTTATCGGGGGAGACTCAAATATTATCGACTGGGCTTAGTGAAGCAGTGGCGCTAGCTAAGCAGGGGGAAGTGAGAATTCTTGCTATCACTGCACCGGAAAGATTGTCGTTATTTCCAGATGTACCCACACTAAAGGAGCAGAATGTCGATGCAGTGTTTGCAAATTGGCGAGGTTTTTTTGCACCGCCCGGCATTGCTCTAGATGATATCAACGAATATAGAAGTCTCCTTGAGGACCTTGTCAAAGTTGAAGATTGGCAGCAATTACGCACGGTTCGAGGTTGGTCCTCTCTGTATCTAAGTGGGACAGACTTTAAGCAATTTCTGGCTATGCAGGAAGTAAATCTATCAGTGCTTCTTGATGAATTGGGGCTACTAGAAAAATGATGCATTTTTTTGACCACAAAGATCGCTTGGGCGCTTTCATATTATTGGTTTTTTCGCTTATATATCTCCGTAGTTCCTTGGACATTCCGCTGGATCCATTTGATTTAGAGATTGGCTTTACTTCAAGATCATTACCTATTTTTCTGAGTGTTAGTGCAATTTTTATTTCCATATTACTGGTATTTTTTTCTTTCTTTGATTCGAGCGCAAAACCAGTTTCAGATGAATTGAGCCACATTGGCTGGAAACCTATGCTGACTTTGATACTGCTTATGGCAGTTTATGTCACAACATTTAATTATCTAGGTTTTGTGTTAGCTAGTGCATTGTTTTTACAGATAGCTTTTATGCTGTTAGGCGAGCGCCGACTATTATTAAGTGTTTGCGTATCATTGGGTTTGATACTGTTTTTATGGTTTATATTG
>Ga0213865_10001854_pt1 | contig 13516 bp, 12 predicted proteins | sample PICome_6_FD_160100 | JGI IMG/M metagenome (GOLD analysis project Ga0213865, IMG submission 160100) | Coastal seawater microbial communities near Pivers Island, North Carolina, United States - PICO282 | ecosystem: Environmental > Aquatic > Marine > Coastal | place: USA: North Carolina...
AGCGAAGGTATTCGCGCCTTTATTGAAAAACGGAAACCCAATTTTCGCGATGTCAGTTAGTCGCCTCGGTCACACTAACTGACGATATCAAGTACCGTGCGGGTCAACCGGTTTGATGTCTGATAGAGGTCTTTGGGTTTGTGCATGCGATTGCAGAGAAAGCCGTAACCCAAACCTGTTTCAGGATCACCAAAGGCAACGGTGCCTCCAACGCCACAGTGACCAAAAATACGACTGGGATGCGGTGTCCCTCGGATCGTCGTAATACCCAGCCCCAGGTCATAACCCACACCAAAGCGGATAGGCTCACCTAGAATAACGGTATCTGGCCCCTCCGAAAGCGGTGTGAGCGCAAGTTTTAATGTCTCAGTGCTGATAATCCGCTTTCCATCTCGTTCACCGCCGCTGCTTAAAATACCAAAGAGTTTGGCGAGGGACTCGGCTGTACCATGTCCATTGGCTGAGGGTATCTCGGCCTCACGCCACTCTCGGGTATTCATCTCTCTCGTATTGGTGCCCCCTAACTGTGCGGCTTTAGAGGCGAAAGCTACTTTCAAATCACCCATTCTCAAAAACGACTTCAGCGAACGTAGTGATTTCGGCAATACAAAGTCGGGCGCTATGGCAATGGCCATTAGGACCCAAGGTGTCGGCTGGGGGTCGACAAGAATATCGCCACAGCGCTGAATATCCTGGTCTTCAAGGCCAATTTTGAAGTCTAAATTAAACGGCTCAGCAATCTCCTCATGAAAATACTGGCCGACGCTTCGGCCATCGATGCGACGAATCAACTCTCCGACTAACCAGCCGTAGGTCAGTGCGTGATAACCCTGAGTGGTTCCCGGCTCTCTGAACGGCCGCTGCTGCGCCAGAGCTTCAGTCCATTGATCCCAATGACGATAATCGAATTGAGGTACGCCCCCTTGAAATCCATGCATGGCTGCTCGATGGCATAAGAAATCACTCACGCGGGTTTTTTCTTTGCCATTGCAGGCGTATTCGGGCCAGTAGTCGCCAACTAACGCGTCGAGATCGACCTTGCCTCGCTCAACCAGCTGTAAGAAGCAGGTGGCCGTAATGGCTTTGGTTGTCGAGAACACATTAATGAGCGTGTCGTCAGACCAGGGATCTGTTTTTTCTCTATCTTTGTAGCCACCCCAGAGATTAACCACCATTTCGCCCTGATGCTCCACTGCAACAGAGGCTCCCGTGTCGAATCCACTGGCAAGCGCTTGGGCAAATTGGTCGCGAACAGCTTGGAATCGAGGGTCGCAATAGCCCTCGACGAGATCATCACTCACGCTTTACTCCTGTAATCTCTTGACGCCGATTAATGGCCTGTGGTCTTCGCGGAGCGCTTCTCAACAAATGCTGAAATACACTCTTTGAAGTCCTCGCTACGAGCGGCCAGAATCCACTGATCCTGATCCATATGCATAATGGACTCGCTCAATGCCAGCGCGTATTGATTCACGCTGCGCTTAATCATTTGCACCGCCACTGGCGGGAGATCGGCGTAATGTCGCGCCCACCCCTGCGCCACCGCCTCTAGGTCATCGCCCGCACAGATGTCATCGATCAAGCCCCAGCTCTCCAGTCGATCTGCGGCGTACAGGTCTCCAGACATAATCAGTTGTTTCGCACGGGATAAACCCACCAGTTCGACAAACAAGGGCACGGCATTCCACATGAGATTCATACCCACCTTGACCTCGCCCAGGCCCAAACGCGCATCCGTTGCCGCAATCCGGAAATCGCAGGCAGCCGCAATACAGGCGCCGCCACCCGTGGCAATTCCTTGCACAGCGCAAATCGTCGGCTGGTGAATCTCGCGAATAGCCGTCAGTAGCTTCTGCCCGAGCTCAGCATCGCGCCGAGCTCTCAATAGCGAACCACCCGGCTCCATGATAGAGACTTCTTTCAAATCTGCGCCAACGGAAAAGTCAGTTCCCTCGGCTCGGATGATGACGGCACGCACTTGATCTTTATCCGAAACCGCCAGCGCCGCATCCCTGAGTTGCACCATGGTGTCGCGATTGAGTGCGTTTCTAACCTCAGCTCGGTCAAGAATGATCGACGCAATATCGTCGTCAATACTCACGTTGACGGTGTGATCTGTCATTGGCTTTCTCTTTTTATTGTTGTTGAACGTTATTGTTATTTGATCTAACTATGCCAGATCAACGGTCGTAAGACATGTCCTACCCTCAGCCTTCACCGCACAGCAATACGGCAACCTGTTGGCGGATGCCTTCAATATCAAGGTCAGACTCATCGATCAGGCTGGCACATAAGTTAAGGCACTTGGGTGCTTGGGCACTCCGTTCCGCGAAAAACTCAATGACCTCTGTGTCGCTCTGGCGTATAGCCTTCAGCAACAGTGGACTCATGGCGCCTGCCTCAGGCGCTAGATCAAAATGAGCGAGGTTGTGAAGCGCTTTGAGCAGCTTAGGACCCACCATTTGGGGTGCAATGTGATTTGGATCGACGCGGGCGATCATCGACTCGATGGTGTGAATTAAAAAGTTGAGTACTGGCGATGCCTGCAAAAAAATCATAAAGGCATTGTGTGGCTGGCGACGAATTTCTAACCGGCCCGACCTATCCCGCTGCAACCAGTGCTCTTCACCAAAACGTGAATGTGTCGTTGTCGATGGCTGCCAACTCTCATCAATGATCAGAGTGTCGGCATCACACCAGATGACGCGATCAGCACCCGCTTCTAGGGCAGCTTTGATATGAAGTAGGCGCGCTAAATCGGCGAGTATGGGCCCTCGTCCCGATAACTTCCGCCGATACCAATCGGGAAGTACATCGAAAAAGCTGTCATCAAAAAATTGGTAAGTAAAAGCGTGGTCTTTCGACCAGGCCTCAACACCCAGCAAACAATCCGTTACCCACCGGGGTCGACTGTCGGGGGCGGACTGAATGACAACAGTCTTCAAATGCAATTAACCGGCTTTAAAGCGAGAACCTTTTTCCGGTGGTGGATTAGCACCGCCAGCAAAGCACTGTGCCTTGGACATCCAGTCACTCGCCGGATCACCAACCACACTGAGACTGGTGTCACCAATATTCCTCGTTTGAGTCACCACCTGAGCAAATTCGACCGCATCCCCTTGAATAAAATTACTCTGCTGTGACTCACCATAGGTCCAAACTTCTCCGCTTGGAGAGACCAAGCTCACGAATGGCATAGGCTCAGGCGGCGTTTCGCCTCTCACCTTGAATGTCCAGCCAAAGGTATTAATCCCCAAGACAACAATGTTGCGTATACGATCGTGCTCCTCACGATCTGCACCCAGCACGTCGAAGACCTCCTGCCCATGCGCCCAGGTCTCCATTTGGCGTGCCGATATAGCCGATCGCGCGCTCATGCTGGGACCTGCCCAAGGCACTCTTGAACTGGGATCGAGCGCGGCGTAAGCATCCGCCGTCTCGTCAACCAATGACGCCCACGCCTCACGCAGCGCCCCACCGCTGAGACCGTCCAAATACGCTTTTTCGTACTCGGGCAGCGAACCGCCTTTCAGCATGTGCGCGCCAACACCTTCGAAAAATGCGGCGAAAGCATTATCACCCTCGGTCGCGACCATGACAGCCTTATTCCAGAAATGGAGATGGCGGAAAACATCGTTAATCGTCCAGGACTTGAACTGTGTCGTTTTCTCAAAGGCCGCATCATCCAGATCGGCAATCAAGGTCTTAAGCGTCAAACTTTCCTCTCGAAAATCACTCGCTTGCTGCATCGTCTACTCCCTCAATGAATGCGGATATCCGGCCATGAGCCTCGATGAAGTCGGTCTTGAAACCCAGCATGACATCAGCGACCGACTGCTCGGCATTCATCAGGCCAACCGCCTGTCCAACCCAATACGTCGCCAGCGCTTCAGCACCACCATGTCCACCCTCGGCTAATTTGTCGACCTTTCTCAAGGCAGGCTCGGAGACCAATGACTGGAGCGGCATGGGCAGTGGTTCCGGAGCGCCTGTGCTTTCCCATGCATCGGTCCACGCTGATCGCAGCTGTCTTGACGGCTTACCTGTTCTTGATTTTGCTCTCACCGTATCGCTGGCTGTCGCCGCTATCATCTTGCGCTTGACGGTAGGTGTGGTCTCGGCCTCAACCGTAGTAAGCCAAACGCTCCCACACCATGCTCCCTCTGCCCCCATTGTCATGGCCGCCGCCATTTGCTCACCGGTGGCAATACCGCCCGCCGCAAGCACCGGCACAGAAAGATCATGTTGTTTCAAAGCCCGACAAACCTCGGGGACCAACACCATGGTACTGACCGCACCACAGTGTCCTCCGGCCTCTCCACCTGCGGCGATTAGGACATCAACACCTGCTCTCGCCTGATTGAGCGCATGATTAACCGTACCCACGAGCGCACCCACTTTAATGCCATGCGCACGAGCAAAGTCGAACATGTTGGGTGGTGGGACACCGAGTGCGTTGACCAACAGCGCAACTGGGAACTCGGCAGCAACTTCGAGCATGGCATTCGTCTTTTGACCTTGAATATTATGCGTGAAGGTCAGGTCATAATTTCGATCCGCGGCGAGATCCGATGTGTCGATACCTTGTGACTCGAGAATGGAATCTGCGAACTCGATGTGCCCGTACGGGACCATATTCACCAGATCAGTATCACTAATGGATTCGTCTTTACCAATTGCTGCATTAGGTACGATGAGGTCGAGACCAAACGGTCGTCCATTGGTATGGGCGGCAATCCAGTCAAGCTCGACGCGCAACTCCTCAGGCGTCAGTTCCACCGCTCCCAGCACCCCAAAACCGCCGTTACGCGAGACGGCGGCGACTACGTCGCGACAATGACTAAACGCGAATAGCGGAAACTCAATATCGAACGTCTCGGTTAATGACGGCTTCATTCCTCTAGCTCCAACATCATGATGAGATCACCTGCACCTATCTGCTTACCGGCCACCGCCATAACATCGACGACAGCACCGTCACCGGGTGCAATGAGCTCATGTTGCATTTTCATAGCCTCGAGAACCGCAATGCGCTGGCCTTTTGTGACTGCATCACCCGCTGCCACATCGATTGATAACAGCTGCCCGTGCATCGGCGCCGTGATCGTACCGCCACCGGCCGCCTCTTCTGCCTCGGGCGGAATACGCGTGTTGTCCGCGAGCATCATTGAAAGAGAGTCGGAAGCGAGATAAAGCGTCGCGGGAGCCTCCGGGTGGTAGTGATAGCGTTTGGAGAGTCCGTCAACCTCTAACGTCATTGCGTTGTCATCAATATCCGTCACCACCAGATGATGACCATCAGCGCCAACGGACACCTCGTACTCACCTGCATTGAGTGGTACGACGAGCACCTCGCAAGCGTCCTCGCCCACGTCGTATGACTTCGTATCTGTCACGCGCCCCATTGAAACCCAGTCGAGCAACTCTTCGTTTACCGAAGCCGATTGGCTGTGATGGGTTTCCATGGCCAAGACATGCTGTATCGCACCTGCGCTCGCCAGATCAGCGCTACTCACTTCAGCCGGTGTGAACGCATCGCCGTAGTTGTCGGCAATAAACGCCGTGGTTGCCGCGCCAGAAATGAACTCATCTCGGTCCATCACGTCAATTAAGAAGTCTCGATTGTTTTCCGGACCAAATAAAGCCGTGCCCTGGAGCGCACTCTTCATTTTCAGACGCGCATCCTCTCGCGTATCGCCATAGGTAATCAGTTTGGCCACCATCGCGTCGTAAAACGGGGTGACTTCATCACCCGTCTCCACGCCAGCATCCACTCTGATGCCTGGACCCTGCGGCTGCGTAAATAACTTAATAGCACCGGTACTGGGTAAAAATCCTGTGGCCGGATCCTCCGCGTACAAGCGAACCTCAATGGCATGTCCAAATAGTTCAATATCTTCCTGCTCCGCGGGCAGGTCCTCGCCTCGCGCAACCCGAATCTGCCACTCAACAAGATCGTATCCCGTCACCATTTCGGTCACAGGGTGTTCAACCTGAAGCCGCGTATTCATTTCCAGGAAATAAAATTCTCCCGCTTCATCCAGCAAGAATTCGACCGTGCCTGCGCCGACATAATTCACGGCCTTTGCGGCCTCGACGGCCGACTTACCCATTGCCTCACGCAGTTCAGGCGTCATCACCGGGCACGGCGCTTCCTCAACCACCTTCTGATGCCGGCGCTGAATAGAGCAATCTCGCTCGCCTAGGTAGACCGTATTACCTGCCTTGTCGGCAAACACCTGAATCTCAACGTGCCGCGGTCGCATGACCGCCTTTTCAATAATCAGCTCGCTCGAACCAAAGGCGTTCTTAGCTTCGGATTGCGCCATATCGATGGCGGTTTCGAGTTCGCTTAGCTCGTGGACGAGACGCATACCACGTCCGCCGCCGCCGGCCGCTGCTTTAACCATCACCGGCAGTCCAATTTTTTCGGCCTCGGCCACAAGGGTGCTCACCTTCTGGTCGTCGCCCTGATACCCGGGGACACAGGGAACACCGGCGTCGATCATGGCGCGCTTTGCTCTGGCTTTGTCTCCCATGACTTCGATAGCGGCATTGGGCGGGCCGATAAATTCAATACCTTTGGCTTCGCAAGCCGAAGCAAAGGCCTGGTTTTCAGAGAGAAAACCGTAACCGGGGTGGATACAGTCAGCACCCGTGCGCTCTGCTGCATCCAGAATGGCGTCCAACTGCAGATAGGAATCTGCCACGGGGGCTGGCCCAATGCAGACCGACTGATCAGCCTCCCTTACGTGCTGTGCATTGGCATCTGCTTCAGAGTAGACAGCCACCGTTTTCAGGCCCATAGCCTTGGCCGTACGCATCACCCGAACGGCAATTTCACCGCGATTGGCCACTAATAACGTCGTTAGTGCCTTCATACTTAAATCTCCGTGTGCCAGTTGGGTTTGCGTTTTTCGACAAAGGAGGCAACGCCTTCCTTCCCCTCTTCACCTTGAAGACAACCGCTGAAGTTCATGGCGGCAAACTCCACCTTTTCGCTATCGGGTGTCGCAGGCATACCAATAATCAGTGCTTTACAGGCGGCCACTGCGCCGGGAGCACACTCCAATACATCGCGTTTCACCTTGGTCTCAAGGTCCGCCAGGGCGTCAGCGTCCTCTGCCACAAAATCAAGAACCCCAAGTCGGGCTGCTTCATCACCCTTAAAGCGAGCGGCAGTCACCATCAAGCGACGACCGGTTGAATAACCGCACTTCTGCAATACGTAACGCGCAATTTGCGCTGGCGTGATCCCGATACGCGTCTCGGAGAAACCAAACTTCGCATCGCTCATGCCGATAGTAACGTCGCAACAACAGGCAACGCCCAAACCACCAGCCATCGCCGCACCTTCGATCACGGCAACCGTGACCTGAGGCAGCGCATTGAGTTCCGCAAGAACGTGTCCGATGCGACGGCTCATTCGCATCGATTCCTCGGTCGCACCGCTGGCCATGGCATTAAAACCCTTTAAGTCACCGCCCGCACAGAAGAAGCCCCCTTTGCCACGAATCGTCATGCCACGGATATCGCGCTGTTCCTTGATGGCATCGATGACCGCTGCCAAGTCCTCTACGGCTTCATCCGTCAACGGGTTACGACGCTCCGGCTGATTGAACCAAACCGTAAGCCAACCCTGCTCTAGATCGAGGGCCAGCGTTTGTGTTTCAGGTAGTATCGCCATCATTACATCCTCGCTACGCCGAACGCGTTCGGCCGTGTTTCGCGCAGACGAGCCTCTAGCACTGTCTCCAGACAGAAAGCCAAGACTTTTCGTGTATCGCGCGGATCAATAATGCCGTGATCGAGCACGCGCCCTGAGGTATAGAAGGCGTCTTCTTGCGCGTCAAAGTGGGCTCTGATAGCCGCCGCTTGCTGCTCGAGCATCTCCTCGGGCACCTCCTGGCCTTTTCTCGCAGCGCCGACACGCGCCACCTCCGACATGGTGTCCGCGGCGCTTTGACCTGCCATGACACCTGTGCGCGCATTGGGCCAGGCAAACAGGAAATCCGGCTGATAGGACCAGCCGCACATACCGTAGTTACCGGCGCCAAAACTGGCACCTATGTAGAGCGAAATCTTGGGGACACGGGCATTAGATACTGCCTGAATCATCTTCGAGCCGTGCTTGATCATGCCCGCTTGCTCGTACTCTGTGCCCACCATGTATCCGGTGGTGTTGTTGAAAAACAGGATGGGCATATCTGCAGCATCACAGAGCTGGATAAATTGCGCCGCCTTCGTGGCACCATTGGGATCAATGGGGCCGTTGTTACCAATGAAGCCAAAGCTGATGCCGGTGATGGATGCATAGCCGCAGACGGTAGAGACACCGTAGCGTGACTTGAACTCTTCGACCGAGGAATCATCGACAATACGCGCCAGCACTTCACGGAAGTCGTAGGGTACTTTTGGATCGACGGGAATAGCGCCCGCGAGTTCTTCGGCTGGGAAGCGCGGGGGCTCATAAGGTCGTCGGACCACCGTGGTAACTCGCTTATTCCAGTCGATGCTGTTCATGACCTCACGCGCTTTGAGAATGCCGTGCGCGTCATCCTCAACCAGGTATTCGACAACGCCCGAGACACTCGAGTGCATTTCGGTACCGCCTAACTCGCGATCATCCGCTTCCTCTCCGGTTGCGGCCTTTACGAGGGCGGCCCCACCAAGCGCAGCCATGCCGTTTTCCTTTACGCCAATAACGTAGTCCGACATGCCGGGCATGTACGCTCCACCCGCTGTTGAACCGCCGTGCAGCACCACCATGGTAGGAATGCCAGCTGCGGACAATCGCGCCAGATCGCGAAATACGTTACCGAAGCGCGACCACAACTCCACCTTGTACTTCAGCAAGTTGGCGCCAGCAGACTCTACTAAGTGGATGACGGGAAGTTTCTGACGCATGCACATCTCGAGGATGGACGTCGATACGAATCCGGTCGATTCGGTCGCGGCGCCAGCCGAGATACCCGAGTCATCGACCCAGATCATGCACCTAACGCCCTCAACAAACCCAACCCCCACGATGACCGAAGCGCCTGGGACACTTGTTTCACGATCGGGATTCTCTACACAGTAGTTCGCCATAGAATGCATCTGCAGGAATGGCATGCCTGGATCCAACAGCCGCTCCAAGCGCTCGCGAGGTGACAATTGCCCCCGTGCCCTAAAGGTTTTCAGGCGCTTATTCGACGCATCAATGGTGCGTTGTTCGAGAGATCGCCAGTGATCGATAAGCTCGAACATGCTGGATCTGTTTTCCTTGAAACTGTCGCTAGCGGGCTGAACAGTCGACGAAAGCACTGCCATATCAGGCCTCCAAAAGTTGTTGTGGAATCGCAATTGGGGTATCGAGCAAGACCTGGGCATACGCTTTTGCCTGAGGGTCATTTCTCAGACTCGCTATGCCGCCACCACCCAACGCGCTGTGAAGTAGAAAATTTAAGGCCGGCAAACCGGGCATGTAGTAACGGTCAATACCCGGCGACGTCATAAAGTGCGCAAATCGATCGCCGACGTAATTAGCTGTTAATTTCGCGGCTATCCACGGCAAGTACTCGGGCTTCCGCGCAATAATTCCTATGTTGGCCTTATCGCCCTTATCGCCAGAGCGTCCCCAGGCCAGGTCCTCAAGCGGCACTTCGATAAGCGCTCCCAATTCCGGATCTGCCTCGGGAATTGCGGTTTCTTCAAATACCACAATCTCGTCGTTTGTGGTTGGCGGTTGAAACGCTTGTGCCCCAGACTCATCAACGAGTTTCAAATCCAGCGTCGACTTGTCGACCAAAACAGAGAACAGGCGAATGACGGGCGACGGTTTGGCACGCGCGCCCGCAAAAAACGCCATTCCTGCCGGTGCTCCGAGCGCCACGCCCGATAGTTCTCGAAGGAGCAGGCCTACAGCACGGGCATCCTGATGGCGGCATGCCACTTTCAAAGCCACTTCACGGCTACTGCCCGCGGATGCATGTGCACCCCAGAAGCTCTCCTCACCAATAACATCGATGGCAACGTCATCGAAGTCCTGTCCACCCATAGCGCGAATCTTCTTGCGCGTCCGCATGAGTGCCTCTTCCGCAAAAATGCGGGCTTTGTCCGCGGCACGGCGACCAATGCACCAGAAGGTTGTGCCTGCGCGCCAGCCATCCGCCCAAGTCATGCTCGTCTTGTAAGTCGAGGGAACACCGCGTCCGCGGGCGCCCGAGACGCGCACACGATTATCAGCCACTTGGTCGAGCTTAATTTGCGTAAAGTCACAGACAACATCAGGCAATATGTAGGCCGCAGGATCACCGATCTCATAGAGAAGCTGCTCTGCGACAGTGCCACGATTAACAATGCCACCCGTGTCTTTAGGCTTGTAGATATCACAGGACCCGTCAGGCGAGACCTCGGCAATGGGGTAGCCCACGTTGTGAAGCGAATCCGCCACCGCTTCCCAGTCAGTAAAGTTGCCGCCAGTGGCTTGAGGGCCGCATTCGATCAAGTGCCCTATGGCTGATCCCGCTGACAGCTTATCCAGCTCGTCAGCCGACCAACCAAATTCGTGGATACAGGCGCCGAGTGTAACCGCGCTGTCCACACATCGACCCGTTACAACGATGTCGGCACCAGCACCAAGAGCTGCTGCGATAGGAAAGGCGCCAATGTAGGCGTTCGCGCTGGCCACCTTGTCTATTGGTGGGAATGCCTCTCCCGAGAACATCTCGGTACCACCTGATGCTTTGATGGCGTCCAGTTGACCTAGTACATCGTCACCTGTCACAACCACCACTTTTAGCTCGAGACCCTCAGCCGCAATGGCTTCTCGCAGCGCGCTGCCACAGGCCTCCGGATTAACGCCACCGGCGTTGCTGATTAACTTCACTCCCGAGCCGGCAATCCGCTGCAAGTTCGGTTTGACCATCGCTGATACAAAATCAGTGGCATAACCGAGTGTCGGGTCAGAGGCACGCGCCCTAGCTAAAATCGACATGGTTATCTCGGCCAGATAATCAAAGACAATGTAGTCGAGATCGCCCTCAGCGAAGAACTGGGACATAGCCATGTCAGTCTCACCCCAGAAACCCGTGGCCCCACCTATCTTGATTGTTTTGTTATTCACTGTAGCGCCCTTTTCATCAACATGACTGGCATAAAAATGATTACGACTCATTTATAATGAGGCATACTCATGACTATAGGCGCAACAAAAAGTGGCTTCAAGCCATAAGCTCATCAAATCGCATCGAATGAGCCTCGGGTACTAGAGAGAACATGGCAGATACGCAACGACAACGACTGGAAGCACGAGAAGAAGCCATCTTGGCTGCAGCCACCGCTGTCTTTGGTGAATCAGGTGTCGATGGTGCACGGATGGCTGAGATTGCGCGACGTGCAGACGTCGCTGAAGGCACGGTCTACCTTTACTACAAAAATAAACATGAGCTTCTCGAGGCTGTCGTGGATCGTTTTTGGCGAGAGTTGACCAAGGGTGCAATTGCAGCCATATCGGAAGGTGCTAGTGTCAGCCAACAGCTTCATGAGTTAGCCAGTTATCACCTACAATCGTTGATTGATGACTTCAAGATCGTTGAGATTACCTCGCGCGCCCGAATGCGCCATGGGGAGCCCGGCCGTCAGCTACCTCAAATCCGGGAGTACGTTCGGGTTTTCGATGCCATCATGCAACGCGGCATCGATCTAAGGGAGTTCAGTGCCGACACAGCAATCTGGCAAATTCGAGATGTGTTCTATGGAACACTGGAACACTCCGCCCGAACCCTGGTGTTAAGAGATCAAGGCTTCGATCCATCGGTCATTGATCATCTGATGCGACTCTTTGAGCAGTACCGTCCTTCATCGCAGGCTGACAACCCGAGCGGACTGGACGCCTCCGAGATCATGCAGGCGCTGTCCCGCATTGAAACGAAACTCTCTCAGTCCTAGTGGCCGAGAACTTCAGGCATATTGCGCCCGTAAAGCATCGATAAAGCGACCGAGTTGATCTTGCGGCAGCCGATTAATGCCTGCGGCAGCGGCCCGACCACCCCCTGTCTCAAATTGACGACATACGGCATCCGCACCTGTTCGGTTATTTAGCGGCGCTCTCACGCTTACCAAATACCCACCGTCGATATCTGTCAGTACCGCGTGCGCTTTGTCCGGTGACTGGTTGGCCAGATCGTTGCCATACACTCCACTTACCCGCCGTGCCCAAGCCTCGTCAGGGAGTGACACTACCGCGATGTCGTCGTCATCTACGGCCCTAGGTGCCGACTGGGCCGCGCTCATATCTGTCTCGTAAGCAGCAACCAGTGTTTCGAACAAGTCTCGATCATCCTGTAACAGTGCCGTGGGTGACGTGTGACGCTGCATACGTCGGTAAAGATCAGCCGGGTGAAAATGGAGATCGGCGGGCTGTGATCCATAGGCATTGTAGTTTACGCAGATACCCAACTGTTTGAGCGCATCACGATCGAACGATGACGATAAATTACCAATCAGGGTGTCGGCTGTGGTGTCGAGGTTATCGCCAAAACATCCTACGACAGCCCATTCGGTAAAGGCACTGCGCAAGCGACCGTTGACCAATGCACTGGTACACACTTCGGGCGCGGGACTGATCAACGCATCCAATGTTTCCGCCTCAGGAATATCCCCGGAAAAGTGATGGTCACAAAAAAACAGATCGGCACCCGCGGCCAGCAGTCGATCAACATCGTCACGGTTTTTATCAAAGGAAATATCGAGGGCCGTCACACGATCGACGCCCTCATTCGGAATACGTCCAAGGAGTTGAATATCGCGCTTTACACCGGTCACGAGTGTCGCATCGGGTCTGGGCTCAACAAGCCTCAACTGAATGAGCGCACAGATGCCGTCAGCATCGCCGTTGAATACGTCGTAGTCCATGTAATCGCCCCCCAAGATCGGCGGGGCGAATGCTAGCAGATAAGTGATAGAAAGTTGCCTTTGGGCGTTCTGCCTGACGACAAATTCTACTCAAGTACGATTTTTCCTTCGTTCTTGGTAAGCAAACTCGGGCCAATACCACGAACATCACCAAGAGCCTCAATCGACTTGAACTCGCCGTAGCGCTCTCTGAAATCAACTATTCGTTTCGCCAACTCGGGACCAACGCCAACCAACTCCTCGGCAAGGACCTCGATACTTGCTGTGTTGATATTGACCGTATCTGCTGCGTAAGTAGCCGTTATCGATCCATAGACAATGATAAATGCGGCCAGAAAATGGCCAATGAATGGAAAACTCCGGAGGGAGCTGCCAGTGAATGAATGCATGTTTCTTCTCCTATGACATGAGTCTTGTCGACCCGATATCAGCCTAGAAGAAGCGCTATCTCACTGATTCGTCAGCGCGCTTTGAAATACTGGATTAACCTAATTCGGCTTGGAAAGCTTTTCTATGATGCCATCCACCACGGCCGCAGGGTTGGCGGCTCCAGTAATCGATCGACCCATCACAAGATACGTCGAGCCGCCTGCCATCGCGTCCCATGGGGTCACCACAC
>Ga0213865_10001855_pt1 | contig 13516 bp, 10 predicted proteins | sample PICome_6_FD_160100 | JGI IMG/M metagenome (GOLD analysis project Ga0213865, IMG submission 160100) | Coastal seawater microbial communities near Pivers Island, North Carolina, United States - PICO282 | ecosystem: Environmental > Aquatic > Marine > Coastal | place: USA: North Carolina...
TGTTGAATGGCTCCTGAAATTCCGACTGCTATGTACAGGTTAGGGTTGACCGTCTTTCCGGTTTGTCCTACCTGCATTGAGTGTGGAATCTCGTCCCATGTGTCTACTGCAGCTCTGGATGCACCGACTGCTGCGCCCAGAGTATCAGCAATCTTCTCCAAGTGTGAGAAGTTATCAGGACTACCCATTCCCCTTCCTCCAGAGATGATGATATTAGCTTCAGATACATCTAGTCTAGCTGAAGCACGAGCGATTATTTCTTGCACTGCAGTCGCCACGTCTCCAGATTGGTCAACTACCGAAATATCTGCAGCAGTTGAAGCGGCTGCAGGGAAGACGTTTGCTCTAACAGAGATTGCAGCATCTCCTGATAGTGAAACAGTCTGCATCGCTTTTCCAGAATAGATTGGACTGGTTAGGTTCATTCCATCAATCGCTACAACGTCTTGAACGATTGAAAGTCCTCTTCTAGCAGCAACCCTTGCTGCAACGTCCTTTGATTGTGGAGTTGCTGCAGCGATTACGATTCCTGTTGGAGCAGCAGCATCGATAGCAGCTGCCCAAGAGGCAGCATCGTAGTTTGCGAAACAGTCGCCCTTGACTGCGATTGTTTTGCTAACGCCTTCGAATCCAGCACCATCTGCAACCGATGCGTCGGTGCATGGTACTACGACTGTAGGTGTTGTTCCTAGAGCCAATGCTGCGCTGACTAATTCAGCGGTAACCGCTGCTACTGTGCCTTTGTTTACTTCTGCGATAATTACACTCTCTGACATTTTATTCACCTCAAATTACGTTTGCCTCATCCCTTAGTAGTCTTGCGACTTCTTCAGCAGAAGAACCCCCTTCGAATTTCTTTCCTGCAGGTTTTGCTGGCGGAGGAGTTTGTGAGACAATGGATACCGTGGATGCTGGTGCGTCTGCACTCACTACGTTTACTTGTGCTCTCTTTGCCATCATAATGCCCTTGACGTTTGGCTTTCGAACCTTCATGCTTCCTTTGTCACAGGAAATAACTGCATTTCCGGAAACAGAGACTCTTGCAGAACCTCCTTCAACAGGGGAAGTAACGGTTATTCCAACGTCGAATGATGCATCGGTGATGTTAGAAACGCTTGCCCAGCCTAATCTCTCTGCGACACCTGGTCCTGTGGAACCGGCTCCGGTGTCTGCAGCAGTTTTGCCACAGTATACCACTTCTGCACCTAGGCCTGTTACGGCTTGAGCAAGTACAGATTGAATTCCATTTGAATCTAGTTCAGCCCATGAATCGTCCCATACTCTGACAATTTCATCTACACCAATTGCCTTAGCATCCTTGAGAACTTTGTCGGCATCTGAAGGACCTAGGGTGAGAGCGGTTACAGTCCCGCCTGCTGCTTCTTTGTGTTGTAGGGCAGTCTCAATTGCGAATTCATCATAAGGGCTGATTACCCACTTGACGGCTGACAAATCGACTCTGTCTCCACTGACAACAATTCTCGCATTGGTATCTGGGACGCGCTTTACTAGAACCACGATATTCGGCATAACAATCACTCAACCCCTTTGGGGTTGTTTGGCTCCACAAAAAACCCGTTGATGAACCTTGTCTATTCACTTGGTTAGTTGATTCACGCGCTCAAGAGTGTCCGGGTTTGCTTCGAAGTAATCTGAAACTGCAGCTAAACCACGAGACAGGCCTGCAGCAACACCCATTTTTGCATCGAATGGGTGTAGAGTTCCATCAGCAACGGCGTTTCTGAATGAATCGAGGTCGGTCCAGGTACTAGGTTCCCCAAATTCTGGTTTTGGAGTTACGACGACTTCTCCGAATTCTGGTAAAATGATGTGCTCAATTAATTCGTAGACCGGAGAATCATGTTGTTCGGGGTCCAAGAATGCTTTGCGCATTTTCTTTGACAATTTCTTTTCATCATCGTGTAAAAGAATGGCGCCACTAGGGTCAGATTTACTCATTTTGTGGTCGAAAGATTCCATTCGTGCTCCTGACGATTTTAGCCCGGATATAATCGGGGTATGCAGGCAAGTTGCCTTGTACCATCCCCACCTATCAGCCACGTCTCTCATGTACATGTGTGCCTTTCTTTGGTCCATGCCACCAATTGCTACGTCGATGTCCATCTCGAAAATATCAGCGGCCTGTAGAGCAGGGTAATAGAATCTAGAAAGGTCGCCATCAGATGAATCTTCAGATCTACCCATTATCGAGAAGGTTCTACGGACCCTTGACAGACTCATGTTTTTCGAACATCTCAATACTCTAGCCCAATAATCTCCTGAGTCCATAATACTAGACGCCCACAAAAATCTCAGTTCACCCGGGCCTTCGCCCTCGGGAGGATTCCCAAGGAGGGCTCTGAAAGTCTCTTCCATGTAAGTTGCAGTGGTTTGGATATCTTCCATCACTCCTGAGAACTTGTCGTTTACCCAGGCATGCCAGTCTGCTAAGAAAATCAAAACATTTGCTCCGGACTCTAGCATTCTTTTCATTTGAAGAGAAATCACTTTCCAGCCGATGTGAGCTTTTCCGGATGGTTCAAATCCGACATAACAACGGATAACTCCATCTCCACCAGCAGATTTGCCATCTGCTAAACAATTTACTAGGTGGTCTATTCCAACAGATTCATCGACAAATCCAATCATTAATTTTAGACGTTCTAGAGATGAATCATCAAGTTCTGCCACTCTAGGGCACCTCTCGATAAGACTCTCTCTCGTAAGCAGACTACCACCTCAAAGAAGGTCGTTGAGTTTCTTGACTCTTCCTTCCGAAGGAGCAGTTCCTTCTTCCATCATCTTCTCTAAGTCGGCAATCATTTCATGAGCCTTGTCAATAGTTTCTTGTGTAACTGTAGATGACATCTCGATAGACTTGTGTGCCATCTTTATCGCTGAGCGAGCCTTTGAGAATTTCTTAGCTTGCTCCTTTGCTTTGTCTCCACGCTGTTTTGCTGAATATCCAGTGGCTTCGTCTAGGAACATAGACCATCTTTGACGGGATTGCATTGCATTCTCTCTTCCCCCATCTTGGGAAAGGAAACTTGAGAGTTCATCGCCTTTCATTTGCTCGACTTCGACCTGTAGTTTTCCATCATCGGTGTATTCTGCTGTAACGCTGGTAAGAATCGCGAATGATGCGGTAAAAACACCATCTGCATTAACTTCAACATCGTTGAAATGTTGAGTTGCTAACTTTGCTAAACCTGCATTGCCACCCATCGACTTGATTACGCCACGCTTGACTTCGAATCTCTCCATGTGTCCCCCAAATCAATTTAGGAAATAAGGACTACCTTTCCCCAGATATGCCAAGCGACCCCTTTTTGGGCAATACGCTTTCCCCAGTACATGCGCAGGTTGGCTCTTTTCCTAACGGTGTTGGTACTTTTGCCTCTAGCCGCATCCGCTTCAGAGCCAGAAAGAACTGTCGACATCACAATCGAGAGAAAATTGACCAACTTCGACTTGGGAATTAATGGTGGAGAGATTTCTCCAGACGGAACACAGGTTCTGATTTTCGGAGAAGACGGCTATGCTCACCTCTTGTCTGCTGAAAATGCTGATGACGAATCTACAGATGTAAGACTGGAAAATGAAACAACAAATTCACTCAAGGCTGTTGGATGGCACCCCGGAGGGAAAAGCGCTCTATTAGTTGGAAACGACGGGACTGTCCTCAGGTATAATTCCTCAAACTATGCTTTGGGAGAAGCAGAGGGTTCAACATCAATGGCGGGAAAAAACATCAATGCGGTCCATTTTACCGCAGGGTCTTCTGTTGCATATCTGGGTACAGATGATGGACAGATTTGGAAATACTATGCCGACACGTTTACCCTACTAAATGATGAAGCATCATCAAGGATAACAGATATTGACTGCTTGAAGAACAAGAATATCTGTGTGCTTGGTACTCTTAACGACGGAATTGCAGTGATCGACCAAGCAGATACAGTAACTTGGATTTCTAATTCAAGATTCCACACATGGGTCGGAATTGGATGTGAAGACCCCACTATGAACTCCTGTACCGGGTTTGCAAGCGGAATGAAAACCGCTCCAATAGAGATTGATATCCTTGACTCTACTCAATCAACACTAGGCCCAATAATCATACTTGGGCAACTGGATGGGGATTTGATTGGAGATAATATGGCCGCAGATTCATCCACAATAATTTCACTTGCACCGCTTGGGATGGCAAGATGGAATCAGTATACAGAAGATGCATTTTTGATGTTTTCAAACGATAACGCATCAGAGGAAGATGTTCTTCTTGGTGGGGACAGTTATGCGTTTGCTTGGGAAAACTCAGAATATTCTGGTTTCTTAGTGACTAGCCAAGGTAGGATAGTTTCCTTTGAGCCAGCTAATGAGATAGACGATGGAGATGTCCCTTACGTTTTGGTGATTTTAGTGGCTCTGTGTGTCCCCGGAGTATTCATCGGCCTAATCTATTGGAATAGTCCGTGGCTGCAGAAAAAGTACGCAAACTTGTTCAAGCGTAATAAATCGGGTGAGAAATAATTACCCAACCTTCATGTGTCTCTTAGTACCGCATACAAGCATGGAGCCATTCGAGGGTCTAGACTTCTATGATATCGAGTCACTGTTGACTGAAGAAGAGATAATGATTCGGGATATGGTAAGGGACTGGGTCGATGAAGAAGTTCTTCCAAAAATCGAACACGCTTGTGAGGAGGGAGTGTTCCCTGATGAGTGGCGTGTGGCTCTTGGAGAAATGGGAGTTTTAGGCGCTCCACTGAAGGGCTATGACTGCCCAGGACTATCTTACGTAGCATATGGATTAATCTGTCAAGAATTGGAAAGAGGAGACTCTGGTCTACGCTCATTTGCTAGTGTGCAAGGTTCACTAGCAATGTACCCAATCTGGGATTTCGGCAGTGAAGAACAGAAGCAACACTACCTGCCGAAGATGACATCTGGTGAGTGGGTTGGATGCTTCGGTCTTACCGAGCCAGATTATGGTTCAAACCCGGGAGATATGATCACTAAAGCCGAGGATATGGGTGACCACTACTTGCTCAACGGGGCAAAGATGTGGATTACTAACGGTACCATTGCAGATGTAGCAATCGTTTGGGCAAAGTTGGATGGAGTGATTCGTGGTTTCATAGTCGAGAAAGGTGACGAAGGGTTTAGTGCTCCGGAAATGAAAGGAAAGCACTCATTGAAAGCGAGCGTTACAAGCGAACTAGTATTCCAAGATTGCAAGATTCCTAAGGACAGAATCCTGCCTGGTGTCAAGGGTCTAAGGGGTCCATTCTCTTGTTTGAACAATGCAAGATTCGGAATTTCTTGGGGTGCTCTCGGTTCTGCTATGGCATGTTTCCATTCTGCTAAGACCTATGCACTATCTAGAATTCAATTCGACCACCCTATTGCTTCCTACCAGTTGGTGCAAAACAAACTAGCATGGATGCTCAGAGAGATCACAAAGGGACAACTCCTTGCTTATCATCTAGGAAGAAAGAAGGATGACGGAACATGGTTCAATGAACAGATTAGCCTTGCAAAGATGAACAATGTCGACATTGCTCTTGAGATTGCAAGAGTTGCAAGAGATATTCACGGTGCGAACGGAATCCTAGACGAATATCCAGTAATGCGTCACATGGCAAACCTAGAATCAGTGAAAACCTACGAAGGAACTCACGATATTCACAACTTAATTCTAGGAAGATACATCACCGGAATCCAAGCTTTCACCCGAAACGCTTGATTATGGGCCGGTCCAATTGTCACAGTGACCAAATCTGTCACTGTTCATGGCATCATTCCAAGTTCGTAATTGTTCGACTTCTTTCCCGTCGGACCATTCGCCCATATATCGTAAGTTTTCAGAATCAATTAACTCAGTTCTCCATTTTGATTCGCTTACAGTATCATTAAGTGCACTAGAAACTAACCAATTTGCTTGGCTAACTGCACGTCTGTAGAATCCCCAATCCGCTAAATCGTCATGTGCTTCTGTCGCTTGTAAGTAATGACTTGCAACCAATCTAGGGAATCCGTGTCTGTCGCTTGGGACCTCAATCAACAAAGCACCATCTCCTAGTATATTCTGATGATGAACTCCAAAGCATTCATTGACGCTCATATCGTCCTCACTTATCGCAACGTGTGCTAAGAAATTATCAGGTAATCTTGTTGCATTGAATTGAAGATGTTCCTGTACAGGTCTTGCATATGGCGCTTCAAGGCTGACAAATAGTGCTTCACTTCCGAAGTTATTCTCCAGCGCCCATTCTAAAGCAAGGAAGGAATATCCTGCACCTAGGCTGTGTCCTGCAACCATTAGGTAGTCTTGGTCGACATTATCTGGAATTAGTGTTAGCATAAACTCTAGAGCGGAATTTATTGCGATTGCCCTTGGAACATGATATGGGTGGTTTGACATACCATCCTCTTCGTGTAACTCAAACGTGTCATGGCCAGGGGGCATCACGTCTGAAGGGTACTGAATGTAAGCAACAGCAACTCCTCGGGATGCCAATTCTTCGGCCCAATCAGTGTAAGATTCAAAGAAGGGATTAGCGAATCCATGTAGTAAAATTGCTAGTGGCATAACCTCATCATAATCCTCAGGGATTGTTATGTAAACTGAAAACACGACGTCCTCTTCATAATCTCCTTGGATGCTTGAAACCTCTTCTGGCATTGGGTATTCGTAACTGTTGGTTGATACTTGATATTGACCATCTTCAATCTGAAGTTTTGGGGGCGATGGTGCTAACCCTGCCATGGATGACAATCCCGGTGAAATCAACCAAACTGCTAGAAGTACTACAAAAATGTGAGAGATCTTCTCTACTCTTCCCTCCTCATCACTGAATGGATTATCTGGCATGCCTCGAATAATTAGAGCACTGCAAAGCAGCAAGAATCCATAGGTTGTGGGTAGTAAAAGAAAGGCATCTCTGTAGTAGGCCCAATTCAAAAGGGAAAAAATTCCTAGCAATCCGATGATGAATCCTGTAAAAATCACAAAAATCGACTTCTCAAGATTACTAGCCCTTCTAGACCTGAGATAAGATAGGGGTACTGCAAGGATAAATAATGCAAAAATGAGTGTACGGTTATCTCTCAAAAAATACGTCCACTCGAGTGAACGTTTTGCCATTGGCCAGAACGCTCCTCCCAAGTCATCGCCCATTAGCAACAGAATCAAAGGTTCCAGTAATGCAAGTAGAAAACCACCAAAAACCATCAACGCAATATATCGCTTAGATGGCATTTCCATGCCTAACCCCTCCTAATCAAACGTCTGGTAGGAGACCTAATTTGGAAAAACCAGTCCACACAGGATTTAGCCAACTTGGGATAAATCGGTGTCTAAGATAGACTGCGGCTGCTAGTGTCAGTTTTTGGAATTTGTTCAGTTTCACACGCTTAGTGAAGACATCTCCCTGTTGTCTTTCGATTTGTTTGAGGATTTTATCGTAGAAAGCAATCATAGCAGCAGGAGAGTATCGTGTCCTGCGTGGTAGAAGAGGAAGGAGTTGTTTTGCTTCTGCTAGGTAGGTCCTAGCTCTCTTTGCATAATGGTGAATGTATGGCTCCCATGTCGTGTTTAGTACTACATCACCATTTAATTCAGGTTCTGTTATGCCATTGGATTCAAGTTCATCTAGCGGCAGGTATACTCTGTTTCTTTGGATATCTTCTCCAACATCTCTGAGTACATTGGTAAGTTGCATGAATATTCCCCAAGATTCGGCGAACTTTCTTGCTCTTGGGTCGTCGTAGCCATAAATTTCTATGCACATGAGGCCAACAACTGAAGCAACTCTGTAGCAGTAAACGTTGAGTTCATCGAATGTACGATACCGGTTGTTGTAGAGGTCGTCCTCCATTCCTGTGATTAGGTCGTCGAAAACGCTTCTTGGAATGTTGTATCTCTTGACAGTGTCCTTCAAAGCAAGGAAAACAGGGTCAGTGCTGCTGGTTTCAGAATAACATGTTGAAAGTTTCTTTCTGAAGAAGAATAGTTGAGTGATCTTCTCAAGATAGAGGTCTTCTTGTAGGATTGTATCCTTGTTTTGCAGGCTTTCAAGTTCCTCTCTGTAGGCGACGGCTTCCGGGTCCATTTCGCCTTTCGAACCAGGGAATCTGTCTTGCCAGTCTCCGTCAGCAATGTCGTCAGCTCTCCTACAAAATGCATAGACTGCACACATTGCAGACCTCTGTTCTTCTGGAAGATATTTGAAAGAATGATAGAAGTTTCCAGCCTCTCTCATAGTCAATTCTTCACAGTAAGAATAAGCCAATTTGAGCAATTCGACAGGTGGGTCTCTTGCCCAAATTGGTGCATCTAAATGCTGGAATGGGTCGATTAATTCGTCCTGCTCTCCGACAATACCGATGAATGCGGCACCTTCTCGAAGAGCTTCCATTGCAGTTAGGCTAACGGCTTTCACCGCATCTGCTGTTAGATTGACAGCAGCCCGTAGTCTCTGAGCAGCAGTCATGCTCTCTTTTCTAACACCAACTTCGTTCGATGCTCCACCCTTGAGTGGGAACAACAAATCGAGAGGTTTGCGGCGTTCTAGCATGGCGCTCACCCGGGATGTCTTGTCCATCATTTATCAGCATGGTGGTAATTTGCACAGTACGCCCTACGGGCGCTGGAAGATTTTAATTTTCCAACGATTAGAGTTAAACAGAATATTGAAATTACACAATTTTGAGGGCTGAATTCCCTAGAGAAATATAACAAAATAGCGCGATATGGTTGGTATGTATATACTCACTTACAAAGAATCTTACTCGGCCATGGGGTTATCTTTGTTCTTTTCTAACAGCCTCTTAACCCCGCCAGGGATTACTAATGCTCGCAAGAGTTTTTTCGCGTAAGATTTTATCTCATCCCTAGTTACTTTTATTCTGTCTGAAGAGTCAAGGATATTTCCTTCTCGAAGTAGAGTTACTGTTCTTTGTCCAATTAGGACTGGTAGCATGCAAGATGCTTTCAGTCTAAATTGTGTTTCAGGTAACATTTTGATATACTCCACTGCTGCATCTAAATGGTCATTTGTGATATCTAGATACTCATCATACAGAGGCCTGAATTTGTCGATGTTACTTTTTTTCAGTAAGTCCTCTGGTGTTAAATCATGCCTAGCAAGAGATTCGTTTGGTATGTAGCATCTGCCAAACCTCAAATCTTCAGGAATGTCTCTTAGGATATTGATCATCTGTAATGCTTTACCGAATCTTATACCCTTTGCAAAGAGCTCTTCCTCTTTGTATCGCCCTAGAGAGATTAGGTGTGCTAGGGACATTTTGGTCCAGAACGCTCCTACGCAGCCTGCCACTCTATAGGTGTAATCGTCCATCTCTTCATTATTCACTAACGCTGAAATTTCTCCACCTTCTTTAGCCACTCCAAATCTATCCAAATCCAATATTTGACCGCCGACTATCGTTTCTAAACATTCAAGCATTCTCTCTCTATCTGCCTCAGAATATTCTTGTAGGCCTTCGATAACATCTGGAACATTTCTCAGTAATTCTGCTTCGCTTTCATTGTCTTGTATGTCTGCGATTTCATTGAAGTCGGGAAGGGCATCAGATCTTCCCTGTGCAACGTCGTTGTATAGACTTAACAAACGCTTCAATTCTTCAGTCTCTCCTGCTTTTGAATCTGCTATGGTGTCTGCAACCCTTGCAAGAAGGTATAGCAAGCCTATTTGCCCACGGATCTTCTTTGGGAGATACTTCAGGGTGGGGTAGAATGATCTAGATGTAGATTCGAGTAAAGAGTCTATTTTAGCATTCACTAACACTGGCATATTCGCACCTCGTTTACCCCGAAGGGTAGTTGGTTTTTCAGAATGTGGTATGTTAGCGCCCAACTGTAAGGAAGATTTGGGACTTGTTTCTTCAATATCTAGGCATAAATCGAACTCCTTTTTGTGGGATTTAATAGCAAGACTTTATTTTGAACCAACACAGCCATTGGCTGAGGGGATAGATTTGCAGTGCGGCTCTTGTGTTGAAGAGATACCCGATGACAGCATATTCTGTCCCGAATGTGGTGCTCGACAAGAGATGAGTCGTGCAGGTGGACTACCCGGTATAAGCGGAGTTGGTCTTGGTGGCCAAGATGTAAGCGGAGGACGTAACTTCGGCGTAGTATCTGGCGAGGCTGTAATGAATCAAAATATGCCCGGAATGCCAAATCAAGGCATGCCTCCGGGTATGATGCCAGACCTAATGAGTCAAATCGCACCGAACTTGGGGATGCCTCCGAACAATGCGGGACTGCCTCCAGTTCAGGGACTTCCTCCACTAAATCAAAACATGCCTCAATCAAATGTTACACCTCTACCAGGTCAGAGTCTACCAAATATAGGCGGAGCCCGAGGCGACATGCCACCTTCCGCAAAAGGACCTTCCTTGGCAAGTGGTGTTGGACCAAACGCGCAAGTTGGTGATGTTGGCTCCCAAGTTGGTGGTACTGCAGTTTCAAACAATCCCGCTTTATCACCTACCGATGCGATGGTTAACCGAATCGCAGAAGCTGAGAGGGCTGTCAAGAATGAAAGACGAAGTCAATGGCTTCAGATGAACCAGCAATCTGCTGCAAATGTCCTAACTTCAATTGGAGGTGAACTACCTTCTCACCTGAAAGGTCAGGAAGAAACATCCACAGCGGAGTTCTTGGCTAATGCAATCGGATCAGGTAAAGATGATTCAGGAAACGATGCACTATTCAAGCGAATGTCAGAGGTTGCAGTTCGCAGGGTGGCTCGTAAAAGAGGCGTCGCAGTAGACACTCCACAAACAAAATTCGAAGGCGGAGTGCTCACAGTGAACGTGACATACATCGATGATGGAAGAGTATTGGACACTCCAGAAGATTTGTCTTCAGCATTCGAACATGCAATCTCTACAGAAGTGGCTCTCAAGGGCTTGGATGCGGTAGTTGAAATCAATCTGTTTAGGTCAAAAGACGGCGCCGTTGAAAAAATCGGCGGAGGCCAAGATGCACCAATCGAAACTTCTGATGAAGAGATGTTTGCTTGTGAGGTCTGTGACGGACTCGTAAAGGAATCAGACTCCGAGTGTCCTCACTGTGGTGCATTATTCGAAGATGATGACGAAGAACCAGTAAGTGCACCTCCTGCACGTGGAGGTGGCCCATCAGGTCCATCGAGAGGTGGTCCACCAGGTCCTTCCCAAAGAGGTCCTCCAGGTCCATCACGTTCCGGCGGTCCACCAGGACCTTCTAGGGCCGGTCCATCTTCAGGCGGTCCGCCAAAGCGCAGCGGTCCACCCGGCGGCGGACCTCCTAGCGGTGGCCCAGGCGGCCCGCCAAAGAGAAGTAGTCCTCCAGGTGGAGGTCCGCCTAAGAGAAGCGGACCACCTGGTGGTGGTCCTCCAAGCAGTGGTCCTGGTGGCCCACCAAAGCGCAGCGGTCCTCCTGGCGGGGGCCCACCAAGTGGTGGTCCCGGCGGCCCTCCGAAGAAAAGTGGTCCTCCTGGCGGCGGCCCACCTGGGCCGAAACGTGGTGGACCTCCAGGTCCAAAGCGCGGTCCTCCAAAGTGAAATACAGAACTTGGAATTAATCCAATCTGGGTACTAATTTCGGAATGAAATCAGCGTAGTCCAGCTTTCTTTAGGCTCTCTAGGAGGACCTGACCTAATTCGCTTGGGTCTCTTGCACAAGCAATTCCAGCAGCCTCAAATGCTGCGAATTTTTCTTCTGCAGTACCTTTGCCGCCAGAGATAATCGCTCCGGCGTGACCCATTCTCTTCCCGGGCGGTGCTGTTGCACCAGCGACGAATCCTACGATTGGTTTTGAACAGTTTTCTTTGGCCCATGCTGCAGCTTCCTGCTCAGCATTGCCTCCGATTTCACCAATCATCACAATCGCTTCAGTTTGTGAGTCTGCCTCAAATGCAGCTAAGCACTCGATGAATCCCGTTCCATTAACAGGATCTCCACCAATACCGATACAGGTTGATTGACCTTCATTGATTGACATTGTCTGTGCAACTGCTTCATATGTCAGAGTTCCTGACTTGGAAACAATTCCAATTCTTCCCTTTGCATGGATGTGACCAGGCATGATACCCAACTTTGCTCCACCACTTTCTCCTGGTGTGATAATTCCAGGACAATTTGGTCCGATTAGTCTAACATTCTCTCTGTTTGCAACGTATGCTGCTGCCTTAACCATGTCAAGTGTTGGAATTCCTTCTGTGATACATACAATCACGCCTTCACCCTTAACGGTTTCAAATGCGTTTGCAGCCTCCATTATCGCTTCACCAGCGAATGGAGGAGGAACGTAAATCACAGTTGCATCGGCGTTGGTTTCCGTGATTGCTTCAACCATGCTATCAAAAACGGGTACTCCTAGTACTTCTTGACCGCCTTTACCTGGAGTAACTCCTCCAACTAGATTTGTTCCGTATTCAACCATTTTTCCAGCGTGGAACATTCCCTGCTTTCCTGTGATTCCTTGTACCAGAACCTTAGCATCTTCTTCAATCCAAATAGCCATTTCACTCACCGCCTCCAATTAGTGCCACGATTTTCTGAGCACCGTCTGCTAGGTCATCCGCTGGATGAATGTTCAAATCAGATGCAGCCAAAATTGCCTTTCCTTCATCCACATTTGTTCCTGCTAGCCTAACGACGAGTGGAACGTCCAATCCAAGTGCTTCCGTTGCCCCGATTACTCCTCGAGCAATGATGTCACATCTCATTATGCCACCAAAGATGTTCACAAGAATTCCCTTGACGTTAGGGTCTTCGAGAATAATTGAGAAGGCTGTCTTAACCTGCTCCTCATCAGCTCCGCCACCAACATCTAGGAAGTTTGCTGGCTCTCCTCCGTACAACTTGATTACATCCATAGTTGCCATTGCAAGCCCTGCTCCATTGACTAAGCATCCAATGTTACCATCAAGTTTTACGTAAGACAATCCGGTTTCTTTTGCTCTGATTTCAACCTCTTCTTCCTCAGATAAGTCTCTGAGGTCACTCCAATCTTTATGACGGAATTCAGCATTTTCGTCGAAACTGATTTTTGAGTCAAGAGCAACCATATCATCATCTTCGGTTCTAACTAGTGGGTTAATCTCCACCATTGCGCAATCTTGAGCGATGAACATATCGTACATTTTCCCTAGCATCTTGAAGAATGACTTCAGAGCATTACCTGATAGTCCCAAGGACATTCCTAGGTCTCTTTTTTGGAATCCCAGTAGTCCAGAGTTAGGGTCGACGTTGATTTTGTGAATGAGTTCAGGTGTGTTGTGAGCAACGTCCTCAATATCCATGCCACCTTCTGTTGATGCCATGATCAAGACGTCCTTGCTCTCCCTATCAACAAGCAAAGCAAGATAGTATTCGTGTGCTATTGCACAACCTGATTCGATGTAGAGGTTGTTAACCATTTTACCTTCTTCACCGGTTTGAATTGTGACGAGAATATTACCTAAGATGTTAGATGCATATGTTTCAACATCTTCT
>Ga0213865_10001856_pt1 | contig 13515 bp, 12 predicted proteins | sample PICome_6_FD_160100 | JGI IMG/M metagenome (GOLD analysis project Ga0213865, IMG submission 160100) | Coastal seawater microbial communities near Pivers Island, North Carolina, United States - PICO282 | ecosystem: Environmental > Aquatic > Marine > Coastal | place: USA: North Carolina...
CAGCCATGACACAGCACCAGCGAGGGCATGTCATCGCGCTTCTCACCGGCCTCGAAAACCGCCATGCGGAGGTCGGGCAGGTCAATATATTTTGGGTTTTGCCAATCAATCATGGCCGGAGTTTACTGCATTTTTGGCTGTTGCTAAGCTATTTTTGCGTTTTGAATCCGGTGAAAGGTATAATTTTTGCCGGTCCACCGCGGTTCACGCCTTTGCGCGGTTCCAACCGGCATAATTTGGCCGAAGATATTCTCTCGCGTTGCATCATCTGCAAGGTCGTTTGTTTGGTGCCGAATTTGCGGGTCATGGGAGATGCCTCTTTTCTGCAATTGATAATCATTATTAATAAGAAAATATCTTTTGTCAATTTTGTTTTTAAGGGGTTTGAAAAGTCGGGGCGTGCTAGCGCCGCCTAATAGGGGGTGCGCGTCAACATGCCTGCTGCCCCTTCTGGCCTCTATCGCGGCGGCTCTGCGGAATAACCGCGAGAGGCCAACGGCGTGACATATTCGACCGGCTTCGGCTTCGGCCTGTTTTATTCTGTCACAGCCCCGACCCATTCAAAGCAAACCCGGCACCTGCAAAAGCAGGTGCCGGGGCGTAGTAAACCGTATCCAGAGAAACGGCCACGGCGTATTCCGCCGAGACGTTATTTCGCCGCCACCCCGACTTAATTCTGCGCTACTGCCTTGCTGCTGCTTGAGCGCATCTCAAGCGAAGTGGTGGAATTTTTTCAGCAATTCATAAAAAAAGGCCTAACGCCCCGAAGGAGGTTAAGCCACATACGCAATTATAAATTGCGGCTCTGAATAAGGGGTTACTAGCCCCATCAACGCACCATCCATGCGCTAACAACATTACTATGGCAGATATGGCGGGACGAGGGAAGGGGGAAGCCTTCTATCCCCACAGCGCCGCGTCAGCTGGGTGCACGGTTGCCCCGTCATAGCGCAAGCCGTCGGCGCGGTCGTCGGCCAGCCAAAGCGGCCCGTCCAAATCAACTATATCGGCGTGTTGCGCCAATAACATGGCCGGAGCCATAGATAACGAGGTGGCGACCATGCAGCCGACCATGATTTTGCGATTATCGGCTTTGGCGGCAGCGGCGCAGGCCAATGCCTCGGTCAGGCCGCCGGTTTTGTCGAGCTTCAAATTCACCCAGCCATAGGCGCGCGGCAAACCGCTCAGTGAGCCGCGGTCATGCACGCTTTCATCGGCGCAAAAGGGCAGGTCAATATCGGCCAGCCCGGCTTCTTGTTTTTGCGGCACGGGTTGCTCGAAAAATATGACACCATAACGCCCAAGCTGGTCGGCATAGCGCGCCAGCTCATCAATTTGCCAGCCCTCATTGCTGTCAACGATAAGCTGGGCATCGGGGCGCGCTTCGGCCACGGCGGCGAGGCGCGTAATATCGGCCATCACCCCGTCGCGTCCGCCCAATTTGATTTTCAATAGCGGATAGGCTTGCGCCTTTTCAGCCTGCGCGGCCATTTTATCGGCATCATCGATGACGATGGTGAATGCAGTTTGAATCGGCTTGGGCTGAAGCGCGGCCAGCGCGGCGGCAGTGGTGTTTTGCTGTTTGGCTTCCAAATCCCACAAGGCGCAATCAATTGCATTGCGCGCCGCACCGGGCAGCAAGGCGTCCAGCAAGGCCGTGCGATCCATTCCGGCTTCCAAAGCGGTTTGAATGGTTTCAACGGCGGCAGTGACGGTTTCCATGCTCTCGCCATAGCGTCGATAGGGCACGGCCTCGCCACGCCCAACCATATCGCCGCAGCGCAATTCGACGGCCAAAACATCGGCGCTGATTTTGCTACCGCGAGCGATGGAAAAGCGTTGCTTTAATGGCCAGCTTTCGGCGCGAATAGTCAGTTTTCTGCTTATTGTCATATTGTCCCTTAGGGGGTCGGTGATATGTCATTATGCCGCGTCGCAACGCTTGCCCTCAAGGCAAATTTCCGTATAGTCTTTGGAAAATTTTGGGAGATAATTATGACTAAAGTGACATTCGTCGGTTCAGATGGTTCAGAAACAGTTTGCGAAGGCAATGATGGCATGACCCTGATGGAGGTTGCCATTAAAAATTCAGTGCATGGTATCGACGCCGATTGCGGCGGCGCATGTGCCTGTGCCACCTGCCACATTTATGTGCGCGAAGACTGGCAAGCCGCTACGGGCGAGCGCACTGAGATGGAAAGCGATATGTTGGATTTTGCCTTTGAGGTGAAAGACAATAGCCGCTTGTCTTGCCAGATTAAAATCTCTGACGCGCTGGACGGTTTGACCGTCGATGTGCCGGAAAAACAATTCTAGTTTTTCAAACCCGCGATTTAGCGTTTATCAAACACGCCATATTCGTAAGCGATTGATCTTTCGATAAGCTGCCGCCATACCGGCTCGGCGATTTCTCCTGCCAGTCCGGCGGTTTCCGCTTCGGCCAAGACCAGCGCAATCACCTCTTCAATGCGCGCTTCATCGCGCACCATATCGCGGCTTGGCTTTACTTTGCCGGCCGCGGCAATCAGCTTTTGACGTTCGGCCAGCAAGGCGACGAGACGCTTATCCAGCGCATCAATCTGCTCGCGAATATCTTGCATTTCAGGGCAGGGCAGGGGCGCGCGTTCAGACATTATTCGTCGCTCCATTTGGCGTGTTTCATGCCCTGACGCACATAATCATAACCGGTGATAAGCGTCAGACCGGCGGCCAGCCATAACAGGCCAAGTCCGATTTCCGGCGCATGGGTCAAAATCAAACGTCCCGTTTCATCAATCAATAAAAAGCCGATGGCAATCATTTGAATGGCGGTTTTATATTTCGCCAATGTCGAGACCGGCAGGGCGACCTGCAATTCCATCAGATATTCGCGCAAGCCCGAGACCAGAATTTCGCGGCACAGAATAATCAGCGCAGCGATGATGTGGAAATCGACAATAATGTCATAGCCGACCAGCAAGAGCAGACAGGTGGCGACCATCAGCTTATCGGCAATCGGGTCGAGCATGCGCCCAAAGCCGGATTGAACTTCATATTTGCGCGCCAGCCAACCATCAAAGAAATCGGTGAAACCGGCAATCGAGAAAAGCAAAAGCGCCAGCGCATCACCCGCCACGCCGGGCACGAAAAAGGCCAGATAAATTCCGGGTATCAAAAGGATACGCAAAAGCGTCAATATATTGGGCAGATGCTGCATGAGTGCCTTCATTAGTCGTTACTGTTGAAATGGTTGTATATGCGTTGCGCGATTTTTGCACTAATTCCTTCAACTTTTTCTAATTCTGATAATGAGGCGCGACCAACGGCGCGACCGGAACCGAAATGATGCAGCAGGGCGCGTTTGCGCGATGCGCCAATACCGTCAATGCCGTCGAGCGGGTTTTTGCGAATATCGGCACTGCGGCGCGCGCGATGGCTGCCAATGGCAAAGCGGTGTGCTTCGTCGCGCAGCCGTTGCAGATAATAAAGCACGGGCGAATTATGCGGCATCATAAAGTCGGCGCGCCCCTGCATGAAAAAGCGTTCGCGCCCCGCATCACGGTCGGGGCCTTTGGCGATGCCGACCAATGGCACATCTTCGAGTCCCAATTCGACCATCACCTCGCGCGCGATATTCAATTGTCCGCGCCCGCCATCAACCAGCACCAAATCAGGCCAGGCGGCGCTCTCGCGATTTTCTTCGCGCGCCAGACGGCCATAGCGACGGGTAAATACCTCGCGCATCATGGCGTAATCATCGCCGGGCCGGGTCGTCTCATCTTTAATGTTGAATTTGCGATATTGGTTTTTCATAAAGCCGTCTGGGCCGGCGACAATCATGCCGCCCAATTGATTAGTGCCTTGCAAATGCGAATTGTCGAAAACCTCAATCCGGTCGGGGGCGTTGTCGAGGCCGAAGGCTTCAGCAACGCCGCGCAATAATTTGCGCTGGCTGGCGCTCTCCGACACATGGCGCGCCAATGCTTCTTTGGCGTTTTGTTCGGCATGGCGCATCAGCCCCATTTTGTCGCCGCGCTGTGGATTGTGCAGCTTCACATTATGCCCCATGCGGGTGCTCAAGGCCTCGCCGATAAGCGCCGCATCGTCCAGCTTATGATTGACGAAAATCTCGCGCGGCACGGGACGGTTTTCATAAAACTGTCCAATAAAGGCTTCCAAAATCTCCGGCCCGGCTTGGTCGCGCTCATGGCGCGGGAAGTAGGCCTTATTGCCGAGGTTCTGACCGGCGCGGAAAAAGAACACTTGCACGCAAGACTGACCGCCTTGCTTCTCAATGGCAATCACATCGGCCTCAGTAATATCGCCCGGATTAATGCCGCTATCTTGCTGCACATAGGTGAGCGCACGAATACGATCGCGCGCTGCGGCGGCGGCTTCAAAATCCATCGTCTCGCTGGCGGCCTGCATTTTCTCTAATAAAGCTTCCTGCACTTGGCGGCTTTTACCGCTCAGGAAGTCGCGCGCTTCCTCAACCAGCTCTTGATAATCATCTCTCGCTATTTCGCCGGTGCAGGGCGCGCTGCAACGTTTGATTTGATAAAGCAGGCAAGGGCGCGAGCGGCTTTCATAAACACTGTCAGAGCATGAGCGTAGCAAAAAGGCGCGCTGCAATGTATTCAGCGAACGATTGACCGCACCGGCCGAGGCGAAGGGGCCGAAATAAGCGCCGGGGCGTTTGCGCGCGCCGCGATGTTTATAAAGCTGGGCGACCTCATGGTCTTCTGCCAGCAAAATATACGGAAAACTTTTATCGTCGCGCAGCAGCACATTATAGCGCGGCTTCATCTTCTTAATCAGATTGGCTTCCAGCAGCAGCGCATCGGTCTCGGTTTCGGTGCGGATAAATTCCATATCGCGGGTCGCGTCAATCATGCGCGAGATGCGATTATTATGCCCGGTCGGGCGGGCATAGGACCGCACACGCGCTTTCAGATTTTTCGCCTTGCCGACATATAGCGCATTGCCCTCAGCATCGAGCATGCGATAAACCCCCGGCGCGCTGGGCAGGGTGGTTACTTTGGCCTCAATCAGAGCGCGGCCGGTCTTCTCGACCGGTTCATTTTGCACTTCTGGCGGCGTATCTATCGGGCTGTCTTTCACGTATTTCGTTTTCCGTCCGTTTTCGTCTCGCAGTTTAACGAATTTGTCTGAATTTGGGTGAATTTCTGGCCTAAATTTAATTCACCGCTCCTGTGGATAAACATGTGAAGAAAATTACTGTTATGGGGTCAAGCTATTGATTTATATAGCCTCCAAACTCATTGCCTAAAAAATGGGCAATAATATTAAGTTATTGAACTTATTAATAAAAACAAAATCAAGCGGGTCAAAAAAATATTTTTTTGCGTGGATTTTTTGGCTTTACAAAAAACAAAAATTTTTGCAGGCGCGTGTGAATTACTCGCCTAATAGGATTTTCGTTATTTAATCAGTAACTTATCGGGTTTTTTGCCGTCCTAGGGTCGGTAAAAAGGGCTGAAAAGTGGGGTATTCTTGGCCCCAAAATCAGCCACGCAGCCGAGAAATTGCAATTCCGACCGATGCCGCCTCAGCAATTGCCTCAGGCTTTTCAATTTGCACGCGAATTTGCACAATTCGCATGTCCTGCATCAAGCGATCGGCGATGCGCTCAGCCAGTGTTTCGACCAAATCAATATGCTCCTGGGTGGCCAATGCGGTGACGGTTTTACAAATCCCCTCATAGCAAACCACGTCGTCAATGCTTTCGGATAGGTTCTCGCCGTCCATCGCCTCTTCCATCACGCCGGCATCAATGGTCAGCCAAATGGTCTGCGCGGCTTCGCGTTCATGCTGATGAATACCGATACTGGCCTGCACCGCCAAACGATTGACAAAAACATGGCGCAGGCCGCGCGTCGCGCTGGCAAAATCCGGCCGATGATTGGGCGCTTGCTGATTCATTACTCTCTTACCTCAACCACATCTGGGGTCTGCCAGGCCAAATGCTGGCCACCATCTTGCATAAGGGTTTGGCCGGTCATGGCGCGGGCTGTCAATATATAACGCGCGGCGGCGACAATATCATCGGGGGTCGCGCCATGTCCCAACGGCACGAGGCTGGCTTGCTTGTCAAACTCGGCCTGCGCTTGGCGCGGATTGGGCAGGGTCGGGCCGGGGGCAATCGCATTGACGCGAATATGCTGCGGCGCGAGAGCTTGCGCGAAAGTTTCGGTCAGTGTCGCCAGACCGGTTTTGGAAACCGTATAGCTGGTAAAATCAGGGGTCAGCCGGTCAACGCGCTGGTCGGTGATATTGATGATGCAGGCATCAGCCACAGACCCGTCTTGCAGCGCGGCTTGATTGGCAAAGTCGCGCATCAGCAAAGCGGGTGCGCGTAAATTGGCGTTGAGGTGCGTGTCCCAGCTTTCGGCGGTCAGCGTATGCGCCGTGTCGCGCTCAAAAGTCGATGCATTATTGATAAGCGCGGTGAGCGGCCCCAATGCGGCGGCAGCATCAGCCACCAGAGTCTGAACGGCAGCGGCATCGCGCAAATCGGCTTGCAGCGCCACGGCCTTGCCGCCCTTATCGGTAATCTCGGCAATCAGCGCCTCAGCTTCGGATTTTGAACCAGCATAATGCGCCGCAATGGCCCAGCCATCAGTCGCCAGCGCCTCAGCCAGCGCGCGGCCAATGCGTTTACCGGCTCCGGTAATGAGAACAGCCTTGTGGTGTGTCTCCGCCATGCCCCACCATGTAGCAGTTTTTGGGAGGCGACCCTAACCGTTTTTTAATTTCTGAGCGGTAGGAAAGGATCATGAAGAATAAGAAAAAGGAGGAGATCCATGCATCGCCGTTATTCTTATACATTCCGCCGTTTTATGCCCCTGCGCCCATGGGCACTGGTGGTTCTTTCCTTGCTGGTCCTTGGCCTAACCTCATTGGTTATCAACACGGCCAATGCGCAAGACAATATGGCCTATGAGGATTGGCCACAGCAATCACACGCCGACCGCCTGGGCACTTTCACTTATGTCTATGGTGGTGCGGGTTTTGTGTCGCATAGCACCACTAATGAAGGCCTAACCAGCACAACCGAAGGTTATGCGCGTGAGATTGGCGACAGTGATGTTCCTGCCATCGAAGATGGCGATGACATGTATGCCACCGGTGGCTTTGGTGTGCGCCTGCCGAATGAATTCAATTTTGAATTTGGCCTTTCGCTGTTGAATGGCGCTTACGACCAACCTGACGGGACAGGAAGCAAAAATCCGAAACCCGACCAGCCGGTTTTTGAAATGTCTGTGCTGAAAAGCTTTAATCTGGGTGGCCCGCCATTGCTGCGCTATACGGCGCGTGTCGGTTTTGCCTCGATTGACGACCCGCATACTGATGATGGCGCATTTTTCGGCGTTGGCGTTTCGCACGAACCGTTCCACGTTGAATTGCGCAATTACGATTTCGGTGTGTTTGACAGCCAAGTCTTGTCGGTCAGCTATATTTAAGATTTTTAGGTCGGTCTCTAACTTGGTTTAAGGGCCCTTGCGCCGCCTTTTTGGTTGGCGCGGGGCTGCTTCCTTTTTCACGCCGGTCTGGTCGGCGACCCGCGCATCAACTTCAGATTGACGCGCAAACGGGTCGTCGGCCACGGCCAATTCCGTCTCCTGTAAACGCTTAATCTCATCACGCAGGCGCGCCGCTGTCTCAAATTCCAAATCGGCGGCGGCTTCGCGCATTTCGGCTTCAAGCCCTTCAATATGCGCGCGCAAATTACTGCCCAGCAGCGGTGCTTGCTTCTCTTCCATCGCCTCGCGTATGCGATACGGGCCGGGTGCAGCCTTATTATCGCGCTCCGCAATGCCCTCCAGCACATCGGCAACATTCTTCTTCACTGTTTCGGGCGTGATGCCGTGTTCTTCATTATGCGCCATTTGCCGTTCGCGGCGACGGCTGGTTTCGGCCATGGCACGGGTCAGCGAGCCGGTCATCTGGTCGGCATAAAGCAGTACACGCCCCTCGGCATTGCGCGCAGCGCGGCCAATGGTTTGCACCAGCGAGGTCTCCGAGCGCAAAAAGCCCTCCTTGTCGGCATCAAGAATGGCGACCAGCGCACATTCGGGAATATCCAGCCCTTCGCGCAGCAGGTTAATACCGACGAGAATATCAAACGCTCCAAGCCGCAAGTCGCGAATGATTTCAATGCGCTCCAAAGTGTCAATATCAGAGTGCATATAGCGCACACGCAGGCCTTGCTCGTGCATATATTCGGTCAGGTCTTCAGCCATTTTCTTGGTGAGTGTTGTCACCAAAACGCGCTGGGCTTTTTTGGCCATTTCATGACACTCGGCAATCAGGTCATCGACTTGGCTGGAGGCCGGACGGATTTCGCAAGTCGGGTCAATCAAGCCGGTCGGGCGAATGACCTGCTCAACAAACACACCGCCCGTGCGCTCCATCTCCCACGGGCCGGGGGTGGCGGAAACATGCACGGTTTGTGGCCGCATAATGTCCCATTCCTCAAATTTCATCGGGCGATTATCGACGCAAGAGGGCAGGCGGAAACCAAACTCGGCCAGTGTCGATTTGCGCTTAAAGTCACCGCGAAACATGCCGCCGATTTGCGGAATCGTGACATGGCTTTCATCGGTGAAGACGAGGGAATTATCCGGCAGATATTCAAATAAAGTGGGCGGCGGTTCGCCCGGCTTGCGGCCGGTTAAATAGCGCGAATAATTTTCAATACCTGCGCATGAGCCGGTCGCATCGAGCATTTCCAAATCGAAATTCGTGCGCTGCTCCAGCCTTTGCGCCTCCAGCAAGCGGCCTGCCGCTTCAAACTCTTCGAGGCGCGTTTTCAACTCGTCTTGAATACCGATCATGGCCTGCTTCAGCGTCGGCCCGGGCGTGACATAATGCGAATTGGCATAGAGCCGCACTTTTTCCAAATCGCCCGATTTCTGTCCGGTCAGCGGGTCGAACTCAGTCAGGCTGTCAATCTCATCGCCGAATAATTCAATGCGCCAAGCGCGGTCTTCATAGTGAGCGGGAAACACATCAATCGTGTCGCCGCGCACCCGAAAATCGCCGCGCGCAAACGCCAAATCATTGCGCCGATATTGCAGCGCGACCAAATCGGCCAATAATTGCGAGCGCCCGATTTCCATGCCGTGCTTCAGCTCCAGCGTCATCGAGCTATAGCTTTCAACCGAGCCAATGCCGTAAATACATGAGACCGAAGCGACAATAATCACATCATCGCGTTCCAATAGCGCGCGCGTCGCCGAGTGGCGCATGCGGTCAATCTGCTCGTTAATATTGCTCTCTTTTTCGATATAGGTATCGGTGCGCGGCACATAGGCTTCGGGCTGGTAATAATCATAATAAGAGACGAAATACTCGACCGCATTATCGGGAAAGAACCCCTTAAACTCGCCGTAAAGCTGCGCCGCCAACGTTTTATTGGGCGCCAAAACAAGCGCCGGTCGCTGGGTGCGCTGAATGACTTGCGCCATTGTAAAAGTCTTGCCGCTGCCGGTTACGCCCAGCAGCACTTGGTCGCGTTCGCGCTCATTGAGGCCACCAATCAATTCCTCAATGGCGGTCGGCTGGTCGCCCGCCGGTTCAAAGGGCGACACCATTTTGAAGGCGCGCCCGCCCTCAGTCTTTTCGGGTCGGTTGGCGCGATGGGGAATAAATTCGACTAGCTGCCCCTCGCTCATGCCCGGCTCCGGCACCGGAGCCAGGTCACCGCGTCCCGTCAACGACTTGGAATGAGGTTTTTGTTCTTCTGTCATGCCCAGAATATAGCGTCATTTCGGGGAATGTCACATGGCGGCTTTTAGCGGCTTAAATCGAGGCGGCGGCGTTTGGCATCAAGCCGTTCCGCCAGGCGGGTGAGCAATTGGCCGCTCAGCATGGCACCTCAAACAATCAACATATGAAGGCCGAGAAACAGCAAGGCCTGAACAAAACCTCTACTTACGTCGAACATAACAAACTCCATTAGCAAGAAGGCCAATGTGCCGTGCAGCGGTTATTAATCGGTTAACGCGCATCACGTTTGAGGCGGTGGTTTTTGCGCTTGAGCGTCCTTTGCGCCTTGTTTTTGTCGCCTCATCGGCGTAGTTTGCGCGCATTACATTTCCGAGCTAGGAGTTCTCCCATGTCGTCTTTTCTTGCCGATAGTCTTTCGCGGGTTAAACCCTCTGCCACGATGGCGGTAACCGATATGGCGCGCCAATTACGCGCCGCCGGACGTGATGTCATCGGGCTGGGTGCCGGTGAGCCGGATTTCGACACGCCGGAAAACATCAAGCAGGCCGCGATTGACGCGATTGCGCGCGGCGAAACAAAATATACCGCCGTGACCGGCATTGATGAGTTGAAGCAGGCGATTTGCGACAAGTTCAAACGCGACAATCATCTCGATTATGAACCGGCGCAAGTTTTTGTCGCGCCGGGCGGCAAGCCGGTGATTTATGACGCGATGATGGCGACGCTGAACCCCGGCGATGAGGTGGTTATTCCCGCACCTTATTGGGTCAGCTATCCCGATATTGTCAATCTGGCCGGCGGTCAGCCTGTGACGGTGGAAACCCGCGCCGAGGACGGTTTCAAATTGCAGCCGGAGGATTTGGACGCGGCGATTACCGATAAAACCAAATGGTTTATCTTCAACTCGCCGTCCAATCCGTCGGGCGCGGCTTACTCTGCCGAGGAATTGAAAAAGCTGACCGATGTGCTGCTCAAATATCCGCATGTCTGGATTTTGACCGACGATATGTATGAGCATTTGGTCTATGACAATTTCGTTTTTGCGACACCGGCCGAGGTTGAGCCGCAGCTTTATGAGCGCACGCTGACCATGAATGGCGTGTCGAAAGCCTATTGCATGACCGGCTGGCGCATTGGCTATTGCGCCGGACCGCTTGCGCTGATTAAGGCGATGACCAAAATCCAGTCGCAATCGACCTCCAACCCGACAAGCATCAGCCAATGGGCGGCGCTGGAGGCGTTGAACGGGCCGCAAGATTTTGTTGCTGAACACAACACACATTTCAAACGCCGCCGCGATTTGGTGGTCAAGCTGCTGAACGACGCGCAAGGCATTGAGTGTATCACGCCGGAAGGGGCGTTTTACGTCTATCCAAGCTGTGCCGGTTGCATTGGCAAAGCCGCACCCGATGGCACGGTGATTGACGGCGATGAGGCTTTTGCCAAAGCGCTGCTGGAAGCCGAAGGCGTCGCCGTGGTGCATGGCGAGGCGTTCGGCCTGTCGCCGTTTTTCAGAATCAGTTACGCGACCTCTGACGAAAATCTGGTTGAGGCATGCACACGAATTCAGCGCTTTACCGCAGCGCTGAAATAGAAACCCTTTGCTTTAAGCAACATCCGGCACCAACATAAGCTGGTGCCGGGGTGTTCAATGCCAACCTACAAGTAGTGGCCGCAGCGTATTCGCCGAGGCTATTATATTTCGCCGCCACACCGACCAATGGTCGAAGTGGACAAGTTTCGGCAAAAACAATTACTGAATATTTAACACGTGACACACGGTCTTCTTACTGATGCCATGCGAGGTCGATTTCGCCTTGCCGATGGCAAGGCAAGCTGGCCCAGAAAATAAATCAGCCGCGTGAGAGTTCGCGCATCGCCCCGTCCAGCCCTTCAAGGGTCAGCGGGAACATGCGGTCATTGAACAATTGCTTGATGATTTGCAAAGATGCCGTGTGCTCCCAATAGCGTTCGCCCAGCGGGTTGAGCCAGACACAGCTTTCGTAAATATCGGTGACACGTTTCAGCCACAGCGCGCCCGGCTCTTCATTCCAATGCTCGACACTGCCGCCCTCATAAGTCACCTCATAGGGGCTCATGCTGGCATCGCCGATGAAAATCACTTTGTAATCGCTGCCATAAGTATGCAGCACATCCCATGTGTTCATTTTCTCGGTATGGCGACGGCTATTGTCCTTCCACACGCCCTCATAAAGGCAATTATGGAAGTAGAAATATTCCATATTTTTAAATTCGCTGCTGGCCGCTGAGAACAGCTCTTCGCACAGGCGAATATGCGGGTCCATTGAACCGCCAATGTCGAAAAACACCAGCACCTTCACCTTATTACGGCGCTCGGCAATCAGCTTAATGTCGAGATAGCCGGCATTGGCGGTGGATTTAATCGTGTCGTCAAGGTCGAGCATATCGGCCTCGCCATCGCGCGCAAACTGGCGCAACCGCCGCAACGCGACCTTAATGTTGCGCGTGCCAAGCTCAACCGAGTCATCGAGATTTTTATATTCGCGCTTGTCCCAAACCTTCACCGCTTTGAAGTTTTTGTTTTTGTCTTGGCCGATGCGAACGCCTTCCGGATTATATCCGTCAGAGCCGAAAGGCGAGGTGCCGCCCGTGCCGATCCATTTATTGCCACCCTCATGGCGGCCTTCTTGTTCCTCGAGGCGCTTTTTCAGCTCCTCCATGATTTTGTCCCAGCCGCCAAGTTTTTCAATCTCGGCTTTTTCCTCTTCAGTGAGGAATTTTTCAGTCAGGGTTTGCAGCCAGTCTTCGGGAATTTCGGCAATATCGCCTTCGCCCAAACTTTCCAGCCCCTTAAACACATGGCCAAATACTTGGTCGAATTTATCGAGATTGCGCTCGTCTTTCACCAATGCCGATTTCGACAAATAGTAAAATTCCTCGACATTATTATCGATAACGTCATGGTCCAGCGCCTCCAAAAGCGACAAATATTCGCGCAAGGAGACTGGCACATTGGCCGACTTTAATTCATGGAAAAAATTAACGAACATGGGCGTTGCCCCTTTCGGTTAATCTAATTTCTTTCCCGACGGGCCAAAAAGGCCAGGCGCTCGAACAAATGCACATCTTGCTCATTCTTAATGAGCGCGCCATGCAGCGGCGGAATCGTCTTACCCGCATCTTGCTCGCGCAGTGTTTCAGGGTCAATGTCTTCATTCATCAGCAGCTTCAGCCAGTCCAGCAATTCAGATGTTGATGGCTTCTTTTTCAGGCCCGGCACGTCGCGCACTTCGTAAAAAGAGCTCAGTGCGCTTTTCACCAGACGGTCTTTAATGTCGGGGTAATGCACATTGACGATTTGGCTCATCGTGTCGGCATCGGGGAATGAAATATAATGGAAGAAGCAGCGGCGCAAAAAGGCGTCCGGCAATTCTTTCTCATTATTCGAGGTGATGATAACCAGCGGGCGCTGTTCGGCCTTAATGGTCTCGCCGGTCTCGTAAACATAAAATTCCATGCGGTCGAGTTCTTGCAGCAAGTCATTGGGAAATTCGATATCGGCTTTATCAATCTCGTCAATCAACAGCACCACGCGCTTGTCTTGTTGAAAGGCTTCCCACAGCTTGCCCTTATTGATGTAATTCTTCACATCTTTAACGCGCTCATCGCCTAATTGGCTGTCGCGCAGGCGGGTGATGGCATCATATTCATACAAGCCCTGTTGCGCTTTGGTGGTCGATTTAATGTGCCAAGTAATCAATTCCATATCCAATGCTTTGGATACTTCTTCCGCCAGCACGG
>Ga0213865_10001860_pt1:0-2500 | contig 13491 bp, 19 predicted proteins | sample PICome_6_FD_160100 | JGI IMG/M metagenome (GOLD analysis project Ga0213865, IMG submission 160100) | Coastal seawater microbial communities near Pivers Island, North Carolina, United States - PICO282 | ecosystem: Environmental > Aquatic > Marine > Coastal | place: USA: North Carolina...
AACGCTATGGTGAAAGTAATGGATTAGTTTTTACAAAAGCTTGAGTTATCTTTATTAAAAAACTAAACTTAAAAAAAGTTCAGTTTTTTAACCCCCACCAACAATAGTAACAATTTCAATATTGTCTTTATTATCGATGAAAATATTACCCCAATCTTTTTTAGGACAAATAAAATTATTATATTCTAGTACTAAAAGAGAAGAATTGTAGTTAAAATAATTAACTATATCTAATAAATTAATAATTTTATCACTAAAATATTCTTCTCCATTCAAAAAAAAAGTTTTAGTTTCTTCCATAAAAAAATATTAAAAAATAAAATATTTTATTAATAACCTAGACGTGATTTACTATAACTTGGTATAGTACTATAAGTAAATAGTTTGGCGGGTGTGGCCAAGTGGTTAAGGCAGTGGGTTGTGATTCCACCATTCGCCGGTTCAAGTCCGGTCACTCGCCCTACTTCAGACATTTAAAACTCAAAAGTAAGAAAATTTAAATATATATATATGTATAAATAGGTATATTAGTATTATGTCACGTTACCGCGGGCCGAAATTACGAATTACAAGAAGGTTAGGTAAATTACCAGGATTAACGCAAAAAAGTTCAAAGAAAACTGCTAGACCAGGTCAACATGGAAAAGGTGATGGTAGAAAAAAAACAACAGAATATGGGCTACGTTTAGAAGAGAAGCAAAAATTAAAATTTAATTATGGAATAACTGAAAGCCAGCTATACCATTATATTAAAGAAGCCCGCCGTCGTAATGGTGTAACTGGTTTAGTCTTATTACAATTATTAGAGATGCGGTTAGATACAATTTGTTTCTCGTTAGGTTTTGCTTCAACTATTGCGGGAGCTCGCCAATTAGTAAACCATGGACATATTACTGTTAATAACAAAGTTGTTGATATTGCAAGTTTTCAATGCCAAATTAACGATGTTATAGGTGTTAAACCAAAAGCAACATCAAAAAATATTGTTGAAAGTAATTTAAAAAGCATAAATTTTATTGAGCCTCCTACACATTTAGCATTAGATAAAACAAAATTAGAAGGAACAGTAAAAAATTATTGTGACCGAAGTGAAATTTTATTAGAATTAAACGAACTACTAGTTATTGAGTATTACTCAAGACGATAATTCTAAAATTTTAACTTTATTTTAAATAAAAAAATCATTAAAAAAATCATAAATTACTTTATGTTAAAACTTAGATTAAAACGAAACGGAAGAAAACGTCAGCCATCGTATAGGCTAGTTATTATGGAAAATACAACTAGACGTGATGGCCGTCCTGTTGATGAAGTTGGATACTATAATCCTATTACAAAAGAGTCAGTCTTTAATGAAGAAAAAATTATAAAATGGTTAAGTTATGGTGTTCAACCTACAGAAACTGTTTTTCACTTATTAAAGAAAAGTAACTTAATTAAAGAATAATATTAAAAATTATTCATGAGTCTTTTAACGTATATTTGGTTCATAATCAAATTTGAAATATTTTTGATTATTAATCATTTATACAATTTTTATTTTTTCTATTTTTTAATTAAAAGCATATCTAATTGAAGCTTCATTTTATTCCTAAAAGAAAGATACTTAAATACTCAATTTTTAAGTAAAATAGTAGATTATGAAATTAATGATAGAAATAATTTTTATTGGAGAAATTTAATGGATTGGAATATTACTCAAAATTTTTCATCGAATATTGTTTTTGGCATTTTATTATTTGCTATGATTACATATTGGATTAATTTATCACTTTTCAGGGGAAATAAAAATCTAATAAAAATTGGAAAATGGGGTGCAATCCTAGCAAATATTCTGTTGTTTTTTATTCTTTGTTCAAGATGGATTATCGCTGGTTATTTTCCATTAAGTAATCTTTATGAGTCATTATTATTTTTAACTTGGACACTATTAACAATATATCTATATTTAGAATTTAAAACGAAAAGTAAATTACTAGGTGCTATTTTATTACCTATTGCATTGTTAATTAATGGATTTGCAAATTTAACCTTATCTGCAGATATGCAAAAATCAAGTCCTTTAGTTCCCGCTTTACAATCAAACTGGTTAATGATGCATGTAAGTATGATGATGCTAAGTTATGCAACTTTAATAATTGGCTCATTATTATGTATTTTATTTCTTGTGCTTTCAAAATTACAAGATGTTGATTTACAGTTAGTTGATGAATCAACATCATTAGTCTTTTATAATAATATTTTTGATTATTATGAAGCTAAAGTTTTTTTACAAGAAAATAAATCATCGACGCCAAGTGAATTACCATTTGAGGAAGATATTCAAGAAATTGCTTTTTTAAAACTTTTGAAAAGTTTAGATAATTGGAGCTATAGAATTATTGGCTTAGGTTTTCCATTTTTAACTATTGGAATTATTGCTGGTGGAGTTTGGGCAAATGAAGCTTGGGGCTCTTATTGGAGTTGGGATCCTAAAGAAACATGGGCATTAATTACTTGG
>Ga0213865_10001860_pt1:7500-13491 | contig 13491 bp, 19 predicted proteins | sample PICome_6_FD_160100 | JGI IMG/M metagenome (GOLD analysis project Ga0213865, IMG submission 160100) | Coastal seawater microbial communities near Pivers Island, North Carolina, United States - PICO282 | ecosystem: Environmental > Aquatic > Marine > Coastal | place: USA: North Carolina...
GACTGGGTTTCGCTTTGCAAACCCTTCATTATTTGGATTATTTGTATACCCATCAATAAAATCCCAACTATAAATACTTCTATTTAAACTTGTTTTGATATATTTACGAATAATATACTCTACACGATCTTCTTCAATTGTATTAATATAAATTATTGGATACCTAGCTTTTAATAAGAGTGTTAATTCATCAGTAAATTTCATAAAATTGTTTGATCAAAATTCTATTTAATAAATTACTATTATATTAATTTTACATAAAAAATTGTTTATTATTAGAGTAAACAAAACTGATTAACTCTAATAATTTGATTAATTAACGTGGAATTGCTAATTTTTTTCGACCTTTTTTTCTTCTATTTCGTATTATTTTTCTTCCTTGAGCTGTTGCCATACGAGCACGAAAGCCTGATACTTTTAAAACAGACGAACGAGTTTTATTTGATAGAGTACGTTTTGTCATAAATATATATATTTTTTTTTAATAAAAACGAGTTTAACCTTTATAAAATAAAGGAATGTAAAAAATCGCGAATTAATAAATGTCTTATTGTTATATTTCGATTTTGGAATAAATTATAAGCTTCTTCTTTAAATTCAAACAATGGATTACGTTGCCCATAACTTCTCCATCCTACAGCATCACGTAATAATGCAATTTTTTGTAAATGTTCTTTCCAAGCAATATCCGTGTAGTAAAGGATAATGGTACGTTCAAATGATCGAATTAAGCCTGTTTGACATATTTCAAATTCTAAGACTTTTGATTCATAAGATAACCAAAATTCTTGAAATAAATAAGTTTTTAATTCAAATGGATCTAAAGTATTTAAACTATTATTTAAACTTACGAATCTTGTTTTAAATAATTCTTCAATTAGGGAATTATTTTTTACCAACTTCGGATCTTTCCATAAATTTATAATATCTTTAATTACCTGTTCCCCATAAGCTAAAATTGTTTCGCGAAGAGATTGACTTTCTAAAAGTTTTCTCCGTTCATAATAGACGATATTACGTTGTTTATTTAATATATCATCGTAATCAAATAAATATTTTCGTCCATCATAATCTCTTTCTTCTACTCGTTTCTGAGCAGCATCTAAACTTTTAGTTAGTAAATTTGATTCTAATGGTAGATCATCTAAAAGTTGATTTTGCATAAAATTTTGAAGCTTTGAACTTCCAAAATTTCGAAATAATGAATCTTCTAAACTTAAGAAAAATCTAGAAGTCCCAGGATCACCTTGACGACCACATCGACCACGTAATTGATTATCTATTCGACGAGAATTATTTCGCTCTGTCCCAATAATATATAGTCCACCTAAATTTTTAACAATCTTATTATCAATAATTTGATTTTTTTTCTCAAATTTTTCTAATTCATTAAGTAAAAATTTAATTGAACATTGATACGAAGTCTTAGGAATTCGAATTTGATCAATTTCATTTAAAAATTTTAAAATTCCAGTTGATGATAACTTTAAGAATTTAGAATCATTAACTAATGAGTTTAAAACACTTAAAAATTTCTGTGAAGTAAAATTAATACTTTTTTCTAAGGGAAAAATAGTATTTAAATTTGTTGAATTACTTTGGCTTTTGTAAGAAACTAAAATATTATAAAGTTGTTTTCGAACTTTAAATGTAGTATTTCCACCTAAAATGATATCTGTTCCTCGGCCTGCCATATTTGTGGCAATCGTAATACTTCCAATTTCCCCTGCTTGTGCAACAATTTCTGATTCTCGTTTTACGTTTTCTGGCTTAGCATTTAATAAGCGATATGATAGTTGATATTCTTTTAATAAATCCCCTAACATTTCAGAATTTTCAACAGTTGTTGTTCCAATTAAAATCGGTTGTTTTGTTTTTGCAATAGATTTACATTCTCGTGCAATTGCAGTCCATTTTGTTAAACTATCTTTATAAACAAAGTCCGGTAAATCTTTACGAAGATTTGGTCGGGCTGTAGGGATTTCTTCGACAGGTAAATTATAAATCTTTTCAAACTCTACTTCAGATGTTTTCGCCGTTCCCGTCATTCCTGATAATTTAGGATATAACAAGAAGAAATTTTGATAAGTTATTGATGCCGCTGTTTCTGTATTTTGTCTAATTGGAACTCCTTCTTTTGCCTCAACAGCTTGATGTAAACCTTCATTCCATCTTCTATCAGGCATAATCCGTCCTGTAAATTCATCAACAATAACAATTTGATTATTTTGAACAATATAATGTACATTTCGGAAAAATAAAGCAGTTGCTTTAATAGCACTTAAAATATAAGGAATCCACGGATCATTTGGATTATATAAATCTTCAACTTGTAAAATTTTTTCAATTTGAGCTGTTCCCTGTTCAGTTAAAATGATATTTCTATTCTTTTCATCTACTTTAAAATGAACATTAACCTCTAAATATTCTGCAACTTCTGCTGCAACAATGTATTTATCAATACAAGTTTCTACTGCTTGGGAAATAATTAGTGGAACTTGTGCTTCATCAATAAAAATTGAATCAACTTCATCTACAATACAATAATTAAACGGTGGTAGGACAACTTGATTCAAATTTGATGCCATATTATCACGTAAATAATCAAAAGCTAATTCATTATTTGTTACATAAGTAATATCAGCTTTATAATTTTGTTGTCGTTCTGTAAAGGCCATATCTTCTTGAATTAAACCTGTGTCTAATCCTAAAAATCGATAGATTTGTCCCATTGAAATTTGATCACGACTTGCTAAATAATCATTTACTGTAACAATATGAACACCTTTATTCGTTAAAGCGTTTAAATAAGCTGGTAAAGTTGCAACTAATGTTTTACCTTCACCTGTTCGCATTTCACTAATTTTTCCACTATTTAAAACTAAGCCCCCAATTAATTGAACATCAAAATGACGAAGACCTAAAGTTCTTAAACTTGCTTCCCTTGTGATTGCAAAGGACTCAGCAATTAATGCGTTTAAATCTTGTTCTTGTTCGTATTGTTTTTTTAATTGAAATGTTTTATTTCTTAGTTCTGTATCAGTTAACGTTTTTAAATTATTTTCTAGAGCATTAATTTGATTAATTAATGCTTGGTATTGATTTGTGACTGAATCTTTAATAAATGGATTTTTTAGCATTTTGAAAAATTTATCAAGTTCTACTAAGTAATAATATTTACTCGTTTATGTTGAGCATCTTTATAATCAAATTTTACAGTCCCATCAACTAGTGCAAATAAAGTAAAATCTTTTCCATATCCAACGTTAGCACCTGGTTTAAATTTCATTCCTCTTTGACGAATTAAAATACTTCCAGCTTTTACTTTTTCACCTCCAAACCTTTTAACACCTAATCGTTTTGCATTTGAATCACGACCATTTTTTGTACTACCTGCACCTTTTTTATGTGCCATTTTTCTATTCCTTAAGTATTAATTAATATTTATCTCTTCAATAAGAACTCGAGTTAAATCTTGGCGGTGTCCTTGTTTTTTACGAGTCTTTTTCTTAGGACGCATTTTATACACAATTGTTTTACGACTGCGTAAATGCTCTAAAATTTTCCCTTTAACTTTTACACTATCTAAATAAGGTTTTCCAATTAAAAGTTCACCATCATTATTAACTAATAAAACTCTATTTAATGTAATTTCTTTTCCAAGTTCTGTAGGAATACGATTTAAATCATAGTATTTCCCTGTTTCAATCCAAAATTGTCTCCCACTAATTTCTACAATTGCGTATTTCATAATTTAGAAGATTTTCTCTTTTTATAAAATAATATTACAAAATAAATTTTACTTAAGTCAACTTAAATTAGAACTGGATAGTTTATAAATTTTTAAGTAACCATAATTCATTATAAAAGAAGTCAAATGCTTTAGATCGATGAGAATCTATATTTGTAATAATTGATAATGTTCGAGTTATTTTAATATTTTCGATTGTTAAAATTTCAACAGTTTTTAATTCAATTTCTTTTTCTATTGCTGAAGATGATACAAAAGCAGCTCCTAAGCCCAAACTAACAGCCGTCTTTATGGCTTCAATTGAATTTAGTTCCATAATTACATTAAATTGTTTAGTTTGAATATTATTCTGAATCAAAATATTATCAATAAATTTATGAATTGTAGAATTTGAATTTAATGTTATAAAATTTAAATGATAAAGATCTTCTTTACTAATCTTCTTTTTTTTCTTTCTTGCAAATGGGTGCGACTTAGGAATTATCAAAATTAATTCATCTTCAACAAAATCTTCAATTTCTAAATTTTTCTTTAAACCGTTAGGAATATCACCACCTACAATAGCAATATCAATAATCCTGTCAGCAACTTTTTTGGCAATGATTCTAGTCGAATCAATATCAATATTTAAAGTAATTTGTGGGTAACTTTGAGCAAATAAAGTTAAAACACGAGGCATTAAATATGCCCCTATAGTTTGACTTGCGCCAACTTTTAAATTTCCTCGTTCACCATCTTTTAAATCGTTTAGTGCCCTACAGCTTTCTTCACATAAAGCAAGTATTCGTTCAGAATATTGAAGAAAAACATTACCTGCTTCAGTTAAAGATATTTTATTACCATTTCGATTTAATAATAAAATCCCTAACCTATTTTCTAAAGTTTTAATTTGTTTACTTAATGATGGTTGGGAAACAAATAAAATTTCAGCGGCTTGAGTAAAACTTTTTTCAGAAGCAATAGCTTTAAAAATACGTAATTGTTGTAAAGTAAATGGAAGAACCATATAATAAATATCCAAGAAGTTAATTAAAGAGTTTTTTAAATGCGGATGGAGAGACTCGAACTCTCAAAACAAAAGTTACTAGGACCTAAATCTAGCGCGTCTACCAATTTCGCCACATCCGCTAATTTTATTTTATTAATATCTATCTATAGTTTAAAAGGTAAATCAAGTTTAAATTGATATTTAAAAATAACAATTTACTGATCATTAATCATAAGAAAATTTGAAATTTTCTTAATATATGTTTGAGTTTATACTAAGAAAATTTCAAGATTATTCATCCACGTAAAGACGATATACAAAACTTGTAGTTTTACCTCGTAATATTGATTTTGCTAATGATAAAGATTTTTCTGCAGATTTTGCTGCTTTTCTTTTCCAATTAGCTTTACGACTATTCTTTTTTGCTTTTGATGTCCGTTTTTTAGGTACAGCCATGATTTTTTTTTATCTTTATTTAAGATAGCTTTTTAATTTAAATTTATTGTACAAAATAGAATTTAATTTGTCTAGATTTGTTCATATTACGTTTACGAAATCTTTTAAAAATTTAATCGCATTAAAATAAGATAAAAAAAATTGTAAATCTTTTAAAAGAACAATTACAAGACTATTTTTGGTTTTTCTAGCCTTGTAATTATTTTTTAACGTGATAAACGTTGAATTTGTTGAATTGCTAAACGACCAATATTAAATAAAGCCCATGATGCTGCTACTAAAACAGGCGCAGCAATTACTAGTAAACGAGTATCCATAACTGATAATCCTCTAGAAATGTTAAAAATTTAAATACAGAAAATAATGTTAATGACTAGTATTATACTTAATATTATATATAAAACTTAAAATATTTTTTAAGAATAATTTTTTTACATCGAATAAAAACTTTTCTGTAAGATAACTAGTATTTATCTTTTTATAAATTATTATTATTATTTTAAAACTTTGGCATTGAACTATCTTCCCAGGAGGTCCCCCCCCAAGTATTGTCGTCGATTTATAACGTTTCACAACTGAGTTCGAGATGGATCAGTGTGGTTCCGCTCAGTACACTAAAAACACCAAAGCAAAAAATCTTTAAGGTATTTTCTATACCTTAAAGATTTTAAAAATTCAAGTCCTCGGTCTATTAGGACATCTCAGCACATACATTACTGTACTTACACTTAATGCCTATCAAACGGTTAGTCTTACCGTGACCTTACTCACTTACGTGATGAGAATACTTATCTTG
>Ga0213865_10001861_pt1 | contig 13491 bp, 38 predicted proteins | sample PICome_6_FD_160100 | JGI IMG/M metagenome (GOLD analysis project Ga0213865, IMG submission 160100) | Coastal seawater microbial communities near Pivers Island, North Carolina, United States - PICO282 | ecosystem: Environmental > Aquatic > Marine > Coastal | place: USA: North Carolina...
TTTACCACAATGGGGACAATTCAGCGTCTCGGAGTCGGCCGCTTCATTGATTTTCCATTCTCCATTACACGATCGTGAGCTACATTTATATATGTATGTGTGACGTATGAAGACTTTGTGTGGCATTTTAGTTCTTTATTATAAATATAGTGTAGTATGATTCTACTAGAATGTATATACGCGCGTATAACCAATAAAGAGCACCTATATAGCAAAAATCTTTAGCTCGGAATGAAAATAGGTTTAACCACCCTTATCTAGATGGGGCTATACGGGGTGTTAATGAAACCCTCCCCCACCCCCCAAAACCAAGGGGGGCTGCCCCCGGATAACAGGGGGGCTAATCGGGGTGACCCCAGGGGGGCTATCATAGGGGGGCTATACCCCAGTAAAAAAGGGAGCCTATTATATTTAGACTCCCAATGCTTGTGTGCTTCTATTAAAGGGTCGATGGCATCCTATGCCTTTTGCTATTCGCTATACTGTCTTCATGTGTCTTCGTTTAATAATGTTTCTAATCTTGCTTGCTCTTTTACTAATGCAGCTGCATGCACAATAGTATTATTCAACTTCTCTTTTACTTGGCTTCTGCTAACTACATCAAAGACTACATGGCTGGGGCAGCCTTGCTCTTTTAACTTGTCTCGACCGTCTGCAGTCAAGTAATAATTCAAGTAAGTCTTTTCATCGTCATACGTGGAGCGCTCTTCAACTTGGAACATATCCGGAGTGACTTTGAAGAAGCCAAAGTCATCTTCAACACGTCTGCCATCGCAGTCTAATGTCTTGCAGTGAATAAAACAAGTTTCTTCTAAGTCTCCATCCTCAACATAGATCGATCCTTTTACTAATTCTTCTGTCTGTGATTCCCACGCCGTGCCTTCATGTCGCTTTCTTCTAACCATTATCGGTGCTAATAATTTTGTTGCTATCTCTGCCATGTCTATAAGGTTTTATATATTTCGTCGTTAATTAAATCTAATACTCCCCTTGCGTCGTTGAGTATCTCTCTTCTTTCGTTCTGAGCCTCTTTCTGGCCTAACTCATTATCGATGATAAATCCCATCAATTCGACTATCATGTCATAGCCTTCATCCATTGCTGCTTTTTGTTCTGCTGTCATATCTACTTTTTTATTGGTTACTTATTTCTATTATAAAATTAATACCTGCATATACTATTGTGTATACAATTCGTCCATACATGTACATCTCTGGTCCGCTTAATGAAAACATCATATCTCTATTTGTTTTTTGCTTGCGTTGCTAATTCTGCTTCTAACTCTATTCTTCTTTCCATCAAGTCCCACGCTTCTTTATTGTCTGGTAAGTTGTAGTCTACTTCGGTGTCTAACAATTCTAACAATTCGTAAACTGATAACCAAGCTCCAACTGCAGTCTTTGCCATTTTCGAGTCTCTCCCAAACCAATCAATGTACTGCTCTTTTTCCAGAAACAACTTTGCTTCTCTTTCTTGTAATAATTTTCTTTCTGCTTTTGTCATATCTCTAACTTTTTAATTTATATAAATATAAGGATTATTTTTCACAATTCCTAATTTTATTTTACTTGGAATATATGCTGACAACGTCTTTGATCTCTTCTCTGCAACATTAATAAGTCGTCATTATAATTGCTATTGTCTATCATAATGCCCTCTTTAACAGCCAATGCGTGTCCTGCAACTAGTACTAAGAATGTACCCTTTTGCTTTTGCTGGATGAACTTGCCTATTGTGTATCCTGCAAAGGTAGACTCTTTAACTTCCTCTCCCTCATCATTAATTTTCTTTTCAATGATAGGGTACAAAGGATTTCTCAATGTCGTCTTACCATTTGCCTTAGGATGTGATCCTATATACTTAATTTTCTTTTTATTAGGAGTCTCTACGTCACCATCAACCATTCTCATCAAAGTGTTATATGTTCCCTGCGTCCCTTTACGGCTAACTCTATTAAAGTCTCGCTCTGCAATTTTGTGAGCTTCATTATAGCTAATGTCAAATGCGTTCATTAATGCTCTAACCACACAATCGTTCTTTTCTTTTTTAGCCTTAGTGTCTTTCTCTGTAATTGCTTCGTATCCACTTTTAAATTTAATTGCGATGTCTAATTTCATATCTCTTAATTTTTTAATATACATAAATATAAGAAAAAAAGACGTGCGTGTCAACCTTTTTGACAACTTTATTTTACAGTAAAAAAGGGCCGGAATGACCCGACCCCTTTGAGAGATATGCAATATTATTGAGGCTCAATAATCTGCTCTGCTATCATCATTTTAGGATCGTCAAATCCCATAGCACAAATCCTTGCCGCTTTTATAAAGCTTCGCAGGTTAATGTCGACACCTGCAAACTCAGCCTCCAACTCCCTCATCAATTTCACAGCCTGCTCTTTTGCTGGCTGAGGGATGCTAGGCTCCATCTTGTCCATTAACTGCTCTACCCTTTCAAACATCTGCCCTTTCGTCAAATCCACATCTGCTACAAAGCTACGGCTACGAATTGCCTCATCTAAACTGCCCTGAGCAATATTGGATATGAATATTATCTTGCCGGTGAACTCAAAGGTGCGTGGCAAGTGTCCTCCAAACTCGTCTTTGAGAGGCTTGGTAGTGAGGTAAGATATTTTGCGGGTGTCATAACTATCTAATGCGCCCTTCAATATGTTAACTGCGTCTGCGTCCTTAAACACACTATCACAATCATCCAATACCACAATCTTGTCACAGTTCTCATACAGCGTCACAAACAACCCTGCGGCTGTCGCTCTACCTTTAAAGTGCACAAAATGGTTACTCTCCTCTAAGCCCATATCATTGAGGGTTTGCTTGACAAGGTGAGTCTTGCCGGTACCTGCGCTTCCCGTTATAACGAGACTAGGCTGAATACCTTTACCCACCATCTTTGTGAGCCGCTCAATGTTCTTAAACATCACAGCCGGATCAATCTCAGCTTTGGATGCCATAAAGGACATTTTGGGTGGAGCCTTTTTCTCCGGCATCACTCCCATCTCCATTGCTGGCAATCTGGTAACTCGTCCTGAGGATGCTACTACGCATACCTCACCATTCTGCTCCGCTGACCTCAGTTGCGTGTCGCGGATCAATCCCTTCTCAGCTATCTCTCCGGATTGGATATTCTTTGCGAAGATCTTTCCCTTAATTCTAACTGGCTTAAATACATTGTTCATCATATCTATCATTTTTAATATACCTTAAATATAAGGAAAAGATCAATGCGAGTCAACCTTTTCCTCAACTTTATTTTCCCGTCCTAAACGTGGGATGCTAAACCATATCCACCCGCCGGATCGATGTCTGGATGGCTGTCATCCGTTATCAACACTGCAACATATAGAGTCACAAAGTTTACAGGTATCTCACAGAATGGTTTCTCAATAATACCCGCTTCGATAAGAGCTTCCAGGATTCCCTCATTCTCACTATAGTTCTTAATGATAACACAATCGTGTGCTATGTTAACATCATGTGCTACGGATGCCGTCATAAACGGATGACCGTCCTGGTCCACTAATTGAATAGCGGCCTGACCATTACCATATCGACTCATTATTGGTGTCAACTCTTCTCCCATGAATTTTACTGTCTTTGTCATATCTCTTATTTTTTAATTTATATAAATATAATGATTATATGGTTACGATCCTAGTCTTTTACCAACTTTATTTTACAGCAGAAAAGGACCGACATTACTGCCGATCCCTAACCTGAGACATGAAATGTTATTTGTTTCTCGCTTCTAGTATAGGTAAGCCTGCCTCTGTGCTGATGTATATCTTATCACCTTTGTCAATATTCCTAACCCATAGGTATTGAATATACTTGTCGGTGAGTTTACCATTCTCAATCTCCATCGCCTCAGCCATACCTTGGGCACGTATCTTCTCTACGTTCTTGGCTCCGATCGCTCTAATGCTGTCTGCCTCTGCTAGCATTTGTGCCGCATTCAATTTACCTTTGGCATTCTCAATTTGGATCTTCTTGTTCTGCTCGGCTCTTACTAACTCAGCCTTACCTTGCAACCCACTCTTGTATACTCCATACTGTGGACATCCGACTAAGCATCCAAGCAATAATATAATGCCGGTGGTGGTTGCTAGGATACTATAAAAGCGTGTCTTGAATCTTTCTTTGCGTTCTTTGATAGCTGTCCTATTTGTATTATCCTTTTCCTCCGAGAGTTGATTCTTCAACTTCGTTACTGCGCCATCGAACTCATTACCCTTCTCAATGAGTCTGGTTAATCTTCTAGCATCCGTGCTGTCTACTAGGTCTCTTAATTCTTGTTTTGTCATGTCTTAATTATTTATGATTTTCACGTCCGCAAGTCCCAACATTGCTGCTGGGACCGGGACTGAGATATGGACAATTAATCCTCTACCGTCTCTTCAACTTTCTCCTCTTCTGCCTCCTCCCCATCGGAATCCAAATTGGCATCCAACACTTCTCGCACAATGTCTGCGACTCGACATTCGTCTAACTCAACATCAATCAATTCCACATCAAAGCTACTTCCTCCGTAACCACTTTGTGAGATGTCAAACTCAGCCTCACCAATAACGCCACTATTGTCGTCACGCAACTCATACGCCACTGCCTCAGCAATCTGGTCTTTCAAGTCTTCCGTGATAGACGCGGTCTCAATTATTGTGATCGAATTGATCAAGTTAACAACATCCTCTTTCGAGTAGATCGATCCTACTCCCTGCGCTACTTTGGCAAGCGCCTCATCCTTTGTCATTTTTTGCATCTCTGCCATATCTTAAAGATTTAAATTATTAATACTTAAATATAAGCATTTTCTTTCAATAGTCCTAATTTTTTTTAAACTTTGTTTCCGTCTTCGGGCCAAGGACCTGTACCCCATTTCTCCCACGCAATACGACTACCGACTTCTTTATCAATCCGATTCACTACCATTATCATTGCCTGGACCCGGAACCGGAAAGTGTCTCCCCGGTTCACTTTGAAATCGTTTTGCGCATTGAGTAGTTGTCGTTTAGCTTCACTCAGCCTGTCTTGTGCTTCTCTTATTTCTGGTGTCATATCTCTTAGTTTACTCCTCTTTGGTTTTGGGTATCATTAATTAGACTCTGTATTGCATCTTCGTTCCCTTGTGCGTCTAGGTGTTTACCTTGCGTACTATTCCTTACCGCAAAGTCTGCCATTACCTTTGTCAATGCTTCCAAGTCGCCTTCCACCATTGCAGTTAACAACATTCTGGTTAATACATCCATAGCCATAAAATCTTGCTCCCCGGTTAATAGGTAGATCGTTTCTGCTAGATGTGATAGCTCTTTGGATTTGTCAAAAAACTCCTCAATCAATTCTCTGTGCTTTAATAAATTGTTCATATCTTTTATCTTTTTAATTTATATAAATATAAGCAAAATACCTGTGCGTGTCAAGCAATTTGCTCATTTTCTTTTCGCTGCATTAAACTCAGCAATAACGCTTTCTCTGAGTTGAACACTGCTGCGAACTTCGGATCGTGATCGTTGATAGTCAAACTATTGTCTGCAATGTCGGCTCGCTTAATGCATTGTGCGTCGTAGCTAACAGAGCTAAGCCTATCTGCTTCTCTTAGTTTTCTTTCTGCACGATTCAGATACTCAAAGTCTTCGTTAGTATACACATCAGTCAATTCAACAACTAACTTCAATATCCGTTCTGCTGCTATGCTATTACATTGCTGATGTAAGAACACTCTAAGCTGTGCGTGGTCGACGTCGGTGTCTTCTAACACATCATGCAACAATGCTGCACACACCATACTGCTGTCGTCCGGGAACTGTTCTCGAACTGCTAGTGCTACTGCGATCGGGTGTTGGATGTATTCCTCTCCCGTATACTTGCGCTTCTGCCCTCTATGCGCTTGGTCTGCGAATTCTAATATTATTGCCTCTACTCCTTCGAATGTCATATCTCTTATTGTTTAAGTTCAATAATCGTTTCAATAATCGCACCAATAACAATTAATACAAATTTTGCTATTAGCGGGCTGAACACTGCTAACCATCCCCACGTTGCTACCATACCTATTCCAGCTAATTTCAACGTTAAGAATATTAGGAATACTATTACCAATAAACTTCTTTTTTTGCTTCTACCTTTTGCCATATCTCTTATTTTTTTATTTATATAAATATAAGCATTTTCTTTCAATTAAACAACCTTTTCACAGATATTGTTCCAACAATTTTATGCCAGGTACTTTGCGGATTTCTTTCTCTGCCTGTCTAACCAATTGCCTGGCCCGTTCTCCTGTCACCTGTAACTCTTCGGCTATCTGCTCCATGCATCTCGGATACTCTATACCGATGCCATAGAACATTGTCAATGCTGTGGCTTGCTTCGGCTTGAGCTGTGATATCGCACGTTTAAGATCATGTTGCATATCCGATATGTCTCTGGCACTAGGCTCAAAGGGACTTACCAAATAGCGATCGGCATATGACTCGGAGTCGTCTTCTTCTCCCACCGGAGCATGTATTGACTTAATATATTGTGCCTCTGTCTGAGTACGGTGGCTCGGGACTCTTACCGTCCTGCCTAGGTCATTTAATGCTTTATTAATTTCCGATCTAATATACCAGACTGCGAAGGTAATAAACTTTACATTCTTGTCAAGATTGAATCTCTCCACTGCCTCGAACAACCCTATATTACCGAAGGCTACTAAGTCTTCGAAGGCAACGCCCATTCCCTGATACTGCTTAGCTACTTGCACTACGAATCTCAAATTGCTTTCTATTAGCTCGTCTCTTGCTTTAAGATCGCCGCTCTGGGCTAATTGTATTAGATGTGCTTCAACGCCTCGATCGATGGGTTTTGCTTTCTTTACTTCTTTCATATACTGTGCCGTCGATGCAACACCAGTCGGCACGATGCCGTTGCTTACGTGTATTTTTGCCATATAACTATTTGTTTTGTTTTATTGTGATCGCCCATCCTCGGCCGAATGCTATTCTATACTCACGCGCTAGATCGATTGCGTCTTGCTTTGTCTCCGCCGTGTCTAACTCTTCGGGCATACAACCCTGCCATACTCCTATTATGCTATACATATCTCTTAGTTTAATAATTTGTCAAACATGCCCGTGTCGAGTACCTTACACATTATCGAGAATCCTATTAGGTATCCAAATACGGAACAAGGCAATAACAATATCAAAAACATTGTTTGTGATACAAAGTATGCCATCGTTAAAGCCGGAGCCAACATAATTGCTAGTATCACTGTAAAAAATACTGTACCTCCTAAAATCATTCTAATTGCTTTCATATATCTCATTTTTTAATTATACTTAAATATAAGACCTTTTTTTCAAAGATCCTAATCTTTTAGCTATTTATTTTTTACAGATAAATACTGCATAATCTCGTCCATGGATTCTATTACTTCATATCGTTCATTTCGAAATCCGCCACCAATACTCTCTCCGCTTGTTAGTATTAGAATGGTACCATTGCCGGTTGCATATCGAGGCTTCATGCTCACGATCTGATGTAGGTTGAATATAATCGGTGTCTTCTTATAAGACAACGTTAGCTTGATAAATTTTACTGATTCGTACATATCTTTTTTTTATTTCAATTTTTTTAAAATACTTTCTACCGCCACAATCTGTTCTGACCAAAATCCGGGAGAGGCTTTCCAATCAATTAACTTTTGTTCAAGTATATACTTTAATCTACTAGCTTCTTCTGGGTTAAGTTGTAATGATTTATTCATATCTTTTTTTAAAGGGTAAATCTCATAACGGTTAATGGTAACAATCCAGCAAACCCAAATGCGTTGCCAAATGCTACTATAAAAAATCCTGCGAATGCTATCGCTACTGCTGTGAAAACTTTAATTCCTGTCATATCTCTTTTTTTAATTAATACTTAAATATAAGCATTTTCTTTCAATTATCCTAATCTTTTTAAAACTTTATTTATCACATCTTATTTGCACCATAATGTCTTTGATTGATTCCGTTACATAGAATGTTACCGGGTGTCTAGATGAGGTCGGTATCGACGTCGTAATTAATACAACACCTTTATCATATTCATTCATATGCGTGATGTGTTTAACATTAATAACTATAATACTTCCTAATTTCTTACTAGTAAGTTCTACAAATTGTTCTCTGTTCATATCTCTTTGTTTTTTACCTAGGAAAGCCCTGACATCACTGCCAGGGCTGTTGAGAGATACGGAATACTATTTCACAAATCTCGGTACGTGGTTCTTTGCTCTCTCTTCCAAATAAGCTTTGCGTCTTTTGCCTTGCTCTAAGGCTTGAGCTACTACTGCATTAACCTTATAAGGTTTCCTTGCGTCTGCGCTCAGCTTACCCATTACTGCGTCTTGCTTAAAAAATCCTGAATTCTTTTTTCCAATTGCCATATTATCTATCTTTTTAATTTATATAAATATAAGTATTTTCTTTCAATTAAACAACCTTTTCAGCAACTTTTTTCAATTAAATTTAAACTCAATTCCTGTGCTACATAATTAATATGTTTCTGTGTAGTCCGGCTCCACCACCCTAATTGAATTAAATTTCCATTTTCTATTGTGGCTACATGAGTTGTATAACTAATAACTCTGTTTCCATCAATTCTTAAATTTTGTTTGTATCTTTCTAGGTTTTTCATATTTAACTTTTTTTAAATAAAATTTTCATATTCAACTTCACACCATTCTTGCTCATTTGAGCCCAATTGATCGAAATCCATTCCAAATTCTAACTGGGCTATATTATCTAATATTTCTCTATCCATTTTTACCATTTTTTTGCTTTGTCAAAAGCTGGTTCAAAATTAGCAAACATTCCTGGAGTTAATTCTCCAACCTTTTTTGCTCCTAGCATAAAGCTGGCAGTTGTCTTGTAATACCTGCCCATAATTTTTGCTAAAACTTTTGTGTTCTTCACAAAGAATTTCGCATTGTCATTTTGATAAATTCCATTTTCCATATCTTATTTATTTTTTAATTTATATAAATATAAGAAAAAAAAGTGCGCGGACCAAATTATCTACACACTTTTTTTAAACTTTTTTTACTCTAAAAAACAATCTAAATCCGGATCTACTTCTAATATTGCTTCAACAAGTTGTGGCAATAATTGTGCATCAACACCCTCAGGGTATATCAAACCTCCCTCGTCTGTCTCCACCACAAATTTGTGTTTAACATTGTCAATTTCTACTTTGCCTTTAATGCGGATACAACTATCCTCCATAAACGTTCTCGTGCTTGTAATAACTAAATTTTTCATATCTCTTATTTTTTAATTTATATAAATATAAGAAAAAAAGGGATGCGATCCTAGCACATCCCTAACTTTTTTTAAACTTTTATATGTCTAAATCAATTTCATAACCAGCATCACAAACCGCAGTCAATATAGCATCATATATCTCTATACCGTCATCCTCACTAATATCATACATATCCAAATCCTCATCGCACTCTAAACTTGCCGGGACGAAATATCTGTTATCCCAAGTTTCATTGTGTTCCTTGTTAATGTAAATAGTCGTCTCACCGTCTTCCGTTTCTAACTCAAAATAAAACTCAACTCCATTTACCTCAACTCGTCCTTCAACTCCTCTATCTCGTCCTTCAACCCATCCGCCATTCATGTCTAAAATTTCAACTTTCATATCTCTTATTTTTTAATTTATATAAATATAAGTATAATATTTCAATTAAACAACCTTTTTCCAAAAAAAGTTTACAGTAAAAAAGGGAGACCGAAGCCTCCCTTACCTAACCTATCCTAAACTAAAATCCTACGAAGCCTTTTTCTAATTTCAAATCTAACTCCTCAACCATCTCATTCAATCTATAATAAGGAGCGGTCTCTAATTCATCTAACACTATCTGCTCCACATCTACTACTGAGTAATTCATAAACCCATAGCAGGTAACTGCTGTCTGGATGTCCGATAGAATGCCTTCATCGAAGTGGCTCCATTCTGCCTCCTCAAAGTCTGGCTCGAAATCCTCATCTGACATTTGCTCTTCCCACTCGGTTCTTACTTCTGCCATTTCATCTCTCCACATCTTTGTGATGATGCCTACGACTACTTCTTGCACCTCATCATTGTGAGCATACATTTCCTTGCTCCAGGGCTTTGTAATCTCAATTCCAAATTCTACTTTTTTTGCTTTTGCCATATCTTATATTTTTTTATTTATATAAATATAAGTATTATTTGGTTCGAATCCTAATTTTTCTGTAACTTTTTTTAGATTATTTATTAATCTTTCAGCTTTTGGATTTAGTAATCCTTCTTTGGGATTATTTACATAATCATTTAGCATGGCTGTTATTTTTCGTAATGCTTCTTTGTCTGACATATCTTCCGTTTTAAAATGAGAGAAAATCAATCGCTAGTTCGCCAATACCCGTCCCGTTACGAGTTACCTCATAATTAGGATCCATACCGGATGTTGTAACATTTTCAATCAATTCTTCGAGCGTGTCGAACTCTGCCTCGTAATAACCACAATCTAAACTATACATATCTTTTTTTCTTAAATATAAGTATAATATTTCAATTAAACAAGCAAATCGGTAAAAACTTTTCCCGTCTTCAATGGACCATCAAATTCATTCTCACGTCCCCAAAGCTCTGCCTCACCTGTATGTCCACATTTAGGAGTTACTGTATATAACACGTTTCCAGATTCTATATCACATATTCTGAAGTCGTCATATAATGGACCACCTACCGGACAATTGTTTTTAAAGAATACGTAGGTGCTATCTAAATCTACATCTACGCTTTTTACAAATCGTTTTGTCTTTTTAAACAATGCCGTAGCTTTGTTCTTTAAAGATGAGTCTTTGCAAAACCAATCGTAAAATACAAAGCATCTAGTATCTTCTTCTCCATCGCTATCTAAAAATACTCCGTTTTCAAATGCTTCTAATTGTTGTCTTAATGTTGTTTTCATTTCTCCGTATTTAATCGTTCAATAACTTCTTTAATTGACTCTACTGCCAATCCGACTTCATCGTCTTCCTGGTATGCGTGTCCTTTCCATCTTTCGATATCACTAACAGCCGTTTCTAAAACTTGCTGAATGTCCCATTTAATTTCTTTTATTGCCATATCTAAATATAATAATTATTTTTCTAAAAATCAAATCTTTTTATAACTTTTTTCCGTCTAAAAATAGAGGAGGCGCAATCGATTTTTATGCTAAATATATTTCTCCCGAAGGCGCATTATGAGGTTTTGCTATTGTATCTTCTCCTCTAATATATTATGAATGTTCTTCTAAAAATTCAATCCAATCTATCTGATCGTCTGGGTGGCAAGACTCATTCCACTTTCTCCATGCTCGTCTTAGTCTTACCCATTCAGATGTTCCACTACTTAATAAACCGCCATTTAATCTCATATCTTTTTTTTCTTAAATATAATAAAAATATTTCAATTAACCAAATCTTTTTATAGATTTTCTGAATAAAAGGCAGAATGTGCTTGGTCTTCATAGTCGTCTTGTGAACAATAGCGGGTCAAGTCGTGTTCTAATATAACATGCACCATAACAGGCAAACCATATTTTCTTTTCCATTCATTCGCAGCCACATCAGCCTTTTTAATACTCTCATATTTAACAGCACAAAACGGATTTTGTGTGTATGAAGGATTACTTATACTAGCTATATAACTAGTACCACTTAACAATGTCCAAAATTTTACCATAATCTTTTTTTTCTTAAATTTAATAAGAATATTTCAATTATCCAAATTATTTATAAACTTTTTTTATTCTGGCAAATTCTTTACCCGTTGTGGTGAACACCAATCTGCTAACCGGAACAATTAAATTATGCGGTCTGGATCTTAAAACGGCTTTATCTCCGTTAATTTCTAAAACTCTAAATGGTACTTGCATATCTTTTTTTTTCTTAAATATAATAAGAATATTTCAATTATCCAAATCTTCTAGCTTTTTATTATAGTTATCTGCAGATTCTTCAAATTCCTTAAAAGCTTCTAGAAATTTATTCATTCGCTGATCATGCTTATAATCATATAGATGATCTGCTATTACAACAAACGATGGGATGATTACAAAGAAAATTATTAATACTGCCATTACTTGAATTTTTTAGTCATTGACTCTACTTTGTCGATCAGCTCATTCTTGGCCATCGTATAAAAGCCCGGAGCTACGATCGTTACACCGTCTCCACTCGCTTCTTCTACTTCTGCTTCTAGATTCGCGACATAATAATTTAAGGCGTCTACAATTAGGCCTTTCTCAAATGCATTAAACTTTTTCATATCTTAATTTTTAATTATATCTAAATATAAGGATAATATTTCAAAAGTCCTAATCTAAAACTAAAAATGTTTCCGTCTAAAAATAGGCCTATATATAATACGTCTAAAAGTAGGATTACTTCTTAATGCGAAAGAATCGATTATAATTGATCTTTATGTTCAAAGACTTTATCCAATCCACTACTATGTCTACGATTAATTGAAATATTCCAACTAAACATACAAACATGTTAAAGCCAGGCATTAACATTATAAAGAGCTCCGTGCTGCCTGGATTTAAAACTTCCCACTCACCACCTTTGCTAAATGTTTTTCTTATTGTTAAGTACGCACCGATCACTGATGCTAGGTATATTAATATAAATACTATCATAATTCTTTATTTTCAATGCTTTCACAAATCGATCCACATAATTCGCCTAAATATACCATGAAGAATAATGCCGCGCTTTCCCAATTGCCTACCGACACGAAATATCCTGTTAATATAAATGATAATAACTTAACCCAAAAATGTATCATAACTTCTAATTTTATATTTATAATATAGCAAATTTCTTTCTAAAAACCAACCGCTATCTAAAAATAAACACGCGCGCGCGTCTAAAAATACAATGCATTCCGTCTAAAAGTAGAGGATCGTTTACTCCGTATAGCTAGAGAACCTAATGTATAGGCGTCTAAAAGTGCGATTCGTCTAAAAATAGATCTGGCTGTTTCGTCTAAAAATAGCCGGATATATGCCCATTACGTCTAAAAATAAACAATAACCGTCTAAAAATAAAAGCCACTCCGTCTAAAAATAAACCATTAAGATCACTCTATATATACAGCAATATGCGTCTAAAAATAGAATACGTCTAAAAGCACATATATATCCGTCTAAAAGCAAAACCGCTCTATACCCATCTAAAAATAGGATTCACTCCGTCTAAAACTAGAATCGATCTAAAAATAACACGCATGATCGTCTAAAAATAGCTTGCCCTCTTTTACGCATTTTACGTTCATTTAAGAACATTGTTGCGGGTCTAGGGGTTTATAGGGGAGGAGGGAGGAGATATAGAGGCATTGCCCTGTCAAAACTTTGTATACTGGGAGAAAGAAGCCTAATCTATCAAGCCTATCTGTACTAGACACTAATAGTCGGGTTCTATTGCGAATA
>Ga0213865_10001863_pt1 | contig 13485 bp, 15 predicted proteins | sample PICome_6_FD_160100 | JGI IMG/M metagenome (GOLD analysis project Ga0213865, IMG submission 160100) | Coastal seawater microbial communities near Pivers Island, North Carolina, United States - PICO282 | ecosystem: Environmental > Aquatic > Marine > Coastal | place: USA: North Carolina...
AAGGTTGAGATTTTTACAAATATTAAAAATGATATTAATGATGAAATTTGTTTTCAAGGAGCAGGGTGTGCAATTTCAATCGCATCAGCTTCTATTCTAACAAAAGTTTTAAATAAAAAGTCAGTAAAAGACTCAAAAAATATCTTAGAAAATTTTATCAAAATGGTTGAAAACAAAGAGTTTAGTTTTGATTTATTAAATGATGAGGAAAAAACATTGTTAATGACTTTTTCTGAATTACAAAAATTTCCAATGCGCTCAAAATGTGCAACGATGAGTTGGTCTACCTTTAATGCTGCTTTGAATCGTGATAATTATAATACAGAGGCAAAAGTATGAATGAGCAAGATACAAAACTAATGGATAAAATTGTTGAAAAATTAAAAACAGTTTATGATCCAGAAATTCCAGTTGATATTTATGAACTTGGTTTAATTTATGATGTCAAAATTGATGGAAAAAAAGCTTCACTTGATATGACATTAACCAGCCCACATTGCCCAGTCGCTGAAACTTTACCAATGCAAGTAAGACGAACTGTTGAAGAAATTGATGAACTTGAAGAAGTAGAAGTTAAAATTGTTTGGGAACCACCTTGGGATAAAACTAAAATGTCAGAGGCTGCAAGATTAGAATTAGGTTTATGAGTTCAATATTAACATTTTCAGATCAAGCAAAAACAAGACTTAAAGAAATCATGAGTTCTGATGAATATAAAAATGCTTTAGGTTTACGTATATCAGTTAAATCAGGAGGTTGCGCTGGAATGACTTATGACATGAATTATATTGAACAACTCATTGATGGAGATGAAAAAATTGAAGTTGAAGGCGTAAATGTTTTTATTGATCCCAAAGCAATCATGTATCTTCTTGGTACTGAGATGGATTATAAAGTAGATAAATTCACATCATCATTTGTGTTTAATAATCCAAATGAAACTGAACGATGTGGATGCGGAGAATCTTTTAAAATTTAAATTGTTCAGCTAAATTCCTTTCTTTTAAGCCAAACTTTTTATTATAAAGTAGAATAAATTTTTTATTTTTATTCAGTTTAATCTCCACAGTTTTTATATGTTTAACCTCAACATTATCAGCAACTGCATTGACTGGTCTTTTTTTAGAATCTAGATTTTTAATAATAATTTTTGACTGGTTAGATACAATTGCACCTCTCCAACCTCTTGGGTTAAAAGGACTAATAGGTGTAACGGCCAAGTACTGACTATCCAAATTTAAAATAGGCCCTTTGGCAGATAAATTATAAGCTGTACTACCTGCGGGTGTTGCAACTAATACACCATCACCAACAAGTTCTTTAATTCTTTTTTTCTTATCAAGTTGAATTTCTAATTTGGTTGTTTGTTTACTATGTCTGAAAATGGAGACTTCATTAATAGCTATGATTTTTTTTGTTGCATTTGCAGTTTTGATTTTTGCTTCTAGTGGATACAAGCTTATTGATGATGATTTTTTTATTTTTGAAATAATGTTTCCAGCGCCGTGTTTATTTAAAAGAAAACCTCTATTACCCGTATTCACTCCATAAAAAGGCTTATTGTATTTTTGAAGTTTCTTTAAGCTATGGAGCATAAAACCATCTCCACCAATGACGACAATATAGTCACAGGCAGCAGGAGTAGAATTTGAATGAGATTTTATTAATGATTGTCTGACTTTTTCAGCTTTTTTAGTTTTATCAGCAATTATATGTAAATTTATAGACTTCATTATTGGTATCAAAATTTGTTATAACATATTCGAATTAAAAATATGAAATCATTTAAACAGGCATTTGAAAGCTTTTGCAAAAAAAACAGCATCAAAAAAAACAATGAACAGCTTGATTTAGTTGAAAAATTTGAAGAATTTGATGCCATTATAAAGCAAGATAAAACACTGTTAAAAAAATTGTTTTCAAAAACACCTGCTCAGCTTGGTTATTATATTCATGGCGATGTTGGAGTTGGCAAAACAATGATCTGTAATGAGTTTTATCAGTACTTAGATATTAAAAAGAAAAAAACTCATTTTAATAAATTTATGATTGAAGTGCACGATTACCTTCAGCAAAACCAAAAAAATGACAAAGCTGAAAATTTACTCACTCAATACGCAAGAGCCTTAAAAGAAAAAATAGATTTTCTATATTTTGACGAGTTCCAAGTCACCAATATCGTTGATGCAATGATTTTAGGAAAATTATTTGAAAGTTTATTTGATGAAAAAATATTTATCTTAATTACTTCAAATATAAAAATTAATGATCTTTATAAAGATGGGTTACAAAGAGAACAATTTTTACCTTTTTTAAAAGTGATTAAAGAAAAAATTCATGAATATGAACTTAAGGGAGATGTTGATTTTAGAAAACAAGATGTCACAAAAATTAATCGTTTCTTTTATCCAAATGATAAAAAAGCTTTATCAAGTATTAATCAATTATTTAGAAAACTTACAAAGGATAGAAAAAAACTTCAAAAAGAAATTATTATAAGAGGAAGAAAGTTTCCACTTGAGCAATTTTATGATGGTGTAGCAAGGTTTGATTTTAAAGAACTATGTGATCAAAACCTTGGTGCAGAAGACTATATTGAGATTGCAAAATTTTGTAAATTTATCATCATTGAAAACATTCCAAATTTTCATGAAGGAATTGCAAATCAACAACAACGTTTCATTACTTTAATCGATGTCTTTTATGAAAACAGAATAAAACTCATGGTAAGTTCAAAAACTTCACTAGAAGATATTAGTTCTGCAAGTGCATTAGAGTTTGTTTTTAAAAGAACTAAAAGCAGATTATACGAGCTCACATCACCAATGGTGACCTAGTTTTTTGCAAGATATATTAGACGATCAATTAAATTTCCAAGACCATTTTGTCTTTGAGCAGTAAGAAGTTCCATAATACCTAAAGGTTTAAAATCATCTTTATTTAAAGACGCAATTTCATTTGCAGGTTGATTATTTAATAAATCAATTACTAACTTAGTTGTGCCTTTTGTAACAAAAGCATCAGAGTCGTAATTATATTTCATTTTTCCATCAGAGTCTTTTTGTGCGATGACCCATAAATTTGCAGCGCATCCAGCAATTTTATTCTCATTTGTTTTGTATTTGAAATCCAAATCACCTTGATCTTTTGCTAAATCAATTAGGTATTCTAATTTATCGGATTTATCTAAAACCGAAATTTCCTCACCTTTGGCTTTAATTAAGTTTTTAATCATCAAGTGCTTTTATCGCAGCCTTAAAAGGAAGTTCAATACAAGTTTTCCTCATTTTGTGCTTGTTTTGAACAAGAAAATCTAATTCATTAATTTTAATTGGAAGCTCTATTTTTTCACCTTGGATTTTCTTATTAATAAGTTTTAACAATTTATTTATCCCAAATTTTTGTATTTGCTGAAAATGGTTTGTCAGAATTGCCGCTGAAGCTTGGGTAAAAATACATGATTGTGTCTCAAATCTCATATTTTTTAAATCTTCACTTATTTCGACTGTAATTTCATCACCACAAGTTTTGTTTCTAACTTTAGCTTTAATTTTTGTATCATTTTTTAAACCAAAATGATTTGTTGCAGATGCAATTTTAATTATTTTTTTTTCATCCATTTAAATGAACCTCTTAAAGAATTTGATGATTATAAATTGAATTAAATAAATTAAAATTTTAAAATTCATCTTGCTTTTATTATATTTTCTTAATTTGAAGTTGATATAAACATCTTTAATTTTAAGTTGATTTTTTGAACTATAAATAAGATCCATTAAAATTTTAAATCCTTTTCCAAAGTAAGAATTATTTTTCTTATAAATACTTTTTTTAAAAATAAAAAAACCCGCCATTGGATCAGATGTTTTTTTGGATAACAATAGATTGGTTGTAAAAATAATTATTATAGACGCCAATTGTCTAATCAGGCTTAGCCCTTTATTTTTAATAAATAAGTTTCTACAACCTGCTACCAAATCATATCTTCCAGTCCTAAAGGCATGAATTAGTTTATTTAAATCTTTAGGATCATGTTGGAGATCTGTATCCATAATTAATACATTGCGGTATTTAGATTTTTCTATACCTAAAAAACAAGATTGAGTAAGGTCTCGAGGTTTGGTTTTTCTTATAAAATATCTAAAATTTTTATATTTTAAAGACATCTGTTTTAAAATATTTTTTGAATTATCTTTTGAGTCATCATCAACAATAATAATTTCAGCTTTAATTTTATTTTTTTTACATTGTTCAATAATTAGCGATACAAATGAACGGATATTTTTAGATTCATTTAAAGCTGGTGAGATGATACTTAATTCCATAATTATTTAATTATTAATACTTGTTTTAATTACATTTGTATAATGTAAATATAATAGAGATGAATTTTGAAATTTTATCCGATCCTTCTAATTTAAAATTAGTGAGACAAAAAATCAAAGAAGTCATTACAGAATATGAATTCACCAAAGTTGACGAATTTAATGTTGTTCTTGTAATCGACGAGTCTGTCCAAAATGTTATCCGATATGCATACGAAATGGATAAAACAAAAAAAATAATTTTTAATATCAATAAAGATCATGAGGATTTAATTGTTAAAATTAGAGATTTTGGAAAACAAGTTGATATTAGCAAAATTAAACCAAGAGATTTAGATGATGTAAGACCAGGAGGTCTTGGTGTTCATTTTATTAAATCTATTTGTAAAGATGTTCACTATGAACATCAATCAGATGGCGGCACGGAACTAACTCTAACCTTTTAATTATTCTTTTTTTAATATTTTAGGAAATGAGCATTTCATGAAGTAGTTTTTACCTCTCAAGGATGCTTGAGTAAAACTAAGCTCATTCTTTGAAGAGTTATAGTCTAAATTAGTTTTTAAGTCTCCAACTACTCCTTTTGATGAAAAATTTTCCCCAACAGATCGTTGTATGGCAAATTTAATTTTAACATTTGATTCATTTATTTTTGTAATGATAGCTTGCTTTCTTTTATGAGAAAAAACAACCTTAAGAGCATTCTTAGGATTTTGGCACTCAATCTGTTGAATATTTGCTTTACTTGAATTGCTTAATAGAAATAGTAAAGTAAAAGATATTAGTGCGTTTAAACTTAAATTTTTCATTATGAAAAAATATAAAGATTTAAAAATTTTCTGTCTAGCTTTTTTTGCATTTCTTTTTGCAAATTTTTTATATGAAAATGTAGTTTCAAAAACAGTTGCAGCAGGTATTACTTTTAAAGAAGTTATAGTAAATGTAGAAGGGGATATTGAATTAGATTTAAAATGTAGTGGTTCAACTTCACCAAATTCTGCTGATAAAAATCGTGGACGAGGTGAAACTACTATGAATAATTGCAAGGGTACAGGAAAAATAAAAGCAAAATTTCCTACTCAAAGATTTATAGATAAAGGGACAAATTAGTTTTATTCAATTAAACCTTTTGTTCTTAAATTCTCTATACATTTTTCCATTGTGAACATTCCTTCTTTAGCTGAAGTTTGCAAAGTAGATTGAATTTGTTCTGTTTTTCCTTCTCGAATTAAATTTCTAATTGCAGGTGTTCCTGTCATAATTTCATGGGCTCCAACTCTTCCACCACCTTTTTTCTTCAAAAGTTGTTGAGACATGACCAAGCGAATTGATCCAGCCAACATGGTTTGTGCTTGAGTTTTTTGAGCCGGTGGAAACACATCTAGAATACGAGTGATTGTTGATGATGCTGAACTTGCGTGTAGTGTTCCAAAAACTAAGTGACCTGTTTCTGCAGCGGTCAGCGCTAACGAAATTGTTTCTAAATCTCGCATCTCACCCACTAAAATAATATCAGGATCTTGTCTTAATGCTGATTTTAGCGCTTTAGCAAAGCTTCCTGTATCCTTTCCTACTTCTCGTTGTGAAATAATACTTTTTTTTGGAGGGTGAACAAATTCAATTGGATCTTCAATCGTAATAATGTTTTCAGCGCGGTGAGTATTGATTTGATCAATCATCGCAGCGAGGGATGTTGATTTTCCCGACCCTGTTTGTCCAGTAACTAAAACTAAACCTGTTTTATGCGTGATCGCAACATGAGCTGCTTCTGGTAAACCCAATTTTTCAATGTTTGGAATTTCAGTTACAATTTTTCTAAGCACCATGCTTGGACCAAATGAACAATAATAACCATTGGCACGAAAACGTTGTCCATCAACAACGATAGCAAAATCTAAATCACCATTTTGTGTTAAATAATCAAACTGAGCTTTATCTAAACATTTTTTCCAGTAACTTTCGATATCTTGTCTTGTAATGACATCGTCTGGAAAAGTTTTAATAGTCCCGTTTTCTCTAATAGCCATAGGTTGATTCGATCTGATGTGCAGATCTGATAAATCATGCTGTTTTGGATAGGACCTTAGTTTGTCTTCAAGACTCATTTTAGTGTAGTTGATCTAAAAACGTTTAATTTTCAAGTGTTTTGAATCATTTAAAAAATCGCAAAAAAAAACAAATAAATTGAAAAAAACCCAATAATTCTTATTGTGACAATTACAACAATTAGTTGAATCTATAATAAAAAAATGGCTGATAAACTTACAGAATTTATCGATAAATCATTCAAACCTTTAATAAATTTTATTGGAAAAAATAAAGTAAAAAATGAGAACATAACTGGAATTGTTCTTGGTGATACCGATATTCAGCTTTGTAGTTTAAAGAAAAAAAAAGAAGGTTACGCTATTGAAGAATATTCTTATCAAAAAATAAACGGTATTGGTCAAGATCAAGATATTTATTCTGCATCTACATTTTTAAGTGATCAGATAAAAAATGCATTATCTTCAATTAAATTAAAATCTACTGATGTTGCAATCTCTTTACCAAATAGAATTACAACAACATACAATTTGCAAATTCCAATTATGGATCCTAAAGATCTTGAAGATTCAGTTGCGCTTGGTGGTTTTTGGGAGCAGTTCGATCAAACTCCAGACACTTTAGAAGGCACAGAAACCTCTTATAAGTTGCTTAGTTCTAATGAAGAACTAGGTGTTATGGATGTTTTGTTATTTACTGCTGAGACTAAACTCATTGAAGCTTATATGAATATTTTTAGATTAGCTGGAGTGAATCCGGTTGTGGCTGATATTAATTCTAATAATCAATTTAATGCACTTGTTCCTGCTTTTGGAAAAGAGGGTTTTGATCAACCAGTTGCTATTTTTAATTACACTAAAGATTCCAGTTACATTGCTGTTACTTCAGCAAAAGGTTTTCAAATGGCGGAAATTAATATTGTTGAAGCTGATGAAGTTTTACTCGACACCGTTGAGGAAGTTGAAGATGTTTTAAATGAATTTTGGGATGAGATTTTTGAAAGACTAGGTTCTCAACTTAAGCAAGCGCTTGTTGAATTTGAAACAAAATATGAAGTTGATCCTATTGCCATTATTTATTTATTCACTGATCAACGAAAGGTAACAAACTTATCTGCAGGGTTGGCAAAATATTTAGGTGAAGTGATTATCAAAGAATATGATCCAGAAGAATCTATTGAGATTGATAGTGAATCAAAAAAATATTTGGACTCCTTATCTAATAAATCACTAAGTGGCGTTGCAATTGGTTCAGCATTAAGAAAATTAAATGCCTTTAATGTTCCTGATGCAACAGATGAAATTTTTAAATTTAATTTTGTTCCAAACCTTTCGAGATTAATAACAAATAGAAAATCAACAGCATCTGGAAAAACTTTTTTTGCAATTGGATTTTTAGTTCTTTTCTTAGGTCTTGGCCACCTTGTTCCTTTTAATATTTTAAAAATTATTGATAACAGTGATACTATTTCAAAAAACAGTGCTGACCTTCAAGACTATGAACAAAAGCAAACAATGTTAAAAGTTTATGATGGTAAAATAAAAAAAGTTCAATCTGAAGTTTTTGAACTTCAAGGACTTGGAGAAAATAAAAAAACAACAACTGAGATTGTAAGTAATTTAATCAAAGTCGTTCCAGAAAATATAAGGTTAACTTCGTTTCAGATCAAAGACAAAAAGAGCATTATAATTGAAGGTGTTTCAAAAGATGATGCGAGTGTAACTCAAATGGTAAATTCGTTTACGAATGAAAAGTCAATTCAAGAAGCAAAACTAGACTCTTTTGCTAGCATAACATCAAAGGATATGAACGAACTTTATCAGGTTAAAAATGGAACGCCCTTAAAACAAGAGGAAATTCCAAAAGAAGATATTTCTAAAAAATTTACTTTAGTGGTTGCAATGAAACCAGTTGAAAACGAAACGTTTGATAACACTATAAGACTTGGAAAATTAATTAAATCAGGATCCAAAAGGAAAAAATAAAAATGAACAATGTGAATATTAAATTTATTATATCTTTTTTCTTTTTATTTACTGTTTTTGTGTACGCGGATGATCCTTTTACAAGAAGTTTAGGCCAACCTCCTGTTGTTGAAAACAAACCAGCGCCAGTAGTTGAGCAGCCACAGTCTCCTCCAGCTAATACTCAATCTACTGAAACAGCAAAAGCGGGCGAGACAAGTAATGTAGAAAATATTCTAAAAGATATGGGCTCAAAACCAAAACCTGAAGAAAATTCGGATTTGACCATGAAGGAAAAAGTTCCGATACCAAAAAAACCTGAAGATGAATATGTTTCAAAAATTATTAATATTGATCCTGTGCTTGGACATGCCTTAGATAAGTATGTTTTAAAGGGAGTTGCAATTTCAAAAAAATATAACAAGGAAAGAAGAAAAAAAGTTTTTAATCTAAACACAACGAATAGAAAAAAAGTTGATCTAGGAAACATTCCTGTGACACATTTTATTTTACCAAATGAAACATTAGAATCCATTGGACAAAGATATGGCTTTACTAAAGAGGAAATGGCAATTGCAAATGCGATGGTTCCAGGAAGAACTAAGCTCGTTCCAGGTAATCGTTTAGCAATTCCAAATCGTTATCATCAAATTAAAGAAGGTGAGACCTTAAATAGTATTGCTGAAATGTATCATTTAGATCCCATGCAACTTGCGGCATTTAATAACTTAAAAAAAGATGAACAGATATTAATTGATCAAAAAATACTTTTACCTTTTTACCTTCATATCACAACTAAAGAAGAAACTTTAAAAGAAATTGCAAAAACATATCGAAGAACCTTACAAGAAGTGATGGATGCTAATAAGGTTGAAGAAGATAAATTAATTGCAATGAATGAATTTGTAAAAATTCCAATCCATGTGAACCATGAAAATAATTTTGTGAATTTAAATATCAAAAGTGTTTTAGATTACAGAGTAAATCCTAAAAATTTAGCAATTGTAGAAATTCAAGGCGCGCAATTTATGGTCAGAGAAGGAGACTCTCTTGGTGATAAAGATGGAAAAATTGTAAGTATTAAAACAAATCAAATGATTGTTGTTGAAGATAGTCGAGAATTTTTATTTAAAATTAATGCACCAGTGGTTGGTCAAGTTGCTTCGGCAGTACCAACTATACCCGCGGTTATTCCAGGCCAAGCTCAACCTGGTGCCCCAGTTAATCCAAATGATCAAACTGCAATAGGAGCAGGTGGACCTCAACCAGTACCAATGAATGAAGGAAATACAGTTGCTCCAGAGTCAAATACAAATGTAGAGGATTTATTTAAATTTAGATGAAAAAAACTTTAACTATATTTTTAATTCTTCTTTTTAGCTTAACCGCTTGCGGCGGTAAAAAAAGACCCGATATGGCCTCTAATCAAAGAGACAAAGGAGCTGTGACTAACATCGAGATTTTTGAAGAAAAAGCAACAGCAAGAAATTTTACTAAAGATGCAAAGAATTTCCTAGATAAATCAAAAAATATTATGAAAGATACTAATTCTAGGAAAGCAAGTGGTCCTAGAAGAGTTTCTATTACTCCTGATGTAAAAAAATCAGAAGAAGAATTGATAATTAAAGATTTAAACCAACATATAAAAAATTTGGAGACGATACCTGTTACATTAAAATTCAATTCAATGAATATTCGTTCAGCACTTCGTTTGTTTGCTGGTCTTGTAAAAAGAAATATTGTGATTGGAGAAGAAGTGAACGGAAATATTACTTTAGATTTTCAAGATATTAATTGGGGTTCAGCAGTTTATGTAATTTTAGATATGAATGATCTTGTGATGTTAGAAGATCAAAAATCTAAAATGCTTAGAGTTCATACCAAGCAAAAGTATATTGAAAATCAAAAAAAGATGGTTGATAATTCCAAACAATTAGCATCTTTAACTTCAGCAACACAAACGACTGACGCACAAACAACTGCCACCACAACCCCAACAGCTGAAACAGGAACAGATACCGCAAATCAAAAAACAGAAATATTTAAAATATTCTATAATACTTCAGCAACCATTCCTGCATTATTACAAGCTTCTGTGCCTGGTTTAGGGACTGTAACTGATGATGTTGGAAACAATCAATTAATTGTAACTGGAACTGAAGAGCAATTAGATCAAGTTGAAAAAGTATTAGAGACAATCGACTCTCCAAAAAAAGCAATTATGATTGAAGCATATATTATTAATGCTGAAGATGGTTTTACAAAATCTTTTGATGCTAATTTAGTTGCAAACACAACTTTACCTGGACGGTCTAAAGGATCAAATATTACAACTGGTATTGTAAGTTCAAATCCAGGTCAAACTGCAATTGATAATGCTAATGTTGGAATGAGCGGTTTTGAGAACGCAACGTTACAAGGTGGTATGTTGTTACTTGGAAATATTGGCCGTATGGAATTACAAGCAATTATTAATGCTTCGGTAAATGATACAGATTCAGAGACAATCTCAAATCCAAAATTATTTGCACTTGATGGTCAAGCTGCATCAATTCGACAAGGATTAAATATTCAAAAAGTAATCCCTGCCGCAGATGGTGCAGCCGCGAGTACGCAAACAATTGCACTAGATTTAAATATGAATATTACTCCACGTATTCGTGGAGATAAGATTGAAATGTTGGTTGATATTAGTAACCGTTCACCAGGATCATCCGTTGCAGGAGTTGTTAGTGGTGATACTCCAATTAATAGTGAGACTGTAAACTCTACAGTTCAAATTGGCGATGGAGGTGTTGCTGTTCTAGGCGGGGTTTATAAGAACACAAAATCAGATAGTATTAACTTTGTTCCCATATTGAGTAAAATTCCAATTCTTGGTTCTTTTTTTCAAACAAAAACCAAGAGTGATACGAAAAACCAGCTGTTAATATTTATTACAGCAAACATTGTTTAATTATCTCAACATATTATAGTTGTACTAATGGCGACTTTAGCACCAGAGATCAGTTCAAAAATATCTAATTTGTTAAAAATGACCGGCAAAGTCAATGAACAAGTGCTTGCCGATGCTAAGAAAAAATTTGAGTCCAACGGCAAACAACCGCTTGGAATGCTTCATTATTTAGTGATTGATAAAAAGGTGAGTGAAGATGATATCGTAGCTGTAATTTCAAGAAATTACGCGTTAAGAAAAATTCAGCTCACAGAAATTTTAGTTAAAAAAGAAGCGTTAAAAAAAATCCCAAAAGACTTTATTATTCAAAATGAAGTTTTACCTTTTGGTTTAGTGGGGCGAATTTTAAAGGTTGCAATTGTTGATCCAACAAAATCAATTTTAGCAGGAAAGATTAAAAGTATGACCGGATGCAATGTTGAAATGTATGTGGTCAAACCATCAAACTTTGATGCTGCCATGAAATTTAAAGTTGTGGCTGAAACTTTTGTAACTCAAACTGCAGGCAATCAAGCAGGAGGAGCACCTTCTGCAGCAACCGCTATCAAAAAACCAGTTATGGGAATGCGGTTTGCAAAAAAGCCCGGTGCTAAAGATGAAAATGCTGTAGTTTCTTTTGTTGATCAAGTTTTACTAGATTCATTTCATTCAGGGACTTCTGATATTCATATTGAACCTTACCGAAGAGGAGAAGCAAGAATTCGATTTAGAAAAGATGGTGTATTACAAATTCAAGAGCAATACACAGCTTTCTTGATGGATAATTACAATGCAATTGTTACGCGTCTAAAAATTATGGCAGGTTGTGATATTTCTGAAAGACGTTTGCCACAAGATGGAAAATTACAATTTAAAAATCCAAAACCTAAAACAGAAGATGACATTGATATTGATGTTCGTTTTTCAGTGATTCCGGCAAAAGAGGGTGAGCGAGTGGTCATGCGTTTGCTTGCAGCTGGACCTGATCTTGGTCTGGAACAGATTGGTTTAGAAAAACAAGATTATGATAATTTAGTTTCAGCTATTTCAGCCCCACAAGGAATGGTTTTAGTCACAGGACCAACAGGAAGTGGTAAGTCTACAACTTTATATGGGTGCATTAAAAAAATTAACAAACCTGGAACGAATATCATGACGGCTGAAGATCCAGTGGAGTTTTATTTAAAAGGGGTAGGTCAAGTTCAAGCAAATGAAGAAATTGGTTTAAGCTTTGAGTCCATATTAAAATCTTTTTTAAGACAAGATCCTGAAGTGATTTTGGTTGGAGAGATAAGAGACCAATCGACGGTCAATATTGCAATCAAAGCAGCATTAACAGGACACTTATTATTAAGTACACTTCACACGAACGATGCAGTTTCAACGGTGGTAAGATTAACCAACATGGGAGTTCCAAATTTCATGGTTGCTTCTGCTTTGAGTTTAATTGTAGCTCAACGGTTAGCGAGAAAATGTTGTCAATCATGTTTAGCAGAAGATACCGAAGTTAAAGAACATGATTTAATTAAAATTGGATTTACAAAAGAAGAGCTTGCAACTTTTAAACCAAAAAAAGGTGCAGGGTGTCATGAGTGTAATAATTCAGGTTATAAAGGCAGACAAGGTATTTATGAAGTGCTTAAGAAGACACCTGAACTTGAAGCTGCTATTTTAAGAGATGCTCGCGCAGATGAGCTCTTAGAGTCAGCTAAAAAAGGTGGCTTTAGAACAATGCAGGTCATTGGAAGGGAATTTATTAAAAAAGGCATCATTGATGTTAAAGAATATACCAGAATCTTGGTAATATAAATTAATTATGAGTGTTTTTGTTTACGCTGGGGTTCAGTCTGGAAAAAAAATATCAGGTGAAATCAATGCTTCAGATGCAAGAGCTGCACAAATTGAACTTCGTAAAAAAAAGATCATTGTTACCGGCATAAAAAAATCATCAAAAAAAGCAGAACCTAGTATTGACGATATTCCAATTAGTAATGCGCCTATTATTTTTAAAAATGGACAAATTTATTTAAATTTTGGCCCTTGGGCAAAGGTTCCTCCTCAAGAATTACTTCAGTTTACAAAAAAAGTATCAACGATGATTAAAGCGGGTCTTCCGATTTTAGACTCCATTCGAATGATTAGAGATCAAACCAATCATATGAAAATGAAAATGATTGCTCACCAAATTGTTAAAGATTTAAATACGGGTACTAAC
>Ga0213865_10001865_pt1 | contig 13484 bp, 14 predicted proteins | sample PICome_6_FD_160100 | JGI IMG/M metagenome (GOLD analysis project Ga0213865, IMG submission 160100) | Coastal seawater microbial communities near Pivers Island, North Carolina, United States - PICO282 | ecosystem: Environmental > Aquatic > Marine > Coastal | place: USA: North Carolina...
TACGTTTTCTACTGTACCAACTCCGTCTCCTTCAGATTTACTTACTTGAATATTGTAAGCTTCTCTGTATTCACCTTTTGGTATTAAGCGAGCGTCTAAGTCTTGATTCATCTTAGACTTTAAAAAAGTATTTATAGCTTTAGCCATTTAATTTTAGTGTTTTATCCATTTAGACTTACCTCTCATAACTTGAACTATTTCAGTTAGTTTTATGTTAGATAATCTAATCTTTGCGTTTCTAAGTTTAGAACTTTTATCTCTTTTAAGTCTTTGAACTAAGTATTCAGGTTGATTAGCTCTAGTAGATACTATATAATGTAGTATAGAAGCGTATAAAGCTTCTTCTGCTAGTTTAGGTATTTTAGTGTCTTTGTCATATGCTAATCCATCAGATATATACTCTAAAACAATTAACTTATCTACAAGATCGCTAGAAAAAGAAATTTTACCCTCTCTTTCGTCTATAGTGAAATACCCATTTACGCTTGAATACTGTGGATCAGCTCCATAAAACTGACCTAAATTCCAATTTCCGTTGTAACCATAAGCATTGCTGAAATAAGCCCAGTCGTCCATATTAAAATCATTGTTTAATATATCGATGTTCATATTATCAAAACGCTCCTTAGTTATTGAAGTACCCTCTATATTCTCTCCAAAATTATCTTGAGTTGGAACACCTTTGTTGTCTTGAACTGGTGTGTTATAGGGTATAGTTGTTAAATTGTTAGTTGGAAATATAGGTCTTTTTACTCCATACGTATCAATCCAAGAAACGTTAACGTAGTTAACATAGTCTTGAGGTAGTATAATATTTAAACTAGCTGGTATGGTTAATTCTTGAGAGTGTATACTTTTTAATGTATCATAACTGAATTCTTGTAAAGATCTTTTAGCAAAAAATAATATATCTGATTTTTTAGCTGTTTGAATTATTTTACCATCACCAACGTAACCAACCATAAAATTATCTATAGCATCGTTTAATGTTATATAGCTATAACTACCGTAGTTGTTTTCAACAGTATCACCTAAAGCTTCTTCAGCGGCTGTGCTAGCGTAATTACCGCCATCTAATTTTTTAAGTTGTATAACTAAAAATATATCAGCAGATAAAGCAGCAGTTACCGTAATTATATTGTTACTTACTGTATATGCTGAAGTATATTCACTCCAAGACCCCGGAAGACCAGTTGTGCTAGTATATATTTTAAAATTGTTTAAAGTGTAGTTTATGTCATTAGGGTCATAACTACCAAAAACTAAATCAGTATCAAATGTAGTTGTAAAAGATTGACCAGCAGTTCCACCTGAATCACCTCTAAAGCCTTGAGCGCCTTGATAATATTGTTGGTTTGTTTCTGTTATTAGACTCATTTAATTATGATTTTTCGTTGATTTCAGTTTTTTGTATTTCTTGAGAAGCTACATTTATTACATTTGGATCATTAACTATAACACCACAATATTTTAATATTTTCATTATAATATTAGTTTGTTCAGAAAAATCTAATTCAAAGTCTGTTGAAGTACTTGAATTATAAATATATTGATTTAAACTACCAACTGTAAAACCCCATGATGGGTTTAAAGGATAAACTATACAGTTGACAGCCACTAATTGAGGTTCAGGATTAATAAATAAATAAGGACTTGTAGATGTTCCTTTTTGTATATAATATATAGGATTAGAACTTGTTGGTGAAGTTAATTTAGATCTTGTTATTTTGTTGTAATCACTTTTTGAAACTAACTGTGTTATAGAGTCATACTGAGGTTGACCCGTGTATGTAGATATTAATGAACCAAATTTTCTTATAGTTCTATTTATAGAACCTGTACCTGAAACTTGTGGTTGATAGAAAAACCCTCCAAGATCTAATGTTAAAGAAATTTCTTGTTCAAAAGGAGTGAGTTTTTGTGAAATATCTTCAAACATATTAAAAAACTCTGTATCGTTTTGAGAATTATTTTGATTAATTCTATTTATTTGGTTTCCATCTGGAAAATAAGATTCAAATATTTCATTTTGAACCTGAACAGCTAAACTATTAAATTCAGCAGGTGTAACATATCCTCTTTGTTCTTTGTTTAATACATACAAGACTGTTTGATATACTGTATTTACGTTTACCGCCATTTTTATATTTTTATTATAATATAGTGGAGACTACTTTCGTAGTCCCCATCATATTAGTATCACTTGTTTTTATAGTTTTTTCTCGATAGATCTAAAAACTTCAACACCCTCGTCTGTTTTCAAGAAAGCAGCAAAGGCTGAGTATGGGTTTTCATCAAATGGAACGTTCATTAATTTTCTACCATTTGAAGCCCACGTAAAAGTTCTTTGATCACCTGAAAGATTTATTATCTTAGCCTCTGTAGCTCTAATAGCTATGTTTCTAAGTTGCACATTATCATCATTAGCCAATGCAACAAATGTTTGCGGGTTGTTTTTAGCAAACAACAATAAATCTCTTTTTAATTCTTTTGAACTCATGTTAGAAACTTTAGATCCTAGCTCGACTCTTAGTATAGCTTCTGCTTGATCGATGTCAATTTCTCTAGCTAAGTTCATAGCATCAATTTGTATTTCTAATACGTCTAATTCATCTTCAGCTATAGCAACAGAGCTATATTCATAGTATCTTTGATTTTTATAAGGGTGATACAAAGATAATAATTTTTGAAGATTCTGTTTTTCTTTTGGAACAAAAAGCGCGCCGTCTTTAAACATTATATGCCCAAGTGTTGATTCACCTTTTTGATCACTTACAAAAACAGAGTTTTGATTAGTAGCGTATCTTAATTCTTTTTGAACACCTGTTTCTTTATCAAACCATAATAGCGGGTATTTAGAACTATGTCTGCAAGGTATTGTGTAAGTTAACGGTGACTTGCCTTTTAGTATATAAGTTCTATCTTTTATTTCCCATTGAGGTTTTTGCGGTGTTGTATTTTCTTTTTTAGTTGCCTTGACAACAGTTTCTTGAGGTGCAACCTCAACAGTTTCTTCTGCTTTAGCTTTTTTAGCCATAATATAATAAAATTAAATAGTTAATAAGGGTAATAGTTACCCCTGAAATTACATCAGGGGTAAACATTACCTGTGTTATTAGGCAGTAAACAATACAAAGTTGTTTGCTCCTTGAACCACTAGACATCTTTCAGAAAGGAAGTGTACTTCCATTGCATCAAGATCTGAAGTGAAAGCTCCTCCTACAGAACCAGTAATCCAGTTTTTCATTCTACGATCGTCAGCTTGTGAAGCTCTGTAACGAACGTGTAAGAAAGGACGACGGATGTTAGTTCCTAGGATTTGATCGTAAACAGTTGAAGTTCCAGCTGGTACTAAAACACCATCAATACTAGATGTTGCTAAACCACCACGAGTAGAAGCATCGTTCAAATATTTCCAATCAGTTTTGTAGAAATCGTAAGATCCTCTACGGAAACCGCTAAATCCAAGATTTAAAGCCATTTCTTCAGAGTTTTCAAATAAACCGTAAGCAGTACCACCGTTGTTTCCAGCAGAAATACCAGCTAGCATATCGTCAAATTCTAAAGCAGTGTTTCTGTTTAAGAATAACATGTTTTCTTCAATAGCACCTTGAGTGTCTAAGTTTTTAAGAATTGAATCAAATTCACTTAAAGCGTTTGCAGGTGTTGCAGAGAATCCAGCCAATACATTACCTCTATCTTTGATAGCAGCAAAAAGACCTTCAGTACCTTTAACAGAAGCAGTAGATGTTCCAGATTTTAATTCTCCTTCAACTACAGACATTTCTAAGTAATCCTCAAAACGTAGTCTAGTTTCAGACTCAGCTTTTAAGTACCACAAGAATCCTCCAGTTCCGTCTTCAGTAGCAACTTCTACCCAACCGATCTGAGCAGTGTCAGAACCATTGATAGCAAATTTATCTTTGATGATGATAGGTGAATTAGAATATTGAGTAAAAGAAGGGTCTACAGAAATTCTGTTAGAATCTGTTGTTCCTTTTCCATATTCAGAACCGTATACAAAGATTTTTAAAGCTGGAGAACCAGTTACTAAATCAACTTCACCTGCACCAGCTCCATCAAGAGCTTCTTGAGTGTAAGGTTTTACAGTTAACTCACCAGCAGCTAGTCCAGATCCTGGAGTTGCGCCAGAAGCAACAACGTAACACTTTAGCTCATTTCCGTTAGCTCCATTAGTTACAACGATAGTTGAACCAGGAGATACTACGTTTTCTACTAAAGTAGCGCCAGATCCACCAACAGGGATAGTCAATGTTGACACGATGTTAGGTGTTGTTCCAGAGATAGCAGCTGTTACTCCGTTATAAGAAATGTGTAAACGGTTTTGCTCAGACCAAATTACTTGATCAGATGTCATAGGCATTTCAGCGCCTACCATTCGTAAAAATCCAGATAACGTTCTGTTTCCATAACGCTCTACTTCAGCTTCGTAGATTTCTGGTAAATATTGCTGAGCGAAGTCACTAGTACCATCTGTAAAGTTAAGGTAGTTTGTTTCTAGCGCTTGTTGTTTTTGTGATGGAATAATACTTCCAAACACAGGACTTACATTAGCCATAATTTTTTAGTTTTTAATTTTTAAATTTTTTAATTCTAAGTTTTGTAGAATCAGCACCGCTAATAGCTTTAACTTTTAAGCCATTAATAAATACATCACCACCAGAAGGTCTAGCTTTTGTGTCACTTAGGTTTTTAGAAGTATCTACAACCTGTTTGACCGCATCGGCTTTACCTTGCTCGTAGAAATGTGATGCTATTTTATCTACATTTTCAGCAGCATACATTGCTTTATGATAACCCTTGTAGTCACTAACAGATCCGTTTTTATCAAGGAACTTCCCGATTAAATTGTTAATGTCTGATTGTTTATCAGCAATTCCGTCAGTGTTTTGTAATTTATACCTATATTTCTTTTCACCTACACTAATATCGAAACCTTCGAAATCTTCAGTAAAAAGCTTTTTAGTATTTTCTTGAAACACTTTACGGTTTTCTTCAGCCTGTTCTTGCTGCTTGTTATATCGATTGAAAAAGTCCATAGCTTTTTGCGTATCAGGATTTACATTTGATCTCAACTTGATATCAGCGTAGTATTTTTCCTTAGTACTTTCCAAAAAGTTTTTGGCTTTTGCAACTTCTTCTTTAAATGCAAGTTTTTTCTTGCGTATATCTCTATCTTCGTCTAAATCTTCGTCATATTGAAAATCTTCTAATAACAAATTAATATCTGAATTATCAAGATATGGTTTTTCTTTTTTGTAATACTCTTTTAACAATGTGGTATCGTCTACGCTAGAGTAATCAGCGTTTAACCTAACGTAGTCTTCTACGTTACCTCCGGTTTCTTCCATAAAAGAAACTAGCTTTTCTATATTTTCAGGTAATTGCTTACCTAAAACCTTTTCATCTCTTATAGCTTCTTTTAATTCCTTTTCTACTTCACCAACTTCTTCAATAATTTCTATTGGAGATTCTACTGTTTCTTCGGCGGTCCGTACTTCTTCAACCACTTCTTTGCTGTCGCCACTGTCTTTGGGCTCTTCGATAACAGCATTGCTATCATCTGTCTCTTGTGTTTGAACGGCATCTTCTTTTGGTATTTCAACTTTAATAACATCAGGTACAACCTTTCCTTGAGCCTCTGGCTTTGCTAAGTCTACTTTTGTTACTTCGTCTTTTTTAACTAGTTTTTTAGGTGTAGTTTTCTTTTTACCTTTTAAAGTAAATTCACCTTCTTTTTTTACTTCTGACATAATATAATATAATTTAAAAAATTGTTTTGCCTACATAAAGGCACCAAGACCTTGGTCTGGTTGATTTTCAAAGTCTATAGGTAAGCCGTCGTTTTTTCTTTGGCTTATCATTTCACTTTGTTGGGTTGCTTGTATTTTTGTTCTTTTGTCTTTGCGATCTTCTATAAATTGCTCTTTACCTTTATCTACTTGAACGTCCATTTGCTTAAGCTGCATATCGTATTGGAATTGTCTTTCCATTTCAGCTTGCTTTATTTGAGCTGCAACCTGCATTTTCTGTAGCTCCATTTCTTGCTTAGCCTTTTCAATGTCAACCTTAGTTGACGCTACGGCCTCTTGTTTTTGAACTTCCGCCATAGCTGTTCTTTCAGCTGTTTGAGCTTGAGCATCTGCTTGAGCAGCTATATTAGCTTGCTGTGCAGCTTGATCGCGTTCCATTTTAACTTTACGCTTAATTTTTAGCATTTGATTAGCTAACTTAAGGTTTTTAATTTGGCGTATATCAATAGCGTCTTCTAAGTCAATACCACCTGACTGTAATGCAACCTGTATGTTTTGCTCTAACTGAGCTCTCTCTTCTTCATCCGGCTCTAATTCTAAGAATATACCAAAATCATGTAGGTTTAAGTTTATAACTTCGTCTAGTGATTTTATGTTATAAGTAGATATAGAGTTTTGTAACGATGCTCTTGTGAGCGGAAAGCGCAATGCATCAGCTATTTTAAGCGATACGTTTTCTGCTAGTTTAAGAGTTAAATACAGACTAGACTGAACAATATGTCTAGTCGCTACGTTTGACGCATTAGCAGCTAGTTTCTGTAAGCCTACAAGCGTAGATTTATCAGGAACACTACCGTCTCTAGCTTCGTTTAGCCCTGTCACATCACGTATCATCTGTAAATAGTATTGATACGTCTGGATAAGACTTTGTATTTTAGCACCACCACTTGAGCTGCTAAGTTCTTGAATAGGCACTTTACCGTGGTTTAATTCGCCATCTTGCGTTAAAGATCTACCAACGATACTACCGGTTTGAAAATACATATTTAATGCTTCAGCCGGGTTGTAGTTTGTTCCATTGCCTAAATCAACTTCTGCTAAACCGTCCATATCAAGATAGACACCATCTGGTACCATTCTTGACAACACTTGTTGTAGTTTTAAATGAGTTATTTGAATCATATCAGCAAACCCAATACACTTACTAACAATAGACTCTATTCTACCTTTGTACATTCTAGGCGCACATATGGCATAATTCATAGCAACTTTAGTTGTGTCAGCGTATGGTCTTGACATATTTTCAGCTAACTCCCACTTAAGCATTGTATCTGTTCCCAAAACTACAGCGCCATTGTAAAGAACTTCTATAGTTCTTGATACTCTTTCAAAGTTATCATTTTCTGGTGGATTAAATGTATCTGGCTTCTCGATAGCCTTCATTAACCCTTGATCAGTTTGTTTTATTTTAAATACTTGATTATGGTATGTTTTATAATCAAAGTATAAAACTTGAACTGTATTTTCGTCGTATTGTCCCCAGCCAGTTATATATGATTTATTACCTGGCATATTCTGTATACGCTCTAGTTCTTTTTCAGATATATTAGGAAACTCTTTTTTAAGCTCTGGTATTGTTATTGATTTAACTTCACCGACATAGTATATGTCTTCAAAGTTTGGATCTTCTGTGTAAGAATAAACCATATAAGAAGGGTCAACATAGTCAACCTTAACACCTTCAGCTATATTGAAACTAGTTTTTGCAGCCGCAATACCTAATACAGTTAAATCCATATTAAGTCTACGTCTAACTAAGTCGTATTTGTTTTGTGCAAATACAGTGTTAATACTCTCTTCTTCAGCTATTTCAATTGACTGCTTGTAGCTTAACTGCATTTTAAGCTCTAGCTCTTCTTTTGATTCAGGTATAACATCAATGCTAGGTGATTGATATAAGTCTATACCTAAAGTTTGCTTAACAGTTTCAATGTAATCTTTAGCTATCATATCCTCGTAAAGCTTAGAAGCGTAGTCTGTTCTTTTCTTTACTGACTGAGGATCTTGAGCATAAGCTTTAATATCGTAAGCTTTTTGAGATATACCGTTTACTACGATATCTACGAACTTAGATAAAATTGGTACTGGCTTCCAGTCTAAATTAAGATAAGACAAATCACCGTTAATAGATAATTCATCTTTATATTTTTGTATTGATTGCTCACCTCGAGCATATAATCTTAGATTATGAAAGTTGTTCCAATTAGTTAAATATCTATTTCCATTAGTTCTACCTTGTCTAAACCACTCATACTCTATAGCTTGAGCAACTTGCCTTCCATATTCAAAAGTGCCTTTTTCTTCGTTACTTACAACTTGACTAGGAAAAGAACTGTTGTTATTAGTGTAAACGTTCATTTAACTTATTATTTTTGATGTATATCCACTGTTGTCGTATCTTTTGATACCTATGTCAACAGGTTCCGTTTTTCTTTTGTTTATAGGTGTATACCTATGTTTGTTACAAGCCATTAGTGCTAAACCAGAGCTAATAGAAGCATCATGCGATGTTCTATTATTAATATTAAACTTAGCCCAATCTTCAAGCGTTCTTTGAAAGTACATATCACCGTAGCCAGTTTCTTTTAATCCTACAAAGTTTTCTATGTAAGATTCTATAGCTGCGGCGTGTGCCTGTTTAATGTCTTCACTAGAGTTTGGTATTCCACCTATCTCTTTTTCTGTTACAGACAGTTTATTTCTACTTCTATCTGGCCTGTTCATTGCAAAACCTCTATAACCTCTTTTTTTAAAGTAATATAAAAGTCTTGGTTTATTATTTTCAGCAAGTATTGGCATACCGTAAAAAACACAAGCCATTAAAACATCTTCAAAAAATATTTCAGCTGTTTGTGGTCTTGCTATATATTCTAAGAAAAAATGATTAGGTGGTGCGTCTTCCATTGAAAACTTAGTTAAACCGTGAAGAGATCCGTTAGAACCTCTTTTATCTACTGTACCTGATATATCATAAGGGTCACAGCCAAACGCGCCTATATGTTCATTACCGGGGTAAAACCTACCATTTTTACTATATTTTTTATTTTGCAAATGAAGAGGTGGTATCCAAGATATTAAAAACCTACCGTTTTTGTTTGGAGCAAATACAACTCTACTGTCTTGCTCGCCATTTTCCCATTGAAAACTACCTTTTGTAACATTTATAGAGTTACGCATGTCTTCATTAAAATCTATTTGCTCGTATATTTTAGTTAGATTAAACAAAGATTGTTTTGTTTCATCTCTAAAAGCATGTTTTTCTGTGCGTGGAAACTGTCTGTAGAATTCATTAAGACCATCTTGATCTTGCTTTAATCCTTCTACTTCGTTGTTCCAGTATTCTATTACACCTATTTTTATCTTTTCACCTTGAGGTCCTTCAACCGGTTTATTTGGTGTGTCGAATACAGGTAACCCATAAGCGTCAATGTATCCCTCGTAGTTCCATTCCATAGGTATGAACAAAGAATATAATCCGCTGCGAGTCTGTCCATTGGCATTTCTTTGAGTAACATCTGAGTCATCATAAAGTTTTTTAAAGTTTTTACCTCCTTTATCGTGAGCGTTTGATGTACTTCCCATCATGCATCTACCAATAATTCTACTACCTAATCTTAAACAAGTTTTTGTAACTCGCCAGTTATTTAATATATTATTAGGTCTCTCCCACTTTCCACTTTCATCGTGTACTAGTAGCTTTAATTTTTCTCCATCGTACGAGTTGTCCCCTGTGTTTTTCCAGTCAATCGTTGTGTCGAGCCCGTCAAGCTCTTGGAGCTTTTCGTTGGTTTCAAGTTTTTTTCTTGTGTATTTGGTTGCGGGAACTCTGTAGGCAAGCTCGGTTTTTGGCCTGTCCATACCGTCTTGGATGGGTTTGAAAAAGAACGGGTAGTTGACCGATATCGGTACGACTTTATCCGTGAACATCTTCTTAGCGTCAGGGCCAGACTTTGACAAGATACCGTACCGTGCATCTGACGTAATTGTCGCCACGTTAACGGTTTCTGCCGAAGACATAAACGAAAATCCTGACCTACGGTTTTTAAGATAGCACATCCCGTAAGATCGTGGGTCGGCTTTACAAGCCTCCCAGAATATAAAGAATAGTCTGTTTGATTCCCTAAAGTCTGGCTGCCCAACGTCAATTTTGCTCCACTGCAAGTACATATAATGAGAGCCAGTAATGTAAGTAGCCACACTTTTATTATAGAACCAAAACCCTTGTTCTCTTTTATTAAATTCATTATCGATGTAATCATACCATTTTTCTTTAAAGTCTACTGGGTATTCCTCCCAATCAAACACAGACTTTATTTTCTTAAGTTCTTTAGGATATTCTGTATATTTCCACCTATTACCTTCAAATTTTTTTACATTATTAGCTTTAGGTAAAGCTATTTTAAGATTTTGTATTTCGTATATTTCACCTATCTCACCAGTCTTACTGATGACAACAATGTCGTAATCTTCATTATAACCATACTCCCACTTTTTAGCTTTATTCATTTTAGCTACAGTATGTGGTTTTATATAGTCATCTATTACTTTATATAACGTTTGCTCGTACATTATTTAGACCTCCCTTCTGCAAACCCTTTAAAAGTTTTTTCTTTTTTAATTTCTTTAGGTTTATCTTCTAAAAGCTCTTGTTCGTTTTCTATTCTAGTTAATATTTCAAAAGCATCGAATATAGCGAGTTTTTTTGTAGCCGCAGCATTTTTAAGTCTGTCTGCTGAAATATCATCATCTGAATCTACAATTGGCTCTTTAGCTACCTTAATTAGCTCTTCAACCGCTTTGCGCCCAGCTTGGATTATATTTTTCTTCGTCTCCTTTACGTTCATACTTAATTACAATATCATTAGATTTCATACAGTAAAGACGCTCGCCATCAACTAAAAATTCCCATTCGCTATTGGGCTTGAAGCCTACAACATCTCCTGGGTTTATTCCTAGCGCTTCTAGTGAGCTATTACTATATTTTAGTATACCAACAAGGCCGCGTTCTTTATCACCTTTTAAATTGTCTTTTTCTTTTATAGGTGAAATAAAACATCTATCGTTTAAAGTACGCCAAACACCATTGTTTTTACAAAGATATATTTGGTCAAGGGCGCAAAGATGTAGATCGTCTTTTAAAAACGACCTACTCTTTTTCTTTTCGCCTCTCATATCATAAAAAGTTCTAAATACATTTTGATGTATTACAACTTCATCACCTTTGCTAATAACAGATTTAAAAGCTAAAGGCACTTGAACCACCTCTGCTATTCTGTTTACAAATTTCCAGTTTTCAATTTTAGTATTAACAACTAAGTCTTTATCACCAACTCTAATTGTATTACTGTATTTATCTCCAACTGGCTTTACTATAAAGTCATATAAAGAATTCATTAATACTCTAAATCGTACTCTATAGATACCGCCATATTCTTATTAAACTTTTTCCAAGGTAAAACCTCGTTATTTTTTTTAATATGTATATTATATGACGAATCTTTTTCGTTAAATAAAATATAAGCTATCTCGTGACCTCCGTAAACCTGTTGGCCTACAGAATAGTGCATGGCGTCATTTTTGTAATCAGATCCAATACTGATTTTTCTAATGACTGAATCCATTATTCTTCTGCTTTAGCTTCTTCTTCTTTAACTTCAGTATACTCACCAGTTGAAAGATCTACAGAAATAGCTCCGTATTCTTCTTCTAGTTTTGCTTTAAAGTCTTCTAATTCTTTGTTTGCTGCAGCCACATCGTGTAGTAAACCATGTTTTTGTGATTCTAAAACACCAATGTTAGAAATAATTTGACCAAGTTTACCTTGTAATTCAACGATTTCTTTTAACTGTTCTTCTTTAATTTTTGCCATTTGATTTAATTTAATTTTTGTTATTTGTTATTGATTTTGCTTTTTCCCAAGTTCTACCTACAAAGTAAGCTCCATAAACTGTAACAAGAAGAGTTTGGAATATTGGTATATACTCTTCTGCTATTTTAAATTCTCCGATGTTTCCATCGAAAAACGCACATACAGTAAATATAACAGTTAGGTATATAAGTACTAATGGGCGTATATTTTTAGACAAGAAGGAATCAGACTGCATATCTGACTCCCATCTTTTTGTAACCTGCTCTTGAGCTTCTTTGTCAGCTTTCTCAAGAATCTCTGTAATAAGACGCTGTGCTTCTAGTTTCTCTTCTTTAGTAGTTGTAAGATTATCTAAAACATCGCCTACTTCTTTTATGACGGAACCCGTAAGCCATTGCCAAATTTTTTTCATTTAATTGCAAGATTTGCAAGGATGACCACTTCCTGCTTTTTTTCTTTTTACACCACCTTCTGGTGTTTTAACTTTAAAACCAGTTGTTCTACCAGTACCGCCAAAAGCGCTAGGCACGTATGGTTTTTCAGGTGTTTTAATTTTAGGCATTGGAGCTTTTGGTCCAGCTGTAGTTGGTTTAGGTCCTTTGGGTTTTAAATTTACACCTTTTACTTTATCGTATTCAACAGAAGTTTTAACATCTTTGCCTGATTTATCTGCTTTAGCTGCTGTTGTAAATTTTTCTAAAGTAGGATACTTAGCTTTATTAGCTTTTTTGTAAGCTTCTGAATAGCTTACACTGCCTTTTCCAGACTGCGAATAAGGAGTTGTAACTGTTGTTTTTGTACCTTTTCTGCCGCCAGCGCTAGTTATTCTTTCTGTTTTAGTAGTAGACTCTCCATAAACTTTTTTGGCAGTAGTAGCAGATTTTTCTGCTTTTGCTTTAGCTTCTGCTTTAGCTTTCTTTTTAGTTGGATCCACTGGATCACCTGTAATATATAACGGACCTGTTTTATAAAATGGGCTACTACCTGATTTTTCTAACATTGCCATAATTAACTTTTTTTTATTTTTTCTTTTTTGTTTTTTATCCTATTCTTTATTTCTTCTCTTGCTTTTGCGCTAGCAGATTTTTTAGCCTTACGCTCTGCTATTAATTTTGTTTTTTTAGCAGCTGAAATTTTTTGATTTTCAGCTTTTTTAACTTGATTTTGTGCTCTTCTTTTATCAATAACTGATTTTTTCTTTTTTTGAGCTTCTGTCATTGGTTTTGTTATAGTAACGCCACCTTCTACAGTACCGTCTTTAACACTAACGCTACCAGTTTTTCTAAGCTGTCTGTTTATCTGTTTAGTTAATTTTTTTTCACTTAACCCAGAAACATCTGCAGTAGATCTTCCTGTTCCTTTACCGTACGTACCGCCTTTCCTGCCTTTAGTATCTATAATGTCACCTTTTTTAAAAACTTCTAGCTTGGTTCTACCGCTTTTAGTATATCCTTCTACATTTTCGCCAGCTAAAACAGCTTGCGCCATTTGTTGTGCAGTTTCTTTTCTTTTCTTTCTATCTACCTTTTTTGTACCTGGTTTAATTTTTATATCATCTTGATAAAAAGGAGATACCATGCTCAATGGTAGATTTTTACCTGTTTTAGGCATATCGCCTCTTCCGGGCTTCATTTTAAATGGTCCGTTCATTTTCTTATTATTACTTGTTTATGTTATTTGTTACTTTACTTTTCTATAAGCCTCAGCTTCCCAAGGTAAGTTTTTAGCACCTTCTTGCATTTGTGCTCTTGAATATTTTTTACCTTTCCAATATACGTATT
>Ga0213865_10001869_pt1 | contig 13471 bp, 22 predicted proteins | sample PICome_6_FD_160100 | JGI IMG/M metagenome (GOLD analysis project Ga0213865, IMG submission 160100) | Coastal seawater microbial communities near Pivers Island, North Carolina, United States - PICO282 | ecosystem: Environmental > Aquatic > Marine > Coastal | place: USA: North Carolina...
ATACAGCAGACACAGCAACTATGGCTGCATTACGTATGGCAGATAGAGCTAGAGGATTATTTCAAGGGATGCTTACAAGAGGTTTTGTTAGTGATTCTATACAAAATGAAAATGCTTTAGCTAATGTTAATGATCTTGAAATAAGCACAGTCTACAATCCTTATATTGAAGGAGATACTGGAACTGGTGGTCTTATGCAAATAATATCACCACTATATGCAGACCCTACTGTAAACAGAGAGTTTTTGTTTAAGTTATATGCAACATCAAAACGTACAGAAAACTTTGATAAGAATGGACAACTTGTTGAATCACCATTAACAAGAGAAAAAGCACAAGAAAATATACGAAACATTGAGCAGAACTATCCTAGTGTTGTAGAGGTATATAATAATTATCAAAACTGGAATAACCAGTTAATAACCTTTGCAGAAAAAAAAGGATTGCTTGATAAACAACAAGCACAATTATGGAAACAACATTCAGCATACTATCCTTTCTACAGGAAGATGGTGGATGAAGAAAATATTTTAGGTCCTCGAATCGCAGCAGGATCATTGCCTAACAATCCATTAAGCATACAAATTACTGGATCAGAAAATCCATTAGACGTTGATCCTATAGAAGCTATAGCTAGAAACTCTTTATCTATATTAACAGCAGCTTTAAAGAATGATGGCACATCAAAATTACTTAGAGATTTACAAGCTATTGGAGATGCAAAAAAATTAGAATCACCTGACGAAATTAAAAGAGCATCACAAAATAGAATATTTGTTTTTGAAAATGGTCAAAAAACTTTTTACAGTGTAAATGATCCAGAACTATTCTATGGCTTACAAGCTGTTGGTGGTATGAATACTGACTTTATTACTAAAATACTTGCAATGCCAGCCTCTATATTAAGAGATACAGTTACAAGAGACCCAGGATTTGTTGTAGTTAATATACTTAGAGATACCTTGTCATCTGCTGTAACATCTGGTGCACCTATTATTGGTGAAGACGGATTCAGACCTGTTATAGATTCATTCAAGAATATGTTTGAAGACATGAAAGACCTAGAAAAGTTTGGTGTTCTTGGTGGATATGATTTCCAAAATGATGAAGGTACTGTCAAACAATTTATTAATAGAAGTATGAGACAAGAAGGTTTAATGCCTGATAACTCAGCCAGTGCACAAGATATGTTCTTTAAACTTTGGGATGGGTTAGGTGCATTAACAACTAAATCTGATGGTGCAACAAGAAAAGCTGTATATGATTCAGTCTATAAAGACCTTATAAAACGAGGATATACAGAAGCACAAGCACAATCAGAAGCAGCCTATCAAGCACTTGAGATAATTAACTTTGGTAGACGTGGACTGTCACCAATGTTTAGAACAATCACTGCTGCGATACCATTTTTAAACGCAAGGATTCAAGGTCTTGATGTTCTGTTTAGATCATCTACTGGTAAATATTCTGCTATAGAAAAACTCCAGGAAGGAGAAACCAGGGAAGATGTTAGAAAAAGAATATTAAAAACAGCATTTACAAGAGGTGTGTTCTTGATGGCTCTAACAGCCATGTATTACATGATGGTTAGTGATGATGAAGAGTATCAAAACCTTAGACGTGAAGTTCGTGATGACAACTGGATTATTCCATTAGCAGATGGCATACCTGCTCTCAAGATTCCTATACCATTTGAGGTTGGAATGATCTTTAAAACATTCCCAGAAAGGTTTATAGACGAGTTTATGGGCAGAGAAATAGAGCCAGAGCCTTTAACATCAGTTAAAAGACAATTAGGAACGTCAGCCAAACTACCTTTCTTTGATGGTGGTTTAGGCTTCCAATTATTAAAACCAATGGCAGAGGTATATCAAAACAGAAATACTTTTACTAACACAGAGATTGTTCCCTACTATCAACAAAAATTAGAGGCAGGACTACAATCTAGGCGTAGCACCAACGAATTACTAAGGGTTGTAGGTGAAACATTTAACATATCACCAGCAAAGCTAGAGCATCTATTTAGAGGTTATACAGGAACACTTGGAGGTTATGTATTGGATGTGGCAGATGTTACTGCTAGAAGTGTCACAGGAACGCCTCTGATACCACCTAATCTTAATTCTATACCAGTTCTTAGAAGATTGCTTCAAGACATAGACAGGTCTGGAGGAGGACTACAGCAACAGTTCTATGAATTAAGAAGTGAAGTAGATACAGCAGTTCAAACTATGAACAAACTTAGAAAAGATGAAAGGTTTGATGAATACTCAGCTTATCGTTCCAATATGCAAGGTGTCTTGAATGTTAAAGGACAGGTCAGAAGTATAGAAAGATACATGGATAACTGGAGAAAACGCAGAGATAGACTTCTCAGAAGAACAGATATTTCTCCAACAGCGAGAGGTGAATTGCTGAAACAAATGGAATTAGAAAGAGACAGACGACTAGCGATAGTGCCAGAATTAAGGGATAGAGCAAATATCCCAGTGATTAGAGGTGTTTAACCAAACAGTCTAGTTACTTTGTTGTAGCCTTTTGACTTGTAATATTCTATTTCTTTCTCTTCTTTCAAGGGTTTTAGATGAAAGAAGTCAGCGTATTGTGTATGCCTAGCATGAAATAACCTAGCGTAGAAACAAATGTAATCATTGCTGATCTTAAATTCCCCACCTTTGGTTTCAATCTCCTTGTTCCATCTAATGCGATTAATAATCGCCCAGTGTGAGTAGTGCTTTCTACCACTGTTAATGGCATCAAACGTATACTCCTCAAACTTTTCCCACACTTTAGGATTGGCTTTATGCCACGCCCACCACTTTTGCTTTCTCTCTTCTAATTGTTTTTCTAATTCTTCAATCATCTATCGCCTCCAACTTTGTATTTCCCGAAGGATCGTTGACCAGTAAATATTTATTTAATCCCGATCCAGGCTGCCGTTCAAACATTGACTGGTAAATATTTTATTTTGCAGCCCTCAGGCTGCGTCATTTTTTTTCATCTAACAACTCTTGAATCCAAGGTGCAAATCTAAAGTTCTCTTTATCTTCTTTAAACAAAGATACAAAGTGTTCTGCATCTACAAGCACCAATGGTTTACTTCTATTTCTTTTAATGACTACAAGTGGTTCATAGCCTTTGCAGTTCTCTTCTGCTTGTGCATACGCTTTCCAAACATTAACTGCTTCTTGATTCTTACATTCTATGGAATAGGGAAACTTTTCCCTTGATTGTTTGCCAAGAATAATATCTTCACCTTGACTTCCCATAGGTCTTGATTCCAAGTCCTCTTCATCAAAACCCAACTTATCTATTAGTAATCTAGCAAACCATTGTTGTAGTTTGCGACCTTTAGCTTTGGCACTTGATGTTTTCATTCTTCGTAAACAAAAACCATGATTTCGTTTTCGCTTAATCTAGCCATTCCAATTATTTCTTTTCCCTTAAACTTCTTTTCTGCTGTAGCAAAAGTTCTTGATCTAACTACAGGAGTATTAATCTTATGCTCTCCATCATCCCCATCCACGATAATTGACTTAATTATATTCATCCATACTCCTTTACTAATTTATTCACTTGATCTAATAATTCTTGTTCAGTTCCATAAGCCTTAACAAATCTACTTTTATAAGGATGCCTACTGATAAAAGGTTCTTCCATGCCACCTTGTCTGTGGTGTTGAAAGCATAAGGGCAAAACAAATAAATGTGCATCATCTTTTGTCTTACCCTCTATGTGATGTATCTCAGCAGGTGTATTTAAAAATCCTTTATTGCGACACACTATGCATCCAAGCTGAACAACTTTGTCCATGTGTTGCTTTTCATTTTTGTTTGGATTTCTTCCTTTTAGAGCCATTTTTATTCCCAAATATCCTTTCCCAATTATCTTGGTATTGTGTTCCCTTTTCTGGTCTACGTTTACTCCCTTTCGACATCTTCATCCCATATAAAACTTACAGTGGTCTTACCAAAAGAATCATACTGAATCTTCCATATCTTAAAAGGACAAGCATTAAGCCAAGCATAAAAGTCTCTAGCTTTTTTGTTCATTTTGAAAGAATAACCTATCCATTAATAAAGTTTCTTTTCCATCCAAAATTATTTGCTCTAAAGAATTAGACCCAAGATATTTATCTAGAACAATAGCATCTTCTTTGCTTACTTCATTGCAACTATCAATTCTTACAATTCTACAATTACTCCACCAATCATCATCATTTAAATCAATGAAACCAAATTGCCACGCAAGATAATATTTTTCCCATTCAAGACTATCTATTTCTTCAGTAGGCATTTTAGTCTTGACTAAAACCTTATCAAAATACTCATGCTCTCCATCCCTATTGTGATCTGTAATTAAATAATATCTCATGCACCATACCTTTTGCGTTCTTCTCTAGCATTGACCATCTTAGTTCTCCATTCCTCAAAACCAATCTCTAATGCTTTTAATTGCACCTTACAAGAAGATAAGAATCCTTTAGCGACTCCTACCTTTAATCTAGCTTGATACAATTCATCTTGATTCTCAGCGTAAGTTTCTTGTGCAATATTAGTTTTATGACCCATAGACATTGCTTTAGTCTTTAATACAGCAAATATCTTTTTTACATCTGCCTCAGATTTAAACAACTCATACTCAGCTTTCTCTATAACTGGTGCAAGATTTCTAATTTCTTGCATCCAGTTTTCTTGTTGTTGCTCATCCATTAATCTCTATCCCACTTACAATTAATGATGTCGTCAAAGACTTTTGGTTTAAACTTTTTCATAAAATAAAAAAATATAAGAGAGCCAGCATACAAAAATGCCAAAATTAATAAAAAATTTATAAAAAGATCAAACATCATAACCCCTCTCTTGCAGTTTAGTTCTTTGCTTTTCAGTAAGTTTTTTTGTAGCTTTTTTTACCTCTTCTCTATTAGATTGATATTTATTCCATTCCATAGTTTCTAGTTCTTTCTTATGATTTAAATTGCCTTGATAATAATGAAACGCTAACTTTTTATCTTTTTCTTCTTCTTGCAATTCTGCTTTTCTTCTTCTTACAAGTGCTTTTTTATCTGGATATGCCATTGAGAATCCCCCTATCTTCAATTATTTTTTGTACAGTTTCACTGTGTTTAAATTCTAAGTATTGCATCAAAACGTCATGTGATTCTTTGCCATACTTACTTCTCAGTTCTGTCAGCAACTCTTGGTAAGCTGACAGGAATTGGAAAAATATATACTCGTCTATATTATTTTCCAACTCCATTACATCTTCTTTAGTTCCAAGCATACTAGAAAGGAATGTCATCATCAGAGAATGTAGGCTCTGCTTTTGGTTGTTCCTGTTTCTTAGGCATAGGAATGTCCATTCTTGCATACTTATAGTCCTTGCCATTCTTGGAAGTCCTATCCCATAAGGCAACTCTTAACTCTGGTGTTGCACCAGACTTTACCTTTTCTACTAACTCTTTTAAGAGTTCTTTAGGTAATTCGATAGTACCAGTCCAGTCTGGTTGTTTCTCGTTATCCTTATAGTCGTTGGTGAAAATTGCACCATCACATTGTACTTTGTCCATTTAGCTTTCCTCCTTTTTATCAAGCTGTTTAACAAATTCAGCAATCTTCTCTTGGAAAGAATCATGCTGTTCCCTATAGTGTTCTTTGATATAAGCTATATCTTCCATGTTTGCCTTGTACATAGACCTTATAGAATCCTTATCATCTAAACCTTTAGCTATGGTAAGAATCCCATTGATTTTAGCCACTGCCCATGCTTCTGATTTATCATCATCAACATTCTTAGGTTCTTCTTTAGGCTCTACTTTTGGTTCTGCTTTAGCTTTTTTGACTGGTTTAGATTCTTTATCATCACTGGTTGGTAAATCTTCACCACCATAGATGTAATGCCCTAGACCAAACATAGCCAAACACTTAACAAGACAACGCATTTTAGTATCGCTAACTTGTCTTGAGTTAGGATTCTGAATAGCATTGTTTCTATTATCCATGACTGGTAGCCACATATCCCTAATAAGAGTTCCTATCTTAACTTGGCATCTTACTTCTGCTGTACCATCTGGCATCTGCACATAAGGAATACCACTATCTTTTTGTTCATAGAACCTTACTTGTGCATCTGGATAGTTCTCCATGAGAATACCCCACGCCCATGCCCATGATAAATAAGACAAGTTCATCTTCTTTTCTATGTGGTCACTACAATCAACTTTTGATAACGTATCCCACACATCTTTATAGCTAAGTTCTTTAGCCATTGTTTACCTCCTCTTGGTATTGATTACAAAACTCAGCGACATTACAGTAATTACCTGTGCAACGCATACACTCTCCCTTAGAATGTTCTATTGACACGTTTGTAAGATCGCCATCCTTTATATACTTCTCAGCATCATCAAGACTAGGTAAAACCCTAACAGCAGTTTTCCTACCTTTCTTCATAACCCTGTAAGTATCTTCTTTCTTCCACCTTTCCTCGTCAGAACACAAGGGAAGTTCATCATTCATCAAAGCACTTAACTCTGAATCTTGATGTAGTGAAACTCTTTCTTTTATAAACTTTGTTTGATCTTCGTAAGACCAAACTGGTATCTCAACGACAGTAATAGCACTAACTGGATAATCACCCCCACGTCTTTGACGTTCACGCTTGTTCCAGTCTCTGGCTACAGCAATAATATTTAACTGGTCAATAGTTTCTCCTGTGTTGTGTTTGTGTAGCCAAGCATAACAATTCAGTTGTTGTTCCCAATCTGATTTGCCACCTTTCATTGCAGACATAATAGTCCATACAGAAGTTACCTTATAATCTTTTAAAGTGTTTTCATCTTTTGCCAAGCTATCTGTTTGACCACTGATAGTCCACCCATTTACATCTGCAAAGTATCTTTGCTCAGTAACAGTATCGTCATGGTTTTCGTTGGCTCTTTCTAATACAGCATGGATGCCTTGTCCTAAAAGTTTCCATACCTCGTCTGAATAATCTACAGTGATTTGTTCTTGATGTTGATCGTTTAATAATCTAATTCTAGGAGGTTGCAATAAACCAGTAACAGATATAACTGATTCCCCTTTGGTGTATTGATCGTTCTTTAATGCTCTGATGATCTCTACTGGTACATTGTGTTTGTTTGTATATTTCATTTTTTAATATATATCCAAAAAGTTATTGCCCACACTAAAATAAATAAAGGTATAAATAATAGTTCTATCACTTACCCTTATTATTTCTATGCAATACTGTTATTTTTTTATTGGTTGTTTCAAACCACACTTTTTTTTCTTTCATACTTTCAGCAACAAGTTTTATACAGTCATCAAACTCCAACGTGCCAAAGTCGATATCATTTCTAGTGATAACAGCTTTAATTGTTACTTGGTTCGCCATATACCTACACCATTTGGTCTTTGTGCTACAGTAAAATTTTTGCTTTCATTCTTTTTCTTATATCTAAGAACGAAATTCCTAATAGTTTTGATCTCAGTTTTAATTTTATCTGTTGCCATAGGCACAAGCACCATTTCACCTTTCTTTAAATCGTCTAGTGGTAGATCATATTTTCTTGGTTTACCTCTATTCTTAGGAATTGGCACTCCACTTTTTATTTCAAACTCCATTAAACATCTCCATTTTTTACTTTATTGATTAATTTTTTAGCTTTAGCATTTACAGACTTAGCTTCCTCTAACATCTCTGATGCACAAACATTGTATAAAAAAGCCTTAGTAACAGCTTTGTCATCATTGCGAAAAGCAATTAAATACTTGAGTTGTTTTGCCTTGTTGATACCAGTATCTTTGTGTACTTCATCTAAAATATCCCAAAGATTTTTATCTACCTCAACATTGATAAATGCCATAAACTTTTCTCTCTCAATAAATGTTTATAAGATAATGTTATGATGATGTGTTGCATTTGTCAATAAGATTATTTAGTATAGATAAATATGAATGAATCTACAAAACAAGAAAAAAAATTAGATAGTTTGGTACTTAAACAAGCAGTCAGAGATTTAGCTTCTAAAGATGTAGATTTATCCACTAATGCAGAGGACTACTTTTATTCAAAAGATTTTAAACAGCTATGTGAAAGGCTAGACATTGATATTGAAATCATGCGTAAAGCCATTAGGGAATTAGTTGAATATCCAATTATATCTAAAAAGAAAATTGCTAATGATATAGCGAGAATGATAGATAAGAGTTTTATGCACTTAGATAATTATTAGTAGGTACATACTATATATATGTACTTACTAGTTTTTTTTATTAGTAGGTAACTACTAAAGTAGTTAATTATATACATAGTAAGGAGGTTAAATATGTATGTCAATCAAAAAGTAGAAAATTCAACAAGTGATTTGCCAATAGGACAACACAAAATTAGTTGCCCAGATTGTCAAGGCACTAGATCAAAAAACAAAAGAGACAAACCTTTATCTGTAAATATAGATTCAGAGAGGGTTGTTTTTAATTGTCATCACTGTGGCAGTAACGGAGTTATATCAAAAAAAAGGAGTTTTAAAATGGAGGTTGTAAAAGAACCAGTTAAAAATGTAAAAGTTGTCAAGCCAAAGAAAGAAACAGAGGGAGAATCAGCTAAGTGGTTGGCAGAAAGAGGTATATGTTTGCAAACTGCAATCACATCTGGTTGCATCCCAGCTCAAAAGAAATATAAACCAGTCATAGGTTTTTCCTACCTTGACGAGGATGGCAAAGTCATTGCTATGAAGTATCGCAGTGCAAATGGCGACAAGATGTTCTGGTGGGAGGGCAGTGAAAACAGATTGTGGGGTTTGAATCCAAAGAACAAAGAATTAAAAGACATTGAAGATACGATAGTCATTACAGAGGGAGAAATGGATTGTCTTGCTATCAAAACAGCTTTTAAAGACTATGCCAACATAGAAGTTTATTCAGTTCCTAATGGTGCACCAAGCAAAATTAACGATAACAAGATAGACCCAAGTGAAGATAATAAATTCAAATACATATGGGAGGATAGAGCCAAGTTCGAGAAAACAAAAAGAATAATACTGGCAACAGACAATGATTCGGCAGGTGATGTACTGGCACATGAATTGGCTAGAAGATTAAACATAGCTAGATGTTATCGTATTGATTACAAAGGACATAAAGACAGCAATGATGTCTTAATGGTCGAGGGTTCAGATGTATTAAGAAAGCAAGTTCTCAATGCAAAACCAATACCTTTACATGGACTCAACAGCATTGACCACTATCAAGAAGAGTTACAAAACCTTTATGAGCAAGGCAAACCTAGAGGTGTAACAACTGGGTTTCCAACAGTGGATGAGCTATTCACTCTGGCTACAGGAAATTTATTTGTTGTAACTGGCTATCCTGGAGATGGCAAGTCAGCATTTATTGACCAGTTAATAATCAATGTTGGCAGAACGTCTGGTTGGAAAACCTGTTACTGCTCTTTTGAAAAGCCACCAAGTCTCCATGCTGTACAACTTGCACAGGTACTAACTGGCAAACCATTCTTCGAGGGTCAGAATCCAAGAATGAATCAAGAAGAGAAAGACTTTGCTGAATCATGGATTAGAGATCACATACTGTTTCAAGACTATCTTGGAGGAGAATTGCCTACAATTGAAGCAATCCTCGAAAAAGGTCAGTCAGCAGTTATGAGATATGGCATTAGATGTTTAGTCATAGACCCTTACAACTTCATCCATAACGATAAGCACACTGGTTTAGAAACAGATATGGTTAGTGAAATGCTTACCAAAGTACAACTTTTTGCCAAGCAACATGATGTATTAGTATTTTTTGTGGCACATCCAACAAAACCATTTGTAAGAGATGGAAAAAAGAATGTCTGCACTGGTGTTGATATAGCTAAATCTATGGCATGGTTTAGTAAAGCAGACATGGGTATGACAGTCTATCGAGGTGATGAGGGAGTAGAGATTCATTGTTGGAAGTGTCGTTGGGGTTGGAATGGTAGTTTAGGCAGTGTAAAATTAACTTTCAATCCTGTTAATAATCAGTATGAACAAGCAGAAGTTATTGCAGACAACTACGACTGGGATTTCTAATCTACAGTTAAATGAAATAGGTAATGCCTACTTACATAAACATAACAAAGTAGGCATAGTTCCAATCGAAAAAAGTAGGCAAGGCAGAGCCATAGTCTACGATCAACACATAATCGACAGACTGTATATCGACAGTCATATCAACGAACAACAACATAACATACTTAATAAATATCTTTCAGTGATATCAAGGAGTGGTTGTTTTCCATCCTGCTTCCCAGACGCAAATAAAATATTTACTGGTCAATATCTAAACTCGCCTCCGAAAGCAATCATACTCGTTGGTGTACAAAAGCATTTGAGAAAAGACTTAGGCGTAAAAAATGAATCAAGATTGTGGAAAATCTTTGTAGATAACCCAAAGAAATTGAGTAAAAGGGATATTAAATTGGTTAATGCTTTAGCTGAAAGCCTTATGACCTATTGGTTTATTGGTCATCAAAATCCTGTTTCTTTGTTTCAACAAGCCCTGTCAAACCCCATTTAGGCTCAACAGGTGAAGTGTGGACTATCACTTCTTCTTTAACAACATGGTCATCAACTGTTACATTTTTATCATCAGCTAACGAATGAATCATGTGAATCATTTGTTTGTTTAGTGATCTATTTTCTTTTTTTGCCAAAGCATGAGCAAGTTTATATGTTTCTTCTGAACATCTAATGAACAGACTTTTGTGTGTCATTTTCTAAATCCTCGTAATCAATATTAATTAAACCCTCTACTTTACCTACAGCAACACTCTCTCTTCCAACTTGCCAAAACTTACCCTCTCGTAAAGTTTCTATTGCATGAGCAAGGTATTCTTTGTTGGCAACTAACAGAGGATGATCTAATAAAGTAATAGCAAAAGACATTGCATCTAATTCTGTTTCAAACAACCACACTAGATGTTTCCACTCTCCTACAGAGTTATATTTATCTTTTACATCTAGTTCAAAGGTATGTCTAATAACAGCAAACATTCAATTATTGTAAGCGAAGTGCTATCAAAATGAAAGTAAATGTTCCACATAGAACACAATATATAGTGGTTTTTTTGAAAGGAAAACACAAGATGTTGGGGATCAGGGCTGCGAACAAAACGAATATTTACTAGTCTCAGGTTTTTCTAGAAGGAGGATAAACACTAATATACTGGAACAAACGCATATGATTGCTTGGGTATTTAAAAAATATTCATATAATCAGGAAAAATCAGGTATTTTGGGCTACTTTTTGCTGTCTCAATCAATCGACTGTCTCTCGTTAATTTTTTTTAGACCAAAAAAAAGGGAAGATTTTTACATCTTCCCTTTAGGTGTTAGGTTATTACTAACTTATTAACACAGTAGGAGGTTTTAATTACTATGTTAATCAAACATACTTGAATTTAATATAGTTCAAAAGATTGCAAAACGCAATAGTTATCCACAATTTATTAACAACTTGTCCACAGGTTGTTTACATCCATATTTTTACCAGTAAATATTTTTTAACATCTCTGAGAAAAAAAGTTAACGACTACTATCACCCAACTACCAACAATCAATATATACCAGTAAATATTTATATAATCAGGTGATGCGTGAAGAGAAATTTTTGCCAAAAAAAAAGCGATAGCCACTAATTAAAGTAGCTATCGCCCATGACAATTTCTTTTGTGAGTTTGTCAAACGCACTGCTATTCGTTATTTATACCTGTTATTTATCGTTAGCATTTAATATTTATTTTGCTTGGTACTTGCACTCTAGCAACTGGCAAGTCTAGTTTTTGTTTTCAAGAGCCAAACTAACAAACTCATGCAATTTCAGTTATTTTATTTTATGTCGCATAACTGGACGCAACGTTCAAGATCGACATTCACTCAAAATTTCAACTCCTCTTCATCAGACACACTGATTAATTCATAGTCTCCACCTTGAGATTTAATTTCCTCCCACTCTTTACTGGCATCATCAGAAAAATCGCCACTTAACATTAAATTAACAGCATCTTCCTCAGATTCAGCGATTACCTCGCATCTCTCAGTAGTAGAAAAATCCATTTCAAATACATATCTTTTTATAGTCATAAAACCTCCTATTTTTATTAATCATATATGAGTTTACCAAGCTGTTCCTCAGACCTAATGACGTGAATGTCAAAATCTATTATTGGTAGCCATATATCATTGATGATATGAAAAGTCTCAGCAAAATCATTAAATGCATTTTCTTTAGATGCATGATTATCAACGACACCCATTACAGGTTGATCTGGATAACCACGATACCACCTAAAATCTTCTGCATTACCATGCTTACGTTTACTTTTGATTAAGAATTTCATAAAAAACCTCCTATTTTTTATGTATTTATTTTAAGTTCCTGTTTCGCCTATTTTTAGGCTCATCAGTGAAAAATACACATTTTTCAGACAAAAACTCAGATTTCGACCTCTCAGAATCCTCTCTATTGCATTAAGACGATAAGGGTAAGGGTCTAGCATAGGCTAGATTACCCTACCCTTAAATCGAATCAGACGTTAGTGAAACTCAGAAACGTTGACGTAAACGTTCTCTCCAAAAGGAAAGTTAGGGTCATACTCATAACCATTATGAGTTATCGCCCAAATTACAGGAACGCTTGGCTCTACTTTTGCATCCACTTCGCCATAAGCATCAGTGAAATAAATAAAGGCACATACATCATCAACGTCATCTGAATGGTCATTAAAGAGATTAAAAGGAGGGTCAAAATCTGTTCCTCCTCCACCTCTTACCTCTAGTTCAATATCTTCACCCATTGAGAGATCAAATATATCCCACCATTCACCCTCGCTATTTTTTCTTACAGTAGTGTCGCAATAGCAAACTCTTACTTTATCAATATTGCAAGATTCACATATTGCCTGTAATTCCTCAGAAAAAATGTTGAGTTCAAATTGTGAAACTGAACCACTGGTATCAATGGCAACTGCAATTTCCCCACCCTCATTAGAACGTATCTTGCTAGGTAAATTAATACCCCTCCAAGCATGACGTTTATTCAGTCTTGACCATGATTGATCTTTTAGGGTCATTGAAGTTAGCAAATCAGATAACAAGTCTTTCCAGTTAAGAGTTCCACCCTTAACAGCATCAACTCTTCCAGTCATTGAGGAAGTTCCACTCAGACTAGCGATCTTATCAGCGAAAAACACTTGCGATCTGATAGCATTAGACATCTCTTCCTTTTCAGATTCATTAAGAGGTTTACCCTCTTCGTTCACTGCATCCCATACCTCACCTATAAGTTTAGGTATGTTGGAATACTTATCATCACTTGATGATTGTGAATTGCTATCTGAATCATCAGAATTGCCATTTGCACTATTGCACTCATTTATTGCTTGTCGTAAAGCATCATCATTAGTATCAAGTTCTCGATAGACC
>Ga0213865_10001870_pt1 | contig 13452 bp, 10 predicted proteins | sample PICome_6_FD_160100 | JGI IMG/M metagenome (GOLD analysis project Ga0213865, IMG submission 160100) | Coastal seawater microbial communities near Pivers Island, North Carolina, United States - PICO282 | ecosystem: Environmental > Aquatic > Marine > Coastal | place: USA: North Carolina...
GGACCGAGTTGGACTGACCGCTGGTGTATCTGTTGTTCCGCCAGGAGCATTGCAGAGTAGCTATGTCGGGAAGGGATAAGCGCTGAAAGCATATAAGCACGAAACCCACCACAAGATGAGATTTCTTTTAAGGGTCGTAGGAGATGACTACGTCGATAGGTCACAGGTGTAAAGGCAGTAATGTCATAGCCGAGTGATACTAATTACCCATAGACCTACTGTAACCGTTTCTTTTTTACAGGTTGTTACAACTGCTATTTTTATTTGTATATTACTCAATATGATCGTATTGCACGGACGGTGTCCCCAATGACACCCCCGTGATTCGAAATCTTGACCAACCCCAAGATTTCGGACAACGATAAGGTGGCTATTGCATTGGGGCTCACCTCTTCCCATCCCGAACAGAGAAGTTAAGCCCAATAGCGCAGATGGTACTGCCATTGGTGGGAGAGTATGTCGCCGCCTTCTTCGAACCCCTTCACAATCGTGAAGGGGTTTTTTATTTCTACCCTGTTTTACTTTGGCTAAATCTCAAAAAGATATTGAAATTTAAAATACAATTGACTGCTGTCTATGTCCAGATTGCCAGCAATTTCTCCTTCTCCATATCCCTGACTGCCACCAACAAATAATACCGTGAACGGATTTGGGTTCCATTTCAATAGGGGTTGAATAAACAAGGTGTCATCAAATTCATTGTACTCACTCACGAGACGAAACGACAAGTCTTTATTAAATTGATAGTTTGTAATGAATCGTGCAATATATCCTTTGTAGTATAAACTGTTGTCCTCTTTTGATCGCATTTGTGAATAACGAATCGACTGACCAATTCTCAGCTTTGGCGTGAGTTGAAAACTGTTAAACGAACCGATAAAAAACTGTTTGCCAACCGCTGGATTTTCTTCATCATACCGCAATTGATCCCCAATGGATACAAATGACCGCAAACGAAGTGCTTCATTTGGACTATATCCAGTAAACATGCTGTATTGCATCATATTTTGCCCTACGAACCCTTCGTATTCTTCTTCCAGAATGCGTACAATATTTAATTGACTCTCCCAATTTCCTTTCCACACGATATTGGCGTTACTAAATAGATCAACATATTTGGGTGTTCCTTCGTAATTGTAGCTTAACTCTGAGCCCAAATTCACTCTGAATTGCTGAATAGGTGCATTTTTGCTTTTTGGATATGCCACATACTGCTGAACAAACTCTGCGTTTCGAAGGTTGTTTTGCGTGACAAAACCTAAGGGCGTTTCAAAATTAGGACTGTACTGCGAGTAGTTGAAAAAAGTGTTCCAATGTTTGGTTGTTCGATCCAAGGAAACGAACAGTCCGTCCCCATTTTTTGACTCACCATCTAGCGCTACTGTTTTTTTTCCTTGCATGTCATTACTCTCAATCCAGTCTTTTACAGGTTCTTCAATCGATGAAAAGTTCCACTCTACATTCAGAGAATACATTTCTGCGAAACGCAATCTACTATTTATTCCCATGAGTTGGCCGTGACCACCGCCATGAAAAAATCGATTTGTTGACAAAAACCCTAGATGTGATCCCCCTTCGAATGTGCGCTGATAGCCGAGTATATTTGCCCAAGCCTCGTTTCCCTCACCGGAATAAGATTGATTTTCTCCAGCGATGAGGTAGGGTGCATTTTCATCATATGCAGTCAACCAATATAATCGTTGATTTTTTCCTTGATGAATGAGCTTTGTTGATGCGATTGGATTGTTGATACTTCTGGTGTATACTGCCTCCTGATTGGAGTTGATGATGTCATTCCCTTCATTGAAGTATGGCCGCTTTTCAGGGAAAAATAATGCAAAGGTGTTGTTTGCGTCGATTTGTGATACGTCGGCCTCAATCTGAGAAAAGTCAGGATTAAGTGTCAATTCTAAGGTCGTATTACTTGACAAGTCAAAAAGCCCACTGAGTCCGATTGTACCTTTTGGATTTTGTTGTTGAAAGTCACCATTTTCCCGATAACCAGCTTGTCCTAAAAACACATAGGGTAAAAGATTTATTCTTTTATTTGAGGTCACATTATGCAGTGTAATCCGATCTGGGGTTTGGCAAACCACACATGGATTTGAGCGATCATAAGCAAAGTTGATCATCTGTATTCTTGTATTATTTGCATAACCCGAACGCCCAAACACCACAGCCCATTCCATGGTTTCAGCAGGTGTGAATTGAAGTCCACTTATCGGAATTTTAAACTCTACATGATAAGCGTTATCGTGCTTTGAGGCCTTGGTTTCATAGAACAGATTGTATTCATCATTGTTGCCGTTTGGTAGAATTTTTAAATCGAACTGACTTCCATCTGGATTTGAACCAAGGACAATCATGTTCCGACCATCTCCATAGGTGTCGATTCCGATGGCGACATTATCATCACCACCGATTTGGTCTCGACTTCGGATGGAAGATCGAAGCTCATTCATATTTGCAAACGCGATAAACCCAACAAATAAATCATTGCCGACTTGATGAACAAATACTTCTGTTTTGTAATGGGCTGGACCATTGTCAGAAGGTTCTATTTCGTATGGGATGGAAAACTGTTGTGCGTCTTGCCACTCTTCAGCGGAGACTACACCATCAAATACAGGTTGTTGGGCAATAACAAATAAACTACAGAGAGGAATTAAGATTCTAAGCATTTTTGGAGCTTTATGCGAAGATAACGCAATTTAGATCAGTCTATTTCATAAATAGATGTTAATGTTGCAGTATGGATAAACCGATCCCGATTACAATGACCAAAAGTTTTGAGATGTTAAACTTGTGATTTTCTGTACTTTCAAACAATATCGTGGTTGAGATATGAAGTAAAACCCCGACAACGAGAGCAGTGATATGTACACTGTATGGCTGCAAAATTGGGGTGTAGATATTGAGATAACTTCCCAAGGGGGTCATGATTGCAAATCCAATGAGAATGATCACTTTTTTCGAAAAGTTAAAGTTTGTCTGCCATATTGCTAGGGTGAGCAACATCGCTATCGGAAGTTTATGGATGACAATTGCCCATAACAGATCATTGTGTTTGTGAATGGGAAATCCTTCAATAAAAGCGTGTAAATAAAGCCCAGTCACAAGTGTCATCGGAATTCTCTTTTCGCTTGTATGGATATGACCATGCTCGGCACCTTTTGACAATTGCTCCAACACAATTTGGATGATAATCCCAGCGAGAATCCAATAGCTGATATGCTCATTGCCGTTGGCAAATACGGATGGCAGCAAAGAGGTTAGGGTAGTGCCAAGTAAGAAAGCACCGCTAAACGCCAACAATAATTTGATCGATCGAAGCTCTTTTGGTTGCCAAAAAAATATGACTAAACTGCCAACAAGCACAGCGAATATTGGAAGAAAGTAAATGTTCATTGAAATATAAGGATTTGTCGGTTAGATAACTCCTTGTCATATGCCTGGAGTTGATAATCACCAAACAAATCTACTAATTGGAGATTTGCTTGAGAAAACAAAGTAATAAAATCGTTGATTTCTAACAATTCTACTTGCTCTTGAAACTGATAATTGTGTTTATTGACTTGAAACTGAATGTCCTTACAAAGCCATTTGCCTTTTGTGTAGCGTTGAATCGAAAATTTTATCCCATCACGCTCAATACTTTCTTCTTTGACCAGATTAGCTAGGACCCAACTTGGATTTAAAAAATCAATTACCCCGACACCATTAGGCGCCAACTGCGCACGAAAGGATTTTAGCGTTCGAATGTTATCTTGTGGGTCTTTGAAATAGCCAAAGCTGGTAAATAGATTAAACACATGAGAAAACTGTGTGTCTAAGGGTTTGCGCATATCGTGAACCATAAACTGCAAAGCATCACTTGCCTGCTTATTTTTGGCTTCTTCTTCGGCATATTTGATATTTTCTGGAGACAAGTCGATCCCAGTTACCGAGTACCCATGACGATACAGTTCGAGGGCATGACGCCCACGTCCACAAGCAATATCAAGGATATGTGAGTCTTTAGCAGGCTGAATCAAATCGATAAGTCGCGAAACAAAGTCGGCGGCCTCTTGATGGTTTCGGTGAGAATAAAGTGAATGGTAATAGGGTGAGTCAAACCAAGACGAGTACCACTCTTTTGCGTTGTGCATAATTGCAAAAATAAGCAATAGTTATGAGGGAATCGGCAATCGTTATGTATTCGTCATTACTTTGGCCTTTTGTCTAATCCAGCAAAGGATTCCCTACCTTTGCAAGATGAAGCAAGTCCAGTTTGATATGATTGCTAAAACCTTATTTGGGCTTGAGCAAGTTTTGGAAAATGAACTCAAACTTTTGGGAGCAACATCTGTCAAACAAGGCGTACGAAATGTCCGTTTTCGGGGTGATACGGGCTTTCTATACAAGGCCAACCTCTGTTGTCGTACGGCATTGCGAATTTTAAAACCGATCTACTTCGATCAAGTCAAGACAGCGGACTCATATTATCACAGTTTATCACGACTTCCTTGGGAAGAACACATGACAATCGATACGCGCTTTTCCATACAGGTTACCCAGTCTGTTCCTATGTTTCGCAATACGATGTTTGCAGCCCAACGTGCAAAGGATGCATTGGTTGATCGATTTCGCAAACGCTTGGGTAATCGACCCAGTGTCGGGAGGGAAGACCCAGACATCACCTTTTTTATTCATATTTCACCCAAAGGAATGGAAGTATCGATTGATAGTTCTGGTAAACCTCTCAATCAGCGTGGGTATCGAATGGAGACCAATATCGCTCCAATCAATGAGGTATTAGCTGCGGGACTTGTAACGCTTTCTGGTTGGAAACACACCAGCCCGTTGCTCGATCCCATGTGCGGTAGTGGAACCCTGCTTATTGAAGCAGCCATGCAGGCCTGTAATATCCCTTCGCAAATCAACCGTAAGCAGTTTGCGTTTGAGAAATGGAACGACTATGACGCAGATTTATTTGCCACCATCCGTGAGGCCATGCTCAATCGGGTCAAAGAATGTTTTGTACCTCTTATGGGTTATGACAAAGCCCCATCTGCTGTGCGAAAAGCACAACAAAATATAGAAGCAGCTAACCTCTCGGATTATATCAGTATCGGACGAAGAGACTTTTTTAAAACCAAAAAGGAACATCCTGAACAACACCTTCATGTCCTGACCAATCCACCCTATGGCGAACGATTGACCGTTGAAACGGATGTATTTTACAAGCAAATGGGAGATACCTTCAAACAAAAATACCCCAATACAGATGTGTGGATGATTACAGCGAGCACAGAAGGACTTAAAAACTTTGGTTTGCGAACATCTCGTAAAATAAAACTGTTTAACGGAAAATTGGAAAGCAGACTCGTTTGCTATCCGATTTTTGAACGCCCAAACCAGGAGCAAACACAAGACTCTTCCCCTAACTAGGGCTGACAATAAATCTTGTCAAATAATTTAAAAATTTAATGTTTTAATGTTTAAATAATTTTAAAATCATAAATTCCGATATAAAATATATAAGAAAAATCTGATATCTAACATTACCATTTCTGACACAAAAAAAAACAAAAAAAAACCGTTTCATCCCTAAATTAATGGGTGTTCACATCAAAAATCAGCTGTTTCAGAACAATAATGACAATTTTTACTATGTCTCTATGGTTGTTAACGGCGACTGGCTCGTCGTACGTTATGACAAAGCCGATATCAATCTAGAAAAGGAAGCGACAAACACAAACAATCCCAGTCAGACAACCCAGCCCACTACCATAGCCATTTGTACGGGGCTGACTTATGAATAGAAATTTATTCTATAATCAGCTTACGAATGACTTTGCTTTTGTTTTTTGAGGTGATTTCTACAAAATAAAGCCCTTTGGTCTGATTGCCTAAATCAATCTCTTTCTTGGACTGCTCTACGAAGAAGTTGTTGTCGTATACTTGTTTACCGTCAATGGAATAAATTTTAATATTTTCAAGTTGATACAGTCCATTTGTATCAATGGTAAACAATCCATTAGTTGGGTTGGGATAGATTGCAATATCAAGGGCGATATCATTTTCGGAATTCAAAGCGAATCCTTCAACGATAAAATCGTCAATCACTGCACCCTCTTCATTTACATAGGCGTCTGCAGCCAAATGAAAGCGGAAGATGATGTTTTCTGAGAGCATGCTTTGGTTTAGACTATAGGTGTATTCTTTGAGTTCAGAATCAAAACCGTTATATGCGTCTATGGTTGACCAGCTTTGTCCATTGTCTATTGAGTATTGTAAATAGATGAAATCATAACCCGTTTCTAATTCATATGCTAGATAAAATCCAATTGTGCCACTTTCCAATTGGCTTAAGTCATAACATGGCGACACCAAACTCGACGAGGATCTATCGGGATGATTTCCTTCCAAATTTGTTGCATAGGCAGTGGTCCCTGAATTCACTTGATTGAGAGATTCGCCAGAGGGAACACCCTTTTCCCAAACAGGATTTCCTACGATTAACCAGTCATCTTCATTGCTTTCAAATAAATAGGTTGTATTTGCTTGACCATACGAGTTAGGCGGGTCAAGAACTTCGAAGTTTACAGTGCCGACATTGTTAATTACCAGCGTTTCACTCGGATTAGATAAGCTAACAGATAGCGAGTTCTCTCCAAAATTTATGGATTGTTGAAGACTAGGGGTAATCGATATCTTCTGACCAGGTGCCAGATTTCCTGCCCAATTTTCTACCCCTTGGGACTGACCATTTAGAATTGTTTCACTTGAAAAAGTTGATATCGATGAGGTTCCATTATTATACACATCAAAACTCAGTTGGAAATCATTTTCACATCTAAAATCTGAACCAACCCCTGAACTGATCTGAACCAAATCGAGGTCATAGCTCGGGCGAGTTACTGCAGGAATTGGCGTTTGCCAAATTCCTCTTCCATAGGTGGATACAGTTAGGATATTATCTTGTGGATTGATTTCCATATCAGACACTTTGACATTTGGTAAATCGCTTGAAATCGAATACCAACCATTGACTTGATTGTCGGTGTAATACACCCCGAGAATTGTCCCGAGATAAAGTGAATCATCAGCGCTGTATTGTTGATGGCTTATACTCTGTGCCGATTCTAGGCCAGTGCTTTCTGAAGTAAAGTTTTGCCCTTGGTCCGCTGATGAGTAAAGCGTTCCAGAGCTGAGTACCCAAACCTGATTGTTATTTGTTTTGTGAATTTCAATATCTCGAACTAAATGATATGTTTGCAAGATATTTGTAAATGTGAGACCCCCGTCTGTACTTTTAAACACATTGTATTCTGTCGCAACATAGATGTTATTGATATTGATTGGATCGATTGTTAGCAGTCTTAGATTATGACCGAAGTCGTGATTAGACAATTGTTTCCAAAGTCCTCCGTTCAACACGTACAGCTGGTCATATCCAGCATAAAGATCACCACTTTTTGCAAATTCTAGAGGTGTCACCCATTCCCCTTTATCAGGGCCTGAAGCGATATATTCACGGCTTGACCAACCACCATCACCACCAGTAGTGGTGCGGTATAAGCTTCCTCCGTATTGCGTCATTCCATAGTAGGTGTTTTCATCGAATGGATAAACGGCAGTTCCCATGCCATCTCCGCCGTGATAACTGTTCCAGTTGTTTCCAGAAAGGGCAAAACCGCCACAATCTTGCAAACCACCAGCAAGTTTTGATGAATCTGGACGAGAAGTTGAAACTGTATAGATTTGAGCGATAGAGAGGGTATTGCTTATATCTTCAAAATTAGCCCCATCATCAGCTGAGCGATAAACACCTCCGTCAGTTCCCGCATACAAAACGCCATCGAAATAGCGCAGAAAGTGAATATCGGCATGAGTAAAATTTTGATTCTTATATCTCCAGTCATTGAGCTGTGAAAAATTGTTACCTCCATCGGTTGATTTCCAAATATCCAAGGCGCCAACGAAAATTGCATTCTCATCGTCTTCTGATACTGTCAATGCCATATTGTACCAAACCTGTGAACTATTGAAAATATCACTATTCTGATTTGTTTTTGAAAAACTAAGACCTGAATTTTCTGAGACATAAAGCCCTTGAAATTCTTGTTCATATATTGAGCCATATGCTTTTAACACATAAACTTTTTCTGGGTTAGCATCTGTTACCTCAACTTGAATTCTCCCTGGGTCTGAGGGGATGGTTTCAATTTCAACAAAGCTTTCTCCATGATCTGTCGATAGATAGAATGTTGATGCATTGTAGTTATAGGCAACAGCATATAATGTATCCCCATTATCTCCAGGCTTAAATCGAAAATCAACAACGTTTCCTTGGAGTTTAATCTCCCAATTGTCTCCACCATCTTCAGATTTTTGGAGCCCTTCAGTTGAGGCAACCCATATATGATTATTATTACTTGGATCAATAAAAATCTCATTGGTTGTTTTATAATTTGTATACAGATAAGTCAGCCCAGTTGTGTTCCATGTCTGCCCACCATCTATACTTTTCATTACCCCAACACTGTAGGAGTCACCTGCATCGTCATCCCCTGTGGTAATATAGACGATATTACTATCTGTAGGGTCGATTGCAATTCCCGAAACCCCAATTTGTGGTAGGTTGTCGGAGAGGGGTATCCAGTTGACGCCATCATCGGTTGATTTCCAAATGCCTCCCGCAGGTGCGCCAATGTAAAGTGTTTGTGGGTTATTGGGGTCTTTAATAATGGCATTTACACGACCTTGACCGCTAGTAGAAACCGAAGAGTTGGTCACCACTGCTGGGCCTAGATTAGACCAGTTAATGGTATTTTCATCTGGAACTCCAAGTGGAGCTTGTTGTGACTCTGCGCCTTGTTTTCTTTCCCATGCTTCCCACAACACGGCTGGAGGAGCAATCGTACCATCTTCCTGCAAATAGTCTTGCCAGTGGTGTGCCCAGCGCTTAAAAGGTTTATATCCACTCCCTTTTACTGTGTAATCTTTCCCTTCCCAATATGCGTCAAAAGCACTTTCAATATCCGATAATTTTGGTGTTTGTTGTTGTGCTGATTGTCGAACAAGTCCTGAAGAACCCATCGTTGGACTCACAAAATTTTTGGTATATGGATTGGTCGGGCTAATTACTTGCCCAAAACTTAAAATTGGGATTATAATTAATAATAAATTGAACCAAATTGTAAATTTCTTATTCATAAGCCTTACAATAAATCCGGGCGTAATTTTTTTGTCCGCTCGACAGCTTGTTGCTCTCTCCATTGCTCTACTTTTGGCGTATTTCCAGACGTGAGTATATCGGGAACTTTATGTCCCTTATAGTCAGCAGGGCGGGTATAAATCGGCGGAGCAAGAAGATTGTCTTGAAAAGAATCGGTCAAAGCAGAGGTTTCGTTTCCAAGCACTCCTGGAATGAGTCGGATGATGGCATCACAAAAGACGGCAGCTGCGAGTTCTCCACCAGAAAGCACATAATCTCCAACAGAGATTTCGTCAGTCACGAATAGGTCTCTCACACGCTGGTCAACGCCTTTGTAGTGTCCACATAGAATAATCATATTCTTAAAAAGTGAACAGCGATTGGCAATTTTTTGATTCAGTTGCTGACCATCTGGAGTCATGTATACAATCGCATCGTAGTCTCGTTCACTCTGTAGAGCTTCAATGCATTTGGCAATGGGTTCAATCATCAAAACCATACCAGCACCCCCGCCATAAGGGTAATCATCTACCTTTTTGTATTTGTTAGCAGAATAATCTCGAATATTATGAAGATGAATTTCTACGCACTTCGCATCTTGTGCCCGTTTGAGGATCGAGGCTTCAAACGGACTTCTAAGAAGTTCAGGAACAACAGAAAGAATATCTATGCGCATACAGCAAAGATGGCATTTTAAAGCGACATCAAAAATTTAGAAAAGCAAACGATTGTTTAAAACATATTTTTGTCAATCAAAAAAGAATCGAAAACGCTCTTGGTCTTTATTCATAAATTCGATTTCATAAATTTCGTTTTCCTCAATTTTCCTTAAATCATCTGTCGATTCGATTGCTGTACCATTGATCGATTGTATCAAAATACCCTGACCGATACCCCGTCTGCGTAAACGTTCGTTTCGATTACTAGCGATTTTAACACCTTTTTTCACACCAAAACGATCAGCTTCGTCAGCTGTGAGGTCTTTCAAGCGCATTCCAAAGTAATCAAAAAACGGATTTGGCTTGAGCGTAACGATTGTTGTCATGGTATCTCCGTTTCGTAGATATGTGACTTTTATTTTATCACCAGGGCGTTTGCTGTTGAGATAGCCTGTCATATCTGCAAACGAGCTGACTTTGGTGTCGTCCACCCCAATAATAATATCCTCTGATTGCAGTCCAGCTTCCTTGGCGCCCATGCCATCTTCTACAGAGGCGATATAAAATCCTTCGGTTGTGTCGAGATTATATTCTTTTGAAATCCGATCATTGAGCCCATTTCCACTGACGCCAAGGAGTGCCTTTTGCACACCTCCATATTCAATAATATCCTCATAAACTTTACGTGCAATGTTACTTGGAACGGCAAAGGAATACCCAATAAATGTTCCCATTCCATTGCTTGTGATGGCTGTATTGATACCGATTAAATCGCCATTGGTGTTGACCAAAGCACCTCCACTATTTCCAGAGTTTACAGCAGCATCGGTTTGTATAAAGGATTGATTTGTTGCGTCATATGGATTCAAATCACGTGCCTTCGCACTGATGATTCCAGCAGTAACCGTTGAGTTTAAATTGAATGGATTACCAACTGCAAGTACCCACTCGCCAATTCGCGTTTGGTCAGAGTCTGCAAAACGCACATAAGGAAATGGAACATCGCCGATAATTTTTAGCACCGCAATATCTGAGCTCGGGTCTGTGCCAATCAAATCAGCAGAAAACACCCGGTTGTCATTGGTTGTAACTTCGATTTGGTCTGCATCTTCAATTACGTGATTGTTAGTGATCAAGTACCCGTCAGGCGAAACAATGACTCCAGACCCCATCCCGATGCGGGGATAGTTTTTTGGCGAACTGTAAAAGAGATCCCATAAACTATAGGATTGTGAACTGCTTTTGCCCGTATTTGTAATGTGAACGACTGCGTCAATGGTGCGGCTAACGGCCACTGTAAAATCTGTATTTTCTGCAGAATCCCGGACCACAATTGGCGATTCATAGGACGTTTGCACCATAGGTGTTGCTTGTGGGGTAACAATGATTTCTTTTGTAGAGAACGCAAAATGATATGCACCGATCAGTATTCCTGCCGCACATAATGAAATGAAAAAGTGACGTATTAAAGAAGGCATAACGATTATTTTTTTAACAAAATTAGCAGATATCGTGCCATGTTTTCATTTTTTAACTTCATTTTAACATCCTTTTTATCCATGAAAATTAAGCGATATATTTACACCGTGAAAATTCCGTTTTTTAAATATCAAGGCACTGGAAACGATTTTGTGATGATTGATAGTCGCATGGGTGTATTTCCATTGGAAGACAAACAGCGTATTGCTGCAATTTGTGACAGACGTTTTGGTGTAGGTGCTGATGGGGTTATCGTACTCCAAAATCACAATACAGCCGATTTTGTGATGCATTATTTTAATGCGGATGGTCAGCTTGGTTCGTTTTGTGGAAATGGGGGAAGGTGTGTCGTTGCTTTTGCGAAGCATTTAGGGATTATTGACAAACAAACAAATTTTGCTGCTTTTGATGGGTTCCATGATGCCACGATCAGCGGAAACATAGTTTCGCTTTCTATGCGAGATGTCGATCATGTACAGACGTATCCTACTCATACTTTTTTGGATACAGGCTCTCCTCATCATATTGAGTTTGTCAAAGAGACCAAGAATCTAGATGTACGTACACAAGGTGCATTGATTGCCCACAACGATACCTATGGTGAAAAAGGGACGAATGTAAACTTTGTAGAGGTTGGAGAAGCTAGGGAAATTCAGGTACGCACGTTTGAAAGAGGTGTTGAAAATGAAACCTTATCCTGCGGCACTGGAGTTACTGCGGCTGCTTTGGCAGCATTTTCTACGGGCAAAGTCACAAATAGTAAAATTGAAGTTCACACGCTTGGCGGTGTTTTGACCGTGTCTTTTAGCCCTAGTGGTAAAGGGTTTTCAGACATTGTTTTGACTGGCCCTACAGAACTTGTTTTTTCAGGAACACTAGAGTTTTAATCAATGCCACAATCCATAAAACGCTCTATCCGATTTGCACTGATTGGTACTGTAATCATCTTTTTCTCACTATTGACCGTTTTTTATTTTCCTAACATAAAAGTTGCGGATACGAGTCAATCAATTTTTGTTCCAACTGGCACATCATTTTCAACATTAAAAGAGATATTGGAACCCCATTTGAGAAGTACAATTACGTTTTCATTGGCTGCAAAAGCCAAGCGGTTTGACACCCCTCGTATTGGACACTTTGTGCTGAAACCCAGTATGGGTAATCAGCAAATCATCAATGCCTTGCGTTCTGGAAACACACCAATACAAGTTGTATTTAACAACCAGCAAACCATCGCGCATCTTGCTGGCCGTGTTGCAGAACAATTGGAATTGGACAGTTTGTCTTTAACCAAGGAAATAGAGAGTCCGTATTTTATGGAGTCGGTAAACTTGAACCGAGAAGAATTGTTGAGTCTGTTTTTGCCAAATTCCTATGAAATGTATTGGAATATCTCTGCTACTGAATTTTGTCAGCGCATGCAAAGAGAAAATGATTTGTTTTGGAATGAGAGTAGAGAGTCAAAACGGAAGCGACTTAACATGAGTCGTGCTGAAGTGATCACGCTAGCGGCTATTGTGAATGAAGAATCACGAAAAGTGGATGAACGCCCTCGTGTAGCAGGGGTTTATCTCAACCGTTTGCGCAGAGGAATGAAGTTACAAGCTGACCCAACAGTAGTCTATGCGATGAAACGTCAAGCCAATGATTTTGACTTGGTAGTTCGAAGGGTCTTGTATAAAGATTTAGAAATCAAATCGCCCTACAACACCTATAAATATCGCGGATTACCTCCTGGGCCAATCACCATGCCAGATATTAGTTCGGTCGATGCTGTGTTGAACGCCGAATCCCACGACTACCTCTTTTTTGTTGTTGATCCCAAAAATCCAGGATACCATTTATTTGCGAGTACCTACAGCGAGCACCTCGCTAATCGAAAAGTGTATGTACGCTGGTTAAATGAAAATCGGATTATGCGCTAGGCCTTAAAAACAAAAAAATACTTGGTCGTTTGTGAAGATCGAGTTGGTTTGTTTTCCAATTTTTTACGGTTTTTGTCTGTATGAACTCTGTTGGTAAACTTAAATCACAGGCGACACTGAGATAGGTGTTTGGCGATAAATGATTGATCAACAATTCAAAACAACGACTGTTTCGATATGGTGTTTC
>Ga0213865_10001875_pt1 | contig 13447 bp, 16 predicted proteins | sample PICome_6_FD_160100 | JGI IMG/M metagenome (GOLD analysis project Ga0213865, IMG submission 160100) | Coastal seawater microbial communities near Pivers Island, North Carolina, United States - PICO282 | ecosystem: Environmental > Aquatic > Marine > Coastal | place: USA: North Carolina...
TAAGAATTCCTTGTTGCGAAAAGCTTTTCCTGTTACTTCATCAAAACCTAATTCTTGAGGTCTATTACGAATAACTTTATTTTTAATAATATCTCCATCTGATACCACTACCATTTTAGATGGTCTTCCAGTGCTTTTAAAATCTCTTACATTAAAAGGCAAGATACGTTTATCGTAGACAGAATTAAACTCACCTTCTAGCAGTACGCCCAAGTTTTGACTTCCATCGTTATATGTGCTTCCGTCTGGTGTTTTAGTAACCTCTGCTAAAGATATTTCAGTTGGAACACCTTCAATTTTAGAATTGGGTGAACTTCTTAGTAAAATGGTTTTTTCAATACCATTTTTTAAAGTATCTATGGGACTTGCAAAGTCAAATTTAACAAGATTGAGATTTTTTGTAATCGGATGGTTGGGGTTAGATGCTGCCAATGGTGAATACTGCCATTGTATAGGTTGCAGTTGCGCTTGACTACCTTCGCCAATTGCCAGCATAATCGGTGCGGAAAATAAATCTTTAACAAGACTAGGGTTAACACGCAATCCATATTTAAAGAAGAAATCATTTAAATTTAAATCTCTTAATATCGAGACGCTCGAATTTGTTTCGTTATACAAACTGTCTTTGTCCATAACCACTGATTCGGTAAGCCACAGACTTTTCCCTCCATTCATTGTGTATTGATCCAATACTAACTTCTCGTTTTCACTAAAAGCTTGGGTTGGTTTTGCAACTACAATCAAGTCGTAAAACCTTAACTTATCTAAAGTACCTTGTGGATTGCTGGATACACTATCTAATGTAAATTGTGCTAAATTGTAATAAGGCTTAACAGTTTGAAGAAAATCCGCTATATACAAATCATCTAGCTCGCCATTTCCTTTTAAAACTGCTATGTTTTTACTTTTAGGCTTAATTAATTTATTAAAACCATCTGCAAAAGCATATTCTAATGATTGAATAGAGTTGGTAATTTGTTCTGTTAAACTTTTTGTTATGCTACGTTTAAGTAAGGGGATTTTAACAGTTTGGTCCTTATAGCTTGCAAATGCCCATGGAAAAATAATCTCTTGAGTAACCTTGCCAGTACTATTGTCAGTATTTATAAAGGGTTCCAGGCCAGATTTTGTTAATTCATCAATGTTGCGTTGGCGCGTTGCTTCATCTTCAATAGGATTGATGTAATTGATTAATATCTGATTAGATTCTAGACTGAATTCTTCTAAAATTTGTTTGGTTTCTGAACGGATTAACCTAAATTCTGACGGAAAATCACCTTCCAAGAACATATCTATAATTAGAGGAGCGTCAATATCCTTAATTAGGTCCTTTGAGGTATCGGATAAAGTATAACGTTTATCCTTAGTAAGATCAAAGCGATGATAAACCTTACTAGCCAAAAAATTAATTATGATTAATCCTAATAAAACACCAACTACATTACGGATATTTTTATTCATCTTCTTTGTTAAACGTTATTTCTTCTTGATAATTTAATATCTTAATGAGTGTGTCATTTTTAAATTGTAACTCCGCACATTCTTTTTGATTATTGAATGCTCCAGGTTCAATTCCTATACCGTAATTCCATTTATTTTCATCAAGGTCCTTTTTAGCATCATCCCAAGAAAGCCATTCATGTTTACCGAGTATTTCTTCTATTTTGCTTTTTGAAAGCCCAATCAAAGTATCAGATTCAATAGTTTGGTCAATCATTTCATAACGTAGAGCTGGCTTATCTATCCAAGCTTCACTATTAAAATATTTTTGATGATGATAACTACTTATAATATTTACAAATGGGTAAAACACATAGTAATATGCAAACGGAGTCAGTATTAAACTTGTTAATATGGTCAGCCACTTACGTCTGTCTACTGTATTTAAAAATAAAAACAATAGTAAAAAAACTACAAACATAAAGATGATTAAAATAGGAGTAATGATCATAGTTATGATTCTTGAATTTTAAGTTTTGTAAAAAACAGAAAAGCTATTGAAATACTAATAAAGTAAATAAGATCTCTTGTGTCAATAACGCCTCGACTCATACTGTTATAGTGAGCAGACATTCCTAGATCTTCCAAATAGAATAAATCTCCTAATAAAGCATAATTTGATAAGCCTTCGAAGCCGAAATAAAAAAAGAAACAGATAAAAACTGCTATTATAAACGCAACAATTTGATTGTCTGATAATGTTGATGAAAATACGCCTATGGAGGTGTAAGCACCAATTAAAAATATTAAACCAAAGTATGACCCAATGGTACTGCCAATATCGATTCCTGTCTCAGGACTACTCAATTCTAAAATTGAATATACATATAGCAACGTGGGCAATACTGCCAATAAAATTAATACTAATGCTCCAAAATACTTTCCTAAGACTATTTGAAAATGAGTCAATGGCTTAGTTACCAATAATTCTAATGTTCCCTGTTTTTTTTCATCACTAAAACTACGCATTGTAACTGCTGGAACAAGAAAAATGAGAATCCATGGTGCTAAAAGAAAAAATGAAGATAGACTGGCTTCACTAGCATTAAAAACATTGAAATTGCCTTTAAACAACCAAAGAAACAAACCATTTAATAAAAGAAAAACACCTATCACCAAATAACCAATAGGTGATGCAAAAAATGTATTTATCTCTTTTTTTAAAATAGCTAACATTATGAATTATTAATTTAAACTTTCAATTTTATCTACACTCCAAGCCTCTGGTTTAGCATTGAAAAATGGTTTTGTTTTTGCCCAAACTGCTTTAAACAGATCTGAATTTCTATAAGCGCTTAATGATTTTTCAGAATCCCAATAACTATATGTAAAAAAGATATTTGTATTGTTTTTATCTCTATATAATTCTAATAGATTACATCCTGAAAACGCCCTTATTTTATTTTTATTGATCTCAAAATTAGCAATGAATTCATCAATTCTACTAGGTTCAAAACTCATTTTTACAATTCTTACTAACACAGTCTAAGTTTTATTAAAGTTGACGGTAACGGTATCCATTGTTTTTAAGCCCATTAAGGTAGATGCACTTCCTGTAGTACTGCAATTACTTTTATAAACTGCAATTTCTAGATAATCTGATGAATTAAAGACTACCATTCCTTTGCCTTCATCATTTCGTCTAGATTCCTCAATGTCAAAATTTACGATATCGCTGTATTTGTTATAAACCCTACTGAATTTATGGTTGCGAGCAGAAATTTCAAAAGACCTCGTTTTTTGAATGTTTTCAAAAAAAATCCGTTTAATATTGGTAACTACATTACCATAGTTGTCTATATAGATAACACTACCTATAATTTGATTTTTTTCATCATTAACAAAGGGCACTAAATTCTTAATTGGTTTAATGTTGTTAATAACTTTTCCTATAACCTCTAGAGTACCTCCTCGAGCGATATGACAGGCGACTTTTACAAAAATGTCTAAAACAGGAAAACTTGTCTCAATCTTGTCATGTATATTTATTTCTACAATCTTTTCTGGTGCTATTTCAGCGCAAATCATACTCATTATCCCATTGTTAGCACAGATAAAGTAATGATCGTCTAATTTTATTGCAATATGCTTATTTTCAGGACTTAACTCTGAGTCAATACCTATAACATGAATGGTTCCTTTAGGGAAACTGCTATAAGCATTCAAAATTATATATGCAGCTTCAGAAATATTAAAAGGAGAAACGGAATGAGAAATATCTACAATTTTTGTGTCAGAAAGTTCACTATATATAGCACCTTTAATTGCTCCGGCAAAGTGGTCTTTTTCTCCAAAATCAGTCGTTAAAGTGATTATTGCCATGAATTAATTGTTGATAATTTTTTTAAGAAACCTGATAGTAAAATTGCTAGATTTGTGTGACTACAAAACTAATAAAAGAAAACAGATTAAAATACTAAATCCTTCACGCTTTTGAATGAAATTATACTAGAACTAGAAGAAATTACTCCCAAAGAATTCTTCGGTGCCCAAAATGCAAATATTGAACTTTTAAAGAAGTATTTCCCAAAATTAAAAATTGTTGCTAGAGGTAATAAAATTAAAGCGTATGGCGATGAAGATCTGCTCGAGGAGTTCGACAGAAGGATGATGATGCTAATGAAGCATTTTGGTAAGTATAATAAGCTTGATGAAAATGTTATAGAGCGCATTTTAACAAGTCAAAGTAGTGATGATTATACAACTTCTGCTAAGAGTGGAGAAGTTATAGTTCATGGTGTTGGTGGTAGATTAATTAAGGCACAAACTGTAAATCAGAGAAAATTAGTTGAAAGTATTCGTAAAAACGATATGGTTTTTGCTATTGGTCCAGCTGGTACGGGTAAAACCTATACTGGTGTTGCCTTGGCCGTTCAAGCATTAAAAAATAAAGAGGTAAAACGCATTATACTAACGAGACCAGCAGTTGAAGCTGGTGAGAACCTAGGATTTTTACCAGGTGATTTAAAAGAAAAATTAGATCCTTACATGCAACCGTTATACGATGCATTAAGAGACATGATTCCTCATGAAAAGTTAGACGCATATATAGAGAAAGGTGTTATTCAAATTGCGCCATTGGCTTTTATGAGAGGACGCACATTAGATAATGCATTTGTGATTTTAGATGAAGGACAAAACACTACCCATGCTCAAATGAAGATGTTCCTGACTCGTATGGGTAAAAATGCAAAATTCTTATTAACAGGTGATCCTGGTCAGGTGGATTTACCAAGACGGACCATTTCCGGTTTAAAAGAAGCACTACTTGTATTAAAAAATGTGGAAGGTATTGGGATGATATATTTAGATGATAAGGATGTTATTCGCCATAAGTTAGTGAAGAAGGTAATTGCTGCATATAAGAATATAGAAAATAGAGACTAAGAAATGAGTAAGACCATAATAGATACAAATTTTAATTTTCCTAATCAGAAAAGTGTCTACAAGGGAAAGGTTAGAGAAGTTTATAATATCAATGATGAGCAACTTGTAATGATTGCTACAGATAGATTATCAGCTTTTGATGTAGTAATGCCAAAAGGTATTCCATACAAGGGTCAAATCCTAAATCAAATAGCCACTAAGATGATGAAGGAAACTGAAGATCTTGTTCCAAATTGGCTTTTAGCTACACCAGACCCTAATGTTGCAGTAGGACACCTTTGTACTCCCTTTAAGGTTGAAATGGTAATACGAGGTTATATGTCTGGTCATGCAGCTAGAGAATATAAGGCAGGTAACCGATTGCTTTGTGGTGTGACAATGCCAGAAGGAATGAAGGAAAATGACAAATTTCCTGAACCAATTATTACACCAGCGACAAAAGCAGAAAAAGGAGATCATGATGAAGATATATCACGGGAGGATATTTTAAAACGTGGTATTGTGTCTGAAGAAGACTACCTAACTCTTGAAGACTACACGCGTAAATTATTTCAATGCGGTACCGAAATTGCGGCAGAGCGCGGTTTAATTTTAGTTGATACTAAGTACGAATTTGGTAAAACCAAGGATGGTAAAATTGTATTGATTGATGAAATCCATACTCCAGATTCTTCACGTTATTTCTATGCTGAGAGCTATCAGGAACGACAGGATAGAGGAGAAGCTCAGAAACAATTATCTAAAGAATTTGTGCGTCAATGGTTAATTACCAATGGATTTCAAGGATTAGAAGGACAGTTGGTACCTTTTATGTCCGATGAATATATTGAAACTGTTAGTGATAGATATATTGAACTTTACGAAAATATAACTGGTGATACTTTTGAAAAAGGCGATATATCTGATATTCAAGGTAGGATAGAGGCAAACGTCCTTGCATATCTAGAAAAGTAATTTTTAGATATAATTATTTTTTAAGGTATTTAGATGATGTTCAACATGATAGGCTGTCCACATTATTAATTCTCGCACAGGTATTTTACCCATAAGTGGATGAGGTAAAATGACATCATATAAGTTTTTATAACTTATTTTTTAGTCTTGTACTATAGCTTTTTATTTTCAGTTTGAAGCCTATTAATTATATAATGTTTGTCTTCCAAATTGAGTCTTTTCATTTTTTGAGACCCTTTGAATGTTTTGCCTTTTGATTCCTCAAGTCTTTCATGGTAACGATTTACTATGGCGTCGCAATTCTAACAGGTCTATTCGCTTTTCCGAATCTATATTTTAAGAAAAACTTAGGTAAGCTTAAAGAATTGTTTAATGGTTTTATACTCTGTAAAAGGTGCAGTGCTTGTTGACCTGCTGACCACTTACCTTCAGGTCCTTCGGTCCATTTTTCATCAGGATGATTTTCTAGCCAAGTAATTAATTCAGAGTATTTGCTTTCTAATAATTCTATGATAGATTCTTTATCCATAAAGGGAAGGTTTGATAAAGAAAAGAAAGAAAAAAATGAGCAGCCTTAAAATCCTTAACGTGTTTTCAGATAATTAATCGACTTTATTCGTCAGCTTCTTTTTCTTGCACAACAATTTTGTCTTTTTTGAAAATTGGAATTAAATAGGATAGGTTAAAGTTAAATCCAGTGCCAAATCTTCCACTATCGTACGTGCGATTAAATCCTGGAATATATAGGTTTTCAAAATTATTAGGTTCTGTTTCGGTAATAAGTCCTTTGAGCTGTACATTAAAACCAGCATAGAAGTTATTGAACATTTCTGCTTTTATACCGATTTGAATCTCTAGCCATGTCGCAGTGAGACCCTTGAATTCTTCACTTTCATTTATTGAAACCTGTTCATTCCAGTATTGATTATTTATATTATATACACCATAACTATTCAAAGTTTGACTAAACGTACTTGCCCCAGCTCTAAAACCTGCATAAATCATGTTCTCCATGTCTAACCAATTCCTATAGAAGTTAAGATCGATACCACCTTTAAAATAACTTCCTTTCGTAGTGTTATTTAAAACTTCGTTCTCAATTGTACGCTCTTCATTTCCAATTTCCCCAGCTAGGTATATGCGTTTTGTTAAACGATAATCACCCATTAGCTCTAACCCTGTATAATTATCATCAACAAATGTTCTGGCAATTTTACTTATATCGGCACCCAAACGAAGGCCATACTTTTGCTTATAAATAAGCGTGTCTTTAACTGTTTCTATTTCTTCGCTTTGGGCTGTTGCAATTAATGAAAACAACAGCATAACTAAAACGCATCTAATGGTAGATGCGAACATGAACTGTGTCTTCATCTTGTACGGTTGATTCAACGATTTCAATATTACTTATCCATAAATCACTATCGGCTTCTACATTTAAAGAGAGTCCAATAAATTGACTCTTATACCCACACGCCCTAGATACATAGACATATTCTGTTGTATATGAAATTTCTATAATATCCATGTTTGAATTTGTAGTGTCGTTTTCATCCAATCTCAAATTGGTATCTTTTTCTAAAATGAACCTACTCGTATTGAGTTCATTCTCATTACCTATTAATAAGGGTAATGTTATTTCATTTGTATTTGTATTGAATACTAAGGTCTCATCTAAACTGGTATCAGGATCAGTTACTAAACCTTCCCCATAAACTGAAAGTCTAGACACACTTTTAAGGTCATCCGTATTAACCACATCGTAAAACTCAACAACTAACCTCGGAGTCGTAGAAGTTGTTGCTGCACAAATATCATCGCGTTCACATGCAAACAGAAGAGTGGCTATACTAAGTATTAAAAATTTTATTCTATTCATATTTATTTTTCAAACAGTACCACTGTTTCTATGTGTGCTGTGTGAGGAAATTGATCCACCAAGCTTAGCTTTTTAATTTTATAACCTGCTAACATTAACTGCTCTGTATCTCTAGCTTGTGTTGCTGGATTGCAAGATACATAAACCAAACGTTCTGCGTTGAGGTTTATTATTTTTTTAAGGGTCTTAGGAGCAATTCCGGCACGTGCAGGATCTAATATGATGGTCCTTATTTTATTATAGTATTCTGGATGCTCTGTTAAAAACTTACCAACATCTGCAGCAAAAAATTTTAGGCCATCAATTTTGTTCCGTTTTGCGTTTTCTTTTGCATCTTCAATAGCTGATGCAACAATGTCTACTCCAACGATCTGAGCATTATGGGCTTTACTTGCCAATATTTGCCCAATTGTCCCAGTACCACAGAACAAATCCAAAACAATATTGTTATCTATGGAAGCTTTGTTTTCTAGGGCATAGTCAATTACCTTAGAGTATAATTTTTCCGCACATTTTGGATTGGTTTGAAAAAAGCTTTTCATACTTATTTCAAAGTTCAGACCAAGAAGTTCTTCAACTATTTTATCATCTCCATATACTAAATTAATTGACCCTGTAGTCGCAATTGTTCTATCACCAATTTCATCATTTATGGTATGCAATAAACCGGCAACTCTCTCTTCAAAAATTTCTACTAAATATTTGGCGAATTTGTCTAAATGAAATTGATCTAAACCATTGGATGTTGTAACTAGGTTAAAAAGAAGTCTGTTGGTGTTATAAGATTTTCTAATCACAAAATACCGAAAGAATCCTTCTTTTTTTGGACCATGCCATGGTGGTAAACCACTTTTCTGGCAGTACTCTCTTATGTTTTTAAGATTGTCTTCAACTTGTTGGTCAAAGAGTCCCGAATCTTTATTTAAGTTTTCACCGCACCACCAAAGTCCTCTTCTTTTAAACCCTAGAGTAAACTCATCTACATCGGTTTTCAATTCTCTATCGTATCCTATAGCCGAAAACCCATATTCCATTTTATTTCTATAATGAAAAGTGTTAGGTGAATTTACAAATTCATCTAGCTTTTCCTCAATATTTGAAACCTTCCCAATACGTTTAAAAAGCTCTAACGTACTTTGTTTTTTATAACGGTGTTGTTTCTCAATGGGTAATTGAATATATGGTGCACCAGGAATGTCTTGGTAAGGCACTTCAATTTCGTCTTCTGACGACTTTAAAATTTCAAGAAGTTTGCCTTCTGCATATTTTTTGCTCGATTTTTTTATCTGTGCCTTTACTAATTGGCCAGGAAGAGTATTAGGAACGAATACTACAAATTCTCCATGTTCCTTACGAATACGTCCAATCCCTTTTCCGCCAAAGGCGTAATCCTCAATTGAAATTTCAATTATTTGTCCACGTTTTACAAATTTGTTGCGCTCTCTTCTTGGCATATATTGGAAAATATGAGTGCAAATATAAGTGCATTTAGACGATCTTTAAATGGTTTGAAAATAAATTTGGTTCTTTTCTAATTTTACAATTATGATGAGAATAAACAACGATTAAAACTTTAGGTACCTTAGGTAAGTGGCAAAATATTAGAATAGGATTTTAAATCAACGGGAATATTTATTAATTTGCACATTCCTAGGGATGATTTCTTTCCCACGCTGAATTTTCGGAACTTCTTCGAAAGGATAAAGGTAGATAAGGAATGGTTATTTTTTAATTTAAAAACGATTTAAAATGGCTGTTTTAGACCACATTTCATCGCAGGAAGCGATGGCACTAGAAAACAAGTATGGAGCCCAGAATTATCATCCGTTACCAGTGGTACTTAATAAAGGAGAAGGTGTGTTTGTTTGGGATGTGGAAGGAAAAAAGTATTACGACTTTTTATCTGCATATTCTTCATTAAACCAAGGGCACTGTCATCCAAAGATTGTAAATGCAATGACAGAGCAGGCGCAACGCCTTACATTAACTTCAAGAGCGTTTTACAATGATATGCTTGGGCGTTATGAAAAGTACGCGACAGAGTACTTTAAATTTGATAAAATGCTACCAATGAACTCAGGAGCAGAAGCTGTAGAAACAGCTATTAAGATTTGCAGAAAATGGGCTTACGAGGTAAAGGGTATTGATTTAAATAAGGCTGAGATTATTGTTTGCAAAAATAATTTCCATGGTAGAACTACAACTATAATTTCATTTTCAAATGACCCTGTAGCACGTCAACATTTTGGACCATATACAGATGGTTTTATTAAAGTTGAGTATGATAATTTAAAGGAATTAGAGCAAGTGCTAAGTTCCAATGAAAATGTTGCAGGATTTTTAGTTGAACCAATTCAAGGTGAGGCTGGTGTATATGTACCTAGCGAAAATTATTTAAAAGAAGCTAAGGCTTTATGTGAAAAGTATAATGTACTCTTTATTGCTGATGAGGTACAAACTGGAATAGCGAGAACCGGTAGATTATTGGCTACTTGTGGCAATTGTACTTGTAAAAACAAAGATTGCTCAGGTACGCCAGATGTAAAACCAGATATTCTTGTTTTAGGAAAAGCGTTAAGTGGCGGTTTATACCCAGTTTCTGCTGTAATGGCTAATGATTATATTATGGAGGTTATACAACCTGGAAACCATGGTAGTACTTTTGGTGGTAATCCTATTGCAGCTGCAGTTGCTATAGCTGCTCTAGAAGTTGTAAAAGAAGAGAATTTAGCAGAAAATGCAGATTACCTTGGAAATCTATTTAGAGCCGAAATGAATAAATATATTAAATGTAGTAATATTGTCAGCTCAATACGTGGTAAAGGATTGCTAAATGCAATTATAATTAATGATGATGAAGATAGTGATACAGCCTGGAATATATGCTTAAAGTTAAGAGACAATGGTCTTTTGGCAAAACCTACTCATGGTAATATGATACGTTTTGCACCACCATTAATAATGACCGAAGATCAGTTGCTGGAATGCGTATCGATTATTAAAAAATCATTAAAAGAATTTGAATAAGAATTCGTTTAAGAATAAAAAAAAGCGACCATTTGGTCGCTTTTTTTAGTTATTTAAAATTCTTATTGCCCCATCATTTCTTGCATTCTCTCTTGCATAAGTTCTTGATCTTGTAAGGCTTCCCAACCAAAAGTAACTACTAACCATACGTAAAACAAAACCAAAAGTATACTTAAAACTATACCTATGATACCCATTATTTTTCCAGCTTTAACGTTACCGTAGCCAAGATAATTTTCTGGATTTTCTTTATACAATTTTTCAGATTTAGTAGCTATAATAATTGCTACTATTCCGAAAATAATTCCTGGTAATCCGTAACAACAACAACCTACTATTGATAAAATACCCATAACTAGGGCTAGTGTTGCATTAGGTAACATTTGTTTTTCCATGAGAGTTGATTTATTTTTAAGGTTAAAATGTTTTGATTAGAAAACTTATTACAATAATACTAATATTTAAAATAAAAAGACCGAGTAATATTTTATGGCCGTTTTTAAAATGAAATTTTAAATGGATTAGTAAAAAGGTAAACATAGCAATCAACGTGTAAATTGCTGGATACATATATAAAGCAGCAACAAATTTACCTTCAAGAATTAAGGCAATTGACCGTTGCATGCCACAACCCATGCAGTCTACGTTAAATGTTTTTTTCCACATGCAGGGAAGCATGTATTCGTCTATTCCTTTTATCATAAAAAGCATTACGCTAATTTAAGAAATGAAAAATACTTTTAGGGAATTGATTAATAAAAAGTACGTTGTCTTATTTTTGTAGCTCTTAATTCTCTAATAAGATGAACATTTCAAGAATAGTTAATTTATTGGCAATAATTATAGGTGGAGGCATAGCCCTTTATGCGCAAGCAGATGAGAAACAAGATACATATATGTTAATAGCAGGTATCGTTTTATTGATGTTTGGGATATATAGAACTTCAAGAAATATTCCAAGCAAATTTGATAAGCAAGAAGGTGAAACTTTTATTAAATCTGAAGATGAAGATTAGTATAGGTGATAGTGTTGAAACGATTGACGATAACATAAAAGGTGTTGTCAATAATATTTCAGGTTTAGTAGTTACTATCGAAGATGAGGATGGATTTGAAATACAATTTGAAGCTCATGAACTAATTGTTACTTCAACCGATAAAAGGTTAAAGCAAGCTGTGATCAATACCGATATTGACACTATCAAAAAAGAAAAAGAAGTAATAAGGAGAAGACATCAAGCTACCGCAAAACCAAAGCATAGACATGCACCAAAGATAGTTGTGGACCTGCATATACATCATTTAACGGATTCTACTAAGGGTATGACTAATTTTGACATGTTGAATTTACAAGTTAATACAGCTAGAAGGCGATTAGAAAATGCGATCACAAACAGAATACCCAAGATAGTTTTTATTCATGGAGTTGGTGAAGGTGTATTGCGACAAGAATTAGAAACACTATTTAGGCGCTACAATAATGTACAGTTTTATGACGCAGATTATAAAACTTATGGTTTAGGCGCAACTGAAGTAAGGATATTTCAGAATATAAGTCCTTAATTAATCGTTTTCTGTGGTTACATTTTCAATAGGACTAACGAAACTACCTAGATTTATTATTGTAGCATTGATAATATCTAGACCAATATCCTCTAAAATAAAAAAACTTGTTGTTGTCCGGGTGTAGGTGTTATTTATAAAACCAGATTCAGGAAACGCTTCCATAGCTGTTGGGTGATTGTAGAGAAACCTTACAACATTGATACCTTCCTCATTTGGTACAAAATCATTTAACGGATTCTTATCCTCTGTTGGGTCTTCAAGACGCGTTAAAACACCATCATTATCATCGTCATTATCTAAATAATCAGGTTCGTCTTCACCATCTGTATTCCTAGGATTTGTAAATGGATTATTATCTCCATCGTCATTATCATCCTCGTTAATTGTTTTTACATTGTCATTATCATCATCTTCGTCTAAATAATTTGGAATACCATCACCATCAAAATCATCATTGTTAGGATCACCGTCACCATCTAAATCTTCATCTTCTGTTGGTATACCATCATTATCATCGTCCACAATTGTAACTGTTACATTAACATTACCACCATCTGTTTCGTAGTCATCTATAACCACTAAACTAGCATCACTCAATTCATCACATAAAACATTATTACCAATTACATTACTGTATGTTCTATAGTTAAACCTGATACCTGTACCAGAGCCAATTTGTACCATGTGAGGTTCATTTTCAGCAGTTTCATCCGTAAATAAGTAGTCATATGTTGGCTTTGGTAATGATAATATTAAAGCTTCGTTAGGATCATTACGCGTATCGAATAGTAGATAAAAATTCTCAAAGTTATCACATCGATCTAATTCCTCGTCAAATTCTAATTGTACATTAATAATGTCACCATCATCACACGTGGATAAGAAGACTAATAAAATAAGAGCAAAAAAACGACGTGTCATAGAATTAATTTTCAACAAAAATAACGGATTTGTGAAATTATAACGCTGAAGTATTTAATTAATTTTATTTATGATATTTTTGCACCATGAAGTCAGTATATTTAGATAATGCAGCAACAACCGCATTGCGACCGCAAGTGATTGATAGGATGACTGAAGTGTTAAAAGAAAACTTCGGTAACGCTTCATCTACTCATAGTTTTGGACGTTCTT